>VOFG01004940.1_pt1 | contig 21532 bp, 30 predicted proteins | sample 5384171 | NCBI WGS metagenome assembly VOFG01 (sample SAMN12384726, study PRJNA508395) | human gut metagenome | isolation source: healthy gut F | host: Homo sapiens
GAATCATTCATAAAAAGGGAGAGGTAGAATGATATTGGCATCTGCATCCTTTTATTCAGCAAAACCTTTAAGGCACTTTGCACTACTGTTTCTTCTTTTCGCGCAGCTTCAATGCACGTTTGGCTTCATCCATATTTACCTGGGCAAAAAGCCTTCCTGCTTTGTCAATCATTCCTGCTGCCTCTAACTTTCAAAGGCATTTTCATAATGTTTCTTCAATCCGTTGTAGGTTTCTTCACGAACCGTCACAATTTGTTGTGCCAGTCGAAGCCCGTAATAGCTTTTCAACCAATAAACTTTGCTGATTGGCCGATACCTGTGCCCGACTTTCCCGTGCCAGATCAACCATCGTTCTTCCGATGTTGGTGGCATGAAAACGCTTACCACCGGAAAAGAGTACCCACTCGGCTGATAAATCAACAGTTGTCAAATTTCTTGGAGTCAAAGGAAATATAAGGGTATTTGCCCCAATTTGATCCAGTATAGACGAAATGATCTGGTCATCCGGAATAATGGAATGTACAAAGTCTTTTGCCGGATCGGTAAACTGCGATAAAGGCTGTTTAACTTCTATCTTCTCGGACATATGCACAAATGCACCTGTAGACTGAAGACTGGGATACCAAAAAGCATTCAACTTATCACGTTCAGCCTTCGCAATCTCAATACTCTTATCCGCTATTTTCAGACTCTGATTTCCTTGATTCAACAGATGCAGTGATTCTTCGAAACTTAATGGTATCTGTGCATCTATCTGACCGATGGAAAAATACAAAGTCAATAGTATACAAAGTCGCTTATTTTTTTTTCATACTGGTTAGGTTATATCTGAATTTGAGATATTCTAACAGATGAAAAGAGAGGTTTGTTCATCAGAAGGAATATAGCAATACAACAAAAGAAGGTTTCAACGCTTTTTTATAAGATGTTCTATTTTTCATCTTCTCTTTGAATCACGTTTGTATCATTTCTATCAGATAGAAAAATGATGCATAAAATAATGCAAGTATATGCAATAAGCGTGTTATTAATGGATATAAACTACTTGATTATACAAAATATAAATGCATATTGAGTTGTTTCTTTAAAGGAAAAGCTCTGTTCCTTTAAATGGAACCAACCGTTGGTCGGTGAGAAGCGTGTTCTCCCTTTAAAAGGAAGCTACCAAATAGTCCATAAAGTACCTGTTTGTTTCTAAATCTTATTTATTTTGCTAGAAACTAAATCTGTCAATTTGAAATAATATAAGCAACTTTATTCTCACATATTCAATATTCATTCTCTATTTAGAACCTAGTGATAGATTATTCACTAAAATAGTTTATATCTGAATCTTATTAACCGGAAATCCTGGAGTTTTTTCTATAGCGACTATCGTCAATCTGTATATTTTTAATTATACGGGCTACTAATATGCGTTTTTTTATATCCGGTTGTTTTTCATCAAAACAAAAGAATTGAAGATGCTTTGATTTCTCTTTTTTCTTGCATTAAAATTTCTGCGATTTTATTTGAGATATAAAAATTATGTTTACCTTTGCATCACCATTTCATAAGGCTTTTGAGTCGAGAAATGCAGTAAATATGCGGTAATAGCTCAGTTGGTAGAGCGGCGGCTTCCCAAGCCGCAGGTCGCGAGTTCGAGCCTCGTTTACCGCTCTTTTGAAAATCAGGTGGTTATCTTAAATAAACTGCCTGATTTTTTATTTTTCAAGCCCCCTTTTCTATGGTTTTATCTATTATCGGAGGAAACCTAAACTGAACTATTGTAGAATAACCCTAATTGAATAACCAATATGGCTAAGAAAATAGAGAAATATCTCCCCGTAGATTACAGTGACAGTTTTTCCATAGAAGTTACAGAAAATCGTTTGTCTCCTAAAGATATTATTTTAAAAGTCTTTGCTCATAACCCCGCTTGGCTCCGAATGTTGTATGCAATAAGGCCTGTTTAGTCAAACCTTTCGGTATAGAAACTAAAGCTATTGAAAGTGAAGAACTTATTATAGAGGAAGACAAGCAAGAAGCAATTATGAGAAAAGACGATAAACATTTATTGTTTTATGTCGATATTTTCATTACACCATTGGAAACAGGAAAACAAATGATTGAGGTTACCACATTAGTAAAATACCATAATTGGGTAGGAAAGGCTTATTTCTTTTGTATAAAACGTTTTCATCGGGTCATAGTGCCTTTAGTTCTCAAAAAGGCGCTATGCTGAACAAGCATAGTCGCGGATGCAACGATATAACGAATATGAAAAATGAGATATGTAATATAGAAGCAAATGACTTTAGAAAATTAATGCATGAAGAATAGGGCAATTCATGCATTTTTTCGTATTTTTGCACCCTGTTTTAACACTCAAGAAAACTTTAAAATAGAAAAATATAATGGCAAAAGAACTGAAAGACCTTACCAAACGTAGTGAAAACTACTCACAGTGGTATAACGATTTGGTGGTAAAAGCTGACTTGGCAGAACAATCTGCCGTGCGCGGATGTATGGTGATTAAGCCTTACGGATACGCCATCTGGGAAAAAATGCAACGTCAATTGGATGATATGTTCAAAGAAACAGGACATGTAAACGCATACTTCCCGCTATTAATCCCGAAATCATTCTTAAGCCGCGAAGCAGAACACGTAGAAGGTTTTGCTAAAGAGTGTGCCGTTGTAACGCATTATCGCTTGAAGAATGCAGAAGACGGTTCAGGAGTTGTAGTAGATCCTGCAGCTAAATTGGAAGAGGAATTAATTATCCGCCCGACATCAGAAACAATCATCTGGAATACTTATAAGAACTGGATTCAATCTTACCGTGACCTGCCTATTCTTTGCAATCAATGGGCTAACGTTTTCCGTTGGGAAATGCGTACACGTCTTTTCCTGCGTACTGCCGAATTCCTGTGGCAAGAAGGGCCATACCGCTCATGCTACTCGTGAGGAAGCAGAGGAAGAAGCAATCAGAATGCTGAATGTATACGGCGAATTTGCAGAGAAATACATGGCTGTTCCGGTAGTAAAAGGTGTGAAATCAGCCAATGAACGTTTTGCAGGTGCACTTGATACCTATACCATCGAAGCTATGATGCAGGATGGAAAAGCATTGCAAAGCGGTACTTCTCATTTCCTTGGACAAAACTTTGCAAAGGCATTCGATGTTCAGTTCGTTAACAAGAAAACAAGTTGGAGTATGTTTGGGCTACTTCATGGGGTGTTTCTACTCGTTTGATGGGGGCATTGATTATGACTCACTCGGATGACAACGGATTGGTATTACCTCCACATTTGGCTCCGATTCAGGTAGTGATCGTTCCTATCTATAAGAATGACGAACAACTGAAACAAATCGATGCGAAAGTGGAAGGCATTGTTGCTAAACTGAAAGCATTGGGCATTTCTGTGAAATATGATAATGCAGATAACAAACGCCCGGGCTTCAAATTCGCTGATTATGAATTGAAGGGTGTACCTGTTCGTTTGGTTATGGGTGGTCGCGATCTTGAAAACAACACTATGGAAGTGATGCGCCGTGATACACTGGAAAAAGAAACGGTTACTTGTGAAGGCATTGAAACATATGTTCAGAACTTGCTGGAAGAAATGCAAGCTAATATCTACAAGAAAGCATTGGACTACCGTAACTCCAAGATTACAACAGTAGATACCTACGACGAATTTAAAGAAAAAATCGAAGAAGGCGGATTTATTCTGGCTCATTGGGACGGAACCACTGAAACCGAAGAAAAGATTAAGGAAGAAACTAAAGCAACCATTCGTTGTATTCCGTTCGAGTCATTTGTTCCGGGAGACAAAGAACCTGGTAAATGTATGGTAACAGGTAAACCATCTGCTTGCCGCGTGATATTTGCACGTTCTTATTAAATAGAAATCGCACATAATTATAAAAAGGATGGAAACGGACTCAATCGCTTTCATCCTTTTTCTTTTTCCTTCCATATTATATTATTTGTGACCTGTCCTAATAGTTCATTAGGACATTCAATAGTTATTTCAAGCTCTTTTTTCAATCCATTTCAGTTTTATTTCAGAAATATCCCTTTTCTTTGTAGCTGTAAAAAAGAAAGGAGACAAAGTTATGAAGATATTGATTGTAGAAGACGAACCCTCTTTGAGAGAACTGATTCAATGTTCACTTGAAAAAGAACGTTACGTTGTGGAAACAGCCAGTGACTTCAATTCTGCTCTACGCAAAGTTGAAGACTACGACTATGATTGTATCTTATTGGACATCATGCTACCGGACGGAAGCGGACTTGATCTTCTTGAACGGCTGAAAGCTCTCCATAAGCGGGAGAACGTAATTATTATTTCCGCAAAGGACTCCTTGGAAGACAAAGTTTTGGGACTGGAACTGGGAGCAGATGATTATTTACCAGAAGCCATTTCATTTGGTTGAACTAAATGCACGAATTAAAGCGTGATTCGTCGCCATCAGCATGACGGAGAAATTGATATCCGCCAAGGTAATGTACGAATAGAACCGGATAAATATCGTGTATTTGTCAACGATCAAGAAGTGGAGCTAAATAGAAAAGAGTATGATATCCTGTTATATTTTATCAATCGCCCTGGGAGATTAATCAATAAAAACACTTTGGCCGAATCAGTGTGGGGAGACCATATCGACCAGGTCGATAATTTTGACTTCATATATGCACAGATTAAGAATCTTCGCAAAAAGCTCAAGGATTCGGGTGCAAACTATTGAAATCAAAGCAGTCTATGGGTTTGGGTATAAAATGATAGTAGAATAAAAAGGAAAGAGATTATTGTCCATGAAATTAATATATTACATCATTCTTCGTATTACGCTTGCTCTGACTCTCATACTGACGGTCTGGGCTATCTTCTTTTATGTTACGATGATCGATGAAGTCAACGATGAAGTGGATGATGCTCTGGAAGATTATTCGGAAACCATCATTATCCGGGCATTGGCAGGAGAGGAGCTACCTTCTAAAACCAACGGCTCCAACAATCAATATTATATGATGGAAGTAAGCAAAGAGTATGCGGAAAGCCGGGAGGATATTCAGTATAAAGACTCTATGGTATACATTGAAGAAAAAGGAGAGACCGAGCCGGCACGTATTCTTACTACTATCTTTAAAGATGATGAAGGACGATACCACGAACTGACAGTATCGACCCCCAGCATTGAAAAAGATGATTTGAGAGATGCCATCCAAATGTGGATTATATTTTTATATGTAGCTTTGTTATTCTGCATTATTATCATTTCCGTATGGGTATTCTACCGGAATATGCGACCGCTCTATGTGCTTCTACACTGGCTGGACGGTTATCAAACAGGAAAAAGAAATAAGCCTTTGAGTAACGATACTCAAATCACGGAATTCCGGAAATTAAATGAGGCTGCCATTCGTTATGTGGAACGTACGGAGCAGATGTTCGAACAACAAAAACAGTTTATCGGAAATGCTTCACACGAGATACAAACTCCACTTGCTATCTGCCGTAACCGATTGGAAATGTTGATGGAAGATGATTCGCTATCAGAAAAACAACTGGAAGAACTGATGAAAACGCACCAGACTTTAGAATACATCACTAAATTAAACAAATCCCTACTATTGCTTTCCAAGATTGACAATGGCCAGTTTACGGATACCAAAGAATTGGAACTCAATGTACTTCTCAAACAATATCTGCAAGATTACGAAGAAGTTTATGATTATCGTAACATAGAAGTAACTATCGATGAACAGGCATTTTCAATGTGACAATGAACGAATCCCTGGCTGTTGCTTTGCTCACTAATCTCCTAAAAAATGCATTTGTACATAACATTGAGGGAGGACATATCCGAATCACCGTTACTAAGAACGGTATTACTTTCCGAAATTCGGGAGTAGAACATCCGCTGGACAAGGAACATATCTTCGAACGTTTCTATCAGGTAGCAAAAAAGAAGGATCTACAGGGCTGGGATTAGCTATAGCCGATTCCATCTGTCGTTTGCAACACTTGAGTATAAGATATTACTTCGAGCAGAAAGAGCATTGCTTCGAGATTTCCAGACAATAATTTTTTATTCAGAAAACACAAAGGACACGGAGTAAAAAGTGAATAACCGATCGGTTAATCATAAAACCAATCTATCAGGTATATTCATTTAACTTATTTCTCTGTGTCCTCTGCGTCTTTTTATTTATGGTGAGCAGGTTATCGGGATCGTATTTCTCTCCTCATAAACATGATATAAGAAATAGCGAAGCAAATAACCGTTGCCGCAATCAATCCGGTCAACTGTGGCCATACAACTAAAAGACTTTGTCCCAACGGGAGCGGACTGGGGATAGCTCCCTGTACCTGTTCCATAGTCAATGGCCCCAAACTTCTGACAGAAGGCATCAATAGTGTAGTGGTAGCTTCATTAAACAGTTCACTCGGTGCCAAACGCATCAACCCTAGAATAAACTTCTGATAACTGATAATCTGATAAGGCGACGCCATCTGTGACGGGCTTAAACCTTTTGCCACCAAATTAACAATCATGGTATAGAATACACTAAAGAACAACCAAACAGCCACAGATGCTAAGGCAGAAGTCGCTGCCTGACGGAAACGGAGTGAGAACAGAATAGCCAGATTCAACCAGAATGCTACATAAAAGATACTGGTAATGATGAAGAAAACAATTCTCCAAAACTCTTCTGCCGTAGGAGGAATACCAATAGCAATCAGCCCACATCCCATCACCAGAAAGCCCAATACAAACAGCATGATACCTATTACAATTAGAGCAGCCACAAACTTCGCATTAATAATGCAATCACGATGAATAGGCTGGGACAGCATACGGCTCAACGTTCCTTTATTTTGTTCGGAATTGACTGCGTCAAATCCTAAGGCGATTCCCAATAAAGGGGACCTAAGAAGTTAATAAACAATACAAAAAGGGGAGAGTCCCATCTGAAACCGTAAACAACTTCAAGAAAAGAAACGAACCGTCCGGATCATTAGGTTTGATGGCTTCACTAATATTGGTGAGTGCTGTATATAGCGACCCCATGCAGGTAAGCGCTATAATACCTATTAATATAATAAAACGCCAACTTTTGACATGATCGGAAATTTCCTTGTTGACGATCACCCAAAAAGGATGATTGACTTTATTCATGTCTTTCTCCTCCTTCCTCAAAATAATGGTTATAAATATCAGACAATTCCTGCTTCTTGTCTTTCAGTTCTGCCATATCGATCAACGCAAGTAATTGGCCATTACTGAACAAACCTACCCGGTCGCACACTTTCTGTACCTGATCCAAGTGATGGGAAGAGAAAAGCACTGTCAAACCTTCTTCTTTACTCAACCAGCGAATCAGTTCGATAAATTCCTGAACACCTGCCGGGTCAATTCCTGAAGTCGGCTCATCGAGGATAATAATCTCCGGATTTTTAATAAGCACATCAGCCAATCCCAACCGCTGTCTCATACCACGAGAGTATTTCCCGGTCTTTTTGGCTAACTGTTCTTCAAGGCCTACCCGCTTCATCAGTTCCATAGCCTTTGGTTTTCGCCTCCTTATCAGGAATACCATTTAATCGCGCTGTATAGATCAAATTCTCCGGTCCTGTCATATCATCATAGAATCCTACATCTTCTGGCAAATACCCAATTTTCCTTTTTACTTCAATGGGGTGTGTAGTAGAATTTGATTCCACAAATTTCAACTGTTCCCGAAGTAGGCTCTGTCAATCCCAACATCATTAAGATAGTAGTTGATTTTCCAGCACCATTCGGTCCCAGTAATCCGAAGATTTCTCCTTTCCGGATATTCAGGCGAATATGATCTACAGCAGTGAAATTACCGTATTGTTTGGTCAAATCGGTAAGTACGATCACTTGTTCGCCCATAATTTACCTCCTTCCATATTTACGGAACAGATTACACCACACCGATAGTAGCAATGATGATAAGAACACCTACCCATCCCCATATCATCGGAGTTTTTACCGCAACTCTGAACTGCGCATCGGCATTTACTTCAGGGGTTTTGGCCATGATGGTAGTCACATAGTCGCCTGGCAATGCTTTTTTAGAAGCTTTCAAAGTAGCCATCACCGTTGATGTCTCGCCGGCTTTTAGTGCATCAATCTTTGAAGGTTCGAAAGTTACTTCCCAGTCTGCAGGTTTATTAGCAGACAGCTGAATATCTTTCAGTAATGAAGAACCTGTATTTCTTACTTCCAGTTCTATTTTCTTCACATCACCAACTGTGACATCTGTGCTCAATAACCCGCGAGGAGTAGTCAGTTCCATTTGATAAGAACCGGTGACAACTACTTCCAGTTCCAATTCGGCAGAAGTTGTACCTGTAGCGGCGCGTACCGGAATTTTATAGCTACCGGCTTCTACATTGGCAGGAGGAGTAATATCTATACTTACATTTTGGGTACTGTTGGCTTCCACTTGTGCAGAAGTGGCTTGTTTGTAGTTCGGTTTAAAAACGACATTCCAACCCTCTGGGTGCATTAGCCATCAAAGCATATAGCTGCTGATCGGCAGTCTGATTCTTTAAAGTAGCACTGAAAGTGAAGGTTGATTTCGAATTTCCCTGCATGTTGGGCTGGTCAGTAGTAAATTCGGTTTGGTACGTTCCTTTTTGAGCAACCACCACATCCAAGGGAAGTTTAGCGTTTCCGGCATATACCACAAAATGATAATTACCTTTATTCACTTTTAATGGGACTTCGACTTTTAAATTAAAAGTCTTTTTCTCTTTGGGAAGTACCGACAGCTGGCTAAGGCTCCAGCCACCGGATTTCATTTCGTGTTTCCAACTGGAGGACAATCCGCTAACAGAAAGATTCGCATTCGTCAATTGGTCCGTGTTGTTGATAAGATCAATACTGTAGTCAATTGACGCTCCGGGAGATACGGAGATTTTTGTGTAAGGTGTGTACAGAATCACGCTTTTCGGTATTGAATCATTGGCGTGCGTGTAACTCATAGGGATCATCCCCAATAGAATAGCTAATAATAAAAAATAATTTGTTCTCATAGTCATACAAAAGTTCTTATGGTTGTTTAATATGAATATTGTCAAATTCGTGTGTGCAAAAATAAACGATGTATCTATTAGTAGTTTTAAAAGAATCCTAAAGAATCTAATTTCAGGAAGAAATTATAGTGACACTATCCCTATAGGATGGTGACGGTATCCTTTATAGATAGTGACGCTATGTTAACAGGATAGCGTCACTATATTTTATGAGATTTTTTTTTTCGGATAATTCTCAAAATTCCCAAATCTTTTCAGATTCTCCTCTCATCTTTGCATTATCAAATTAATAATAATAGTAAAAACCAATATTAAAAAACAACGATTATGAAAAAGTTAGTATTCTTATTAGTATGTCTTTTTACTTTGCAAACAGTAGCTCGTGCAGATGACGACAAACCTATTCAGGTAACTCAAATGCCACAACAAGCACAGCAGTTTATCAAGCAGCATTTTGCCGACAGCAAAGTAGCATTAGCCAAAATGGAGAGTGATTTCTTTTATAAAAGTTATGAAGTGATTTTCACGAATGGCGATAAAGTGGAGTTTGACAACAAAGGCAACTGGGAAGAAGTGAATTGCAAATATAGCTCTGTACCTACAGCAATTATCCCGGCAGCTATTCAAAAATATGTAACGACCAATTACCCTGATGCTAAAATTCTAAAAATTGAGAGAGATAAGAAAGATTATGAAGTAAAACTGTCCAACCGTACGGAACTGAAGTTCGACTTGAAATTTAATTTGATTGATATTGACTTCTAAAACCTTTTAAAATAGAACAAAGATGAAACTAAATATTTATACACTCTTACTGGCACTTTGCGTTACATGGAGCCTACAAAGTTGTGATAACGACGACGATAATTCAATTGCTGTTCCTACCGAACTTCAAAACGCATTTTCATCTAAATACCCTAATGCTGCAAATGTGAAATGGGAAACTAAGTCCGGATATTATGTAGCAGATTTCTATGATGGATATGAAGCATCTGCATGGTTTACCCAAGATGGAAAATGGCAAATGACAGAAACGGACATTCCTTACAGTGCATTACCGCAAGCTGTGAAAATTTCTTTTGAGAACAGCGAATATGCCTCATGGAAGCGGGATGATGTAGACAAATTGGAGCGGACAGGCGTTGAGACTATTTTCGTAATTGAAATCGAAAATCAGAATCAGGAGATAGACTTATATTATTCTGCGGATGGAACTCTGATTAAAAGCATTGTAGACACTGATGATGATAACAGCGAACATCTTCCTGTACAATTGACTGAAGCTATGAAAAACTTCATCAATGAAAAGTATCCGAATGCAAGAATCATGGAAGTAGACGTTGAGGATGATAGAAATGATTGGGATTTTGGATATACAGAGGTAGATATCATTCATAATGGAATCCCAAAAGATGTATTGTTCAACCAGACCGGAGATTGGCATTCTACTTCATGGGAAATACGTCAGAATGAATTGCCAGAAGCAGTAAACAATACTCTCAATAATCAATATGGAGAATATCGTTTTGACGAAGCGGAGTATATTGAAAAAAAGCAGATGGTAGCATATATTATCGAATTGAACTTGAGAAGGGGGATGTAGATAAAGTAGTAAACATAGGCGAGAACGGTACTGTCCTTTCATAGGTCAAAGTGCATAATTCTGAAACATAATTCTCACAAACAACAAACGATGACATAATTCCTGGTGGATATGTCATCGTTTATTATTTTTACTGCTCCTGTACACGTTTTCTTTTCACTGCCGATTTAGCAGTTTTATCAGTGATGCTGTCCGTTTGTTGCGGTTTCACCTTTTCAGCTTCTTCCCGTTTCCGCTTATTGCGTAACCGCCATTTATTCCAGAAATATAGATCACTCCATTTATTGAAATCCTTTTTATACATGATACCTACTCCCTGTGTAGTCAGATTTGTTTTTGTGTAATAACGGTCATTTGTCTCATTATAAGCCTTCAAACGAATATCTCCCGAACGGGTAATCAGCCATTCTGCTTCAAAGTCTCCTACAAAGTTAGTATTAGCCATCGGATTATCCCGATAACCGAAGTTTCCGTTTATCAATAAACGGTTATTCAATAATTGTCCCGACAGAATACCTTCTACTTCCATATCCGTCCAACCCTTTATCACCCGTACTCAAATTCGTACCGATATTCCAGTTATTCGTTTCAAAGACCTGTGAAAGTGCATTGTTCAACTGGCCGGAGAGAGTAGATGAGAGCACCGATGACATCACATTCGAATTTTGATTATTATTCCGTGCATCTTCCGTATAAAACTTACCAATACCCAGCAGGTAAAGGATCTGCATATTCATCTGTTCTTCCGTACTGATATAGTTACGCACCAATGTTTGTATTTCATCCCTTTCATTTGGAAGCTCTATGCCCAGCTTGATAGTCGGACGTACCAGCATACCACTTAAATTCATGATACAATTTACACGTACATTGGGTTGTTGGATAATAGCCGAAGCATCCGGTATCAAGTCATTCAAGGAAGCAGAATTCACTGTATATGAAGCTTGTATATCCATGTTAGCATCCAGAGGTGCTCCATTGAACGTTATTGTGCTTCCATCCTTGATTATAAAGTCCTTACGGATCACTTCTTGCAAACTGAATTTATACACTCCCTGATTAATCCGATAGTTACCGAACATCTTCACATCACCCTTATTATAAAATTCCGTTCGAATATTTCCCGTACCTTTTCCGCTGATATAGTCTCCGGCAATAGGGTCCATAATGATCCGCATAGTGGCATCGGGAGTTGCATCCACCAAAATATTCAACCGGATATCCGTTTTCTGCTCTTCTTCTGCCTGACGTTTTTGCTGTATTTGTTCGTAATATGAGATTACCTGAATAGAATCCTGAATAGTACGACGGGGTGTTTTATCTACAAACTTAATAAACTGATTACTGGTAGCCGATGCTACACTGCCATTAATATAAGTAAAGGTAGTATTTCGATTTGTAGTCATGGCCACATTTACATCGAGCCCCTGTATGGCGTTTCCAGAGAGCAATACATTTCCGGTACCGTATACCGTACCATAGAAAGGCATATCTGCCGATTCCTTCGTATTCATCACAAGCATATTATTTGCCTGTATCTCAAAACGATAGTTTAAGTTCTTAAAATGCTGGAAATGCAAATATCCGTCCATTCTTCCCGAATGTCCTTCCATGTCGGATATATGTATATTATTAAATGTCAATCCGGTAGGAGCCAGATGAATCGTGTCTTTTACAGCAAAATGTGTGTTCAGAATATCAAACTTCATGGAAGCGTCTGTCATAACCACACCATCCAAATTCAATCCTTTGAATTTTCCATAGAAATGTACTTTTCCCGTCCCACGTCCTTTAATATCATTGGCAATAGACTTCATATAATGTTCGAGGAATTTTAAGTTCAATTCATTTGCTTCAATATTTAAATCAAGTCCGCTCTCGGGTTTCAATGGATAAATAATACCTGTGACACGTGACGGAGAAGGGGATATGTCCTGAATGGATGCATCCAACCGGATACCTCTATTTTCGTTATCCCACTCACCATAAATATCCAAATCACCCAAGCGACCCTGATTAAGTGAAAAGTTCTTTATATATAAACGGGTATTCATGATAGGCTTTTTAAACACTCCGCTTGCATAAGCCGTTCCTGTTGCATCGCCCTCAAAATTTACATCGTCGGATATACTTGCAATATCAAATACATATCCCATATTTATATCCTTTAGATCAACCTTTACAGTATCTTTAGGATTCTCGGAAAGCCGGCCGTTAATACGTACATACCTATCCTGATGACTAAAATAGAAATTATTCACATCCACTCGTCCGGAATCGACCACCACCTGCGAAGGATGTATCTTCCAGAGAGTATCATTTAAAATAACATCAGTAGGCTTCACATCCACCATCGCTTTCAACAATGACTTTTCTCCGCTTGTACGTAGAAATTTGGCAACAGCTGCTAATTTCCCGCTATATGTTGCTGCAGCATTATTTCCCCAATCCAAAGTCGTACTGACATTGTCATCTTTAGCTTGTGCATCCAGGGATAGATTGACTGCTCCTTTCTTTTTTCAAATTAGTCAGACGAACCCGTGCACGAATATGATCTGCCGGATTCTCGCACAGAATCATACCTGACTCAATATAGTTGTTCTTATATTGCAGACGGGGAAAATATCCCTCTACACGCAAGCGTTGTAAAGCATCATTAAAATATCCCTTCAACGTAGAATGAGTATATACCGTTAACGGTATATCAAATATTGTAGATAAAATGTCCATATTATATATATGTACGTCAAACAGAAAATTGTTATGTGTTTCAATCGGCTTCTTGGGAGGTAATATCAAAGACGGCACATATTTCCGCATAATATTCAGAATACTGGCAGGCAATGTGTGATATTGGAATTTTCCCTCTATGCTTGCTTTCAGGAATTCGGAAGTCAATCTAAGCTGATTTTCTCCATTTTGTTTGGTTGCCCGAATATTCATGTTCTTCATGAAATACTCTTTATCCGGAGCCGTAAATTCCAAACTATCCACATTGATTTCTCCAATCATCTCATCCACTGATCCACCTGTAAAATTGGCTTTCAGTTTTAAAGAGAACTCTGCATCAGGATATTTAGTCGTAAGATTCAAATCATGTGGACGTACTTTGTTGACTACTGCAAGAAAATTAAAAGTAGGCACTTTGGATGTAACATTTACATCTCCATTCAGATAAATCGATCCATTAGGATCATCCAACGCAATCTTTCCATTAAATCCACCTTGTTTGTATTCTCCATCCAATGTGATATTTTCATATCTATATCTGCTATAATCTACCGAAGCAATCAGTCCTTTCAATTCTACGGCAGGCAAGTGGTCAGCAATATGTCGGCCATGTACATCCAGATTGAAAGTAATTTCTCCCAATTCCTCATTATCCAATAACTTACCTAGTTGAAAATCTTCAGTTTTGACAGCACCGGAATATGCAAACAGTCCTTTAGCCTTGTCAGAACTCAATTTTAAGTCGGTTTTTACATTTCCAAGACTCGTTTGTAATTGTCCATAAGTAACTAGGTCCGTAAAGTATCCTGAAATCTCTCCCTGAAACTTACATTTCCCAAACGTTCGAGAAGAGGAGGAACTCCATTATAATTGTGACTCAAATTACGCACTAAAAAGCCGACTCCGCGAGTATTGGCCGAAAGCTCGGAAAGTGTTCCATATACATACGCATCTTGTGGACGCGACAAGTCCTGAAGCGACACATCCCCTCGCAAACGAAACTGGCGGTCGTCGGCCGTAATTTCCAAATGCGAACAAGTCAACTGGTCCACAGTTCCCTTCACCTCCATATCCAATGTCACCGGTTCCTTGAAATGCGATAGGATAGGAACAAAAGGAGAAATATCTTTTAGAGTAACTTGCGACGGCAAAGTACGGAAAGAGAAATGCACTTGTTCTGTAAAACAGTCAAAAGCTTTCAAACTATCATACTCTAAATGAATGGTATCCAGCTTAAGAGATGTTTCGGGCAACTCTATAGTAAAATTATCAATGTTTGTCTGCTTGTCATTGGCAACCAGTTTCAAACTCATTTTTTCAAAGAAAAGCCGGATGCCTTTTCATCAAGGCTCAATCGCTTGATCCCTAAATTCAAAGAGTCCTTACTTAAGGCTTTCAGCGATATATTGGCTATGATATTTTGAAGCTGAATATGCTTGGCGTTAAATTTTCCCGGTGTTTCCTGTTCCGATAACACATGATAGGACATCCTTCCACGACGAATCAGGATGGAGTTAATTCGTAAATCAAGTGAACTTTCTCTCTTTACTGTATCTTTGGAAGCAAAAGCATCCAAAACAAATTTAAAATTAGGAGGAGACTCCGGAGTCTCTTTCCGGAGATCGATATTAAATCCGAAGAGCTGAACACTGCTAATAGATATCTTTCCTTTAAAGAAAGGCATAATATCAAACTTGGCGGATAAACGTGTGACTTTGAGCATTTCCTGACCACTCTGATCGTCAAGCAATACATCATCAATAATAATACGGTTCAATAGACCGATATTAATTCTACCAATCACTACCTTTGTGTTTAAAACTTCGGAAAGTTCTTTAGCCACAAATACACTCATTGTTTGCTGAATGCTTGGTATATTCAGCAAAACAATAGTCCCGATATATACTCCCAGTACAATACCAACTACCCAGCGTACAGTCTTTTTCAGCGTTCTGATATGCGATAACTTTTATTTTGCGAACAAAAATATAAAATAGTTCGTTACGAATCGTAGTTTTATGATTACTTTTGCACCGTTTAATAGTTTAAATACTTATGAGTGCAATAATTTTAGGAATTGAATCCTCCTGTGACGATACGTCGGCAGCCGTAATCAAGGATGGTTATTTGCTGTCAAATGTGGTATCAAGTCAAGCCGTACATGAAGCATACGGTGGAGTAGTACCCGAGTTGGCTTCACGGGCACACCAACAAAACATCGTACCGGTAGTACATGAAGCATTAAAACGTGCCGGCGTCACCAAAGAAGAGTTGAGCGCGGTAGCTTTCACTCGCGGACCGGGATTGATGGGGTCTTTGCTTGTCGGAGTCTCCTTTGCAAAAGGATTCGCTCGTTCCTTAAACATTCCAATGATTGATGTTAATCATTTGACCGGACATGTTTTAGCTCATTTTATTAAAGCGGAAGGAGAAGAAAGAGACAACCTGTTTACCCATTTCTCTGTTTGCTGGTATCTGGAGGAAATTCACAAATCATACTGGTCAAAGCCTATAATGATATGGAGATTCTTGGACAGACTATTGACGATGCGGCAGGTGAAGCAATTGATAAATGTTCTAAAGTGATGGGACTTGGCTATCCGGGTGGACCAATCATTGACAAATTAGCACGCCAGGGAAATCCGAAAGCTTTTACATTCAGCAAACCGCATATTCCCGGTTTAGATTACAGTTTCAGCGGATTGAAAACTTCCTTTTTATATTCATTACGCGACTGGCTAAAAGATGATCCGGATTTTATAGAGCACCATAAAGTGGATCTTGCAGCATCATTGGAAGCTACTATAGTGGACATTCTGATGGATAAATTACGGAAAGCTGCCAAAGAATATAAAATTAATGAAATAGCAGTAGCCGGAGGAGTTTCCGCAAATAACGGATTACGCAATGCTTTCCGAGAACACGCCGAGAAATATGGTTGGAATATTTTCATCCCAAAATTCAGTTATACTACCGATAATGCAGCAATGATTGCCATTACCGGATATTTCAAATACCTGGATAAGGACTTTTGTTCTATTGATCTTCCGGCTTATTCGCGTGTGACATTATAATTAAGTATACCTTATTATATATAATAGGATAAAAACTAAGAAGTATGTTTGCCGAAATAATAACCATTGGCGATGAACTGCTGATAGGACAGGTTGTCGACACTAATTCAGCCTGGATGGGGCAGGAATTAAATAAAATAGGCATTGAGGTTCTTCGTATTGTTTCAATCCGTGACCGGGAGAAGAAATCATGGAAGCGATTGATAATGCGATGGAAAGGGTGAATATTGTTTTAGTAACCGGAGGACTCGGACCTACCAAAGACGATATTACCAAACAGACTTTATGTAAATACTTCCATACGGAACTGGTTTTTAACGAAGAAGTATTCGAAAACGTAAAACGGGTACTAGCAGGGAAAATACCAATGAATGCACTCAATAAAAGCCAGGCAATGGTCCCGAAAGATTGTATGGTAATAAATAACCCTGTGGGAAGTGCTTCTGTCAGTTGGTTCGAGAGGGATGGCAAGGTACTTGTTTCCATGCCGGGCGTTCCACAAGAGATGATTGCTGTGATGACAGAAAGCGTGCTACCTAAGCTGCACGATAGGTTTCAAACGGATGTGATTATGCATCAAACATTTCTTGTACAGCACTATCCGGAATCTGTATTAGCCGAAAAGTTGGAATCGTGGGAGAGTGCTCTGCCAGAATGTATCAAATTGGCATATTTGCCTAAGCTGGGGATTATTCGTCTTAGACTGACAGGACGCGGACAAAACAGGGAAGAAGTAAAAGTTCTTCTTGAACGTGAAAAGGTAAAATTAGAGAAAATACTTGGTGAAGACATTTTCGGTGAAGAAGATACGCCATTGGAAGTTATAGTCGGTGAACTTTTAAAAAGAAGAAATTGACCGTTTCCACCGCAGAAAGTTGTACCGGAGGCAGTATTGCCGCACGTTTGACCTCCATTGCCGGTAGTTCTGAATATTTTAACGGAAGCGTAGTGGCCTACTCTAATGAAGTGAAAATGGGGCTTTTGCACGTTTCCTCCGAAACTTTGGAACGATATGGAGCTGTCAGTGAGGAAACTGTGATTGAAATGGTAAAAGGTGCGATGAAAACACTAAAACCGATTGCGCCGTTGCTACTTCAGGGATAGCAGGTCCTGGAGGGGTACTCCGGAAAAGCCGGTGGGAACTGTATGGATAGCTGCTGGTTATAAAAACGAAATTCATACTTACAAGCAAGAAACAAACCGCGGAAGAGGCATGAACATTGAAAGAGCTGGCAATAATGCCCTATTAATGCTCCGTGATTTACTCAAATAAAGAAAAATAGGTGCCTGTAAGTGAATTATTTTAAGAAATTCTTGTTTTATACGGATAAAAGTGCTTACTTTGCGTCCTGTTTGAAATAAGTATAGATATAAAACTATAAAAATAAGATAGAAATGTCGAAGATTTGTCAAATTACCGGAAAGAAAGCCATGATTGGCAACAATGTTTCACACTCAAAGAGAAGAACTAAAAGAACCTTTGATTTGAACTTGTTTAACAAAAAGTTCTATTATGTAGAACAGGATTGTTGGATCAGCCTTAGCCTTTGCGCTAACGGGTTGCGTATTATCAACAAAAAAGGACTGGATGCTGCGCTGACTGAAGCAGTGGCTAAAGGTTATTGTGATTGGAAAAGCATTAAAGTAATCGGCTAAATGTAGAGGAGAAAACTTACAATGGCAAAGAAAGCAAAAGGTAACAGAGTACAAGTGATTCTGGAATGTACAGAACACAAAGACAGTGGAATGCCGGGAACATCTCGTTATATCACAACTAAGAACAGAAAGAATACTACAGAAAGACTTGAGTTGAAAAAATACAACCCAATTCTGAAGAGAGTAACAGTACACAAGGAAATTAAATAATAAAAGTAGTATAACCCATGGCAAAGAAAACAGTAGCAAGTTTGCACGAAGGTTCAAAAGAAGGTCGTGCTTATACCAAGGTTATCAAAATGGTAAAATCTCCGAAAACTGGAGCATACGTTTTTGATGAACAAATGGTTCCGAACGAAAAAGTACAAGACTTTTTCAAAAAATAATCGAAATAGCATATACGCTATAACTGCAAAATCCTCTCATTGACGAACAATGAGGGATTTTTATTATTCTTTTTTTTACTTTTCCAATCCTTTGTTATATCTTTGTAGCAAATGTATTATACAAACAAGTGTCAATATGGGATTTTTTAGTTTTTTTTCAAAGGAGAAGAAGGAAACTTTAGATAAAGGATTATCTAAAACCAAAGAGAGCGTATTCAGTAAGATTGCTCGTGCTGTGGCTGGTAAGTCAAAAGTAGACGATGAAGTATTAGATAATCTGGAAGAAGTACTGATCACATCTGACGTAGGTGTAGAAACAACTTTAAATATTATCAAACGCATCGAGAAACGCGCTGCGGCTGATAAGTATGTGAATACTCAAGAACTGAATCTTATATTACGTGACGAAATAGCAGCTTTGCTTACCGAAAACAACTCGAATGATGTAGCTGATTTTGACGTACCCATCACAAGGAAACCTTATGTAATTATGGTTGTGGGAGTGAATGGAGTAGGGAAGACTACAACTATCGGCAAGCTGGCTTATCAATTCAAAAAAGCAGGCAAATCGGTTTATTTGGGAGCAGCCGATACTTTCCGCGCTGCAGCCGTAGAACAGCTAATGATTTGGGGAGAACGGGTAGGGGTTCCTGTTGTCAAACAGAAAATGGGAGCAGATCCCGCATCTGTAGCTTATGACACCCTTTAGTTCGGCTGTTGCCAATAACGCAGACGTGGTTATTATTGATACAGCCGGTCGCCTGCACAATAAGGTGGGCTTAATGAACGAGCTGACCAAAATTAAGAATGTGATGAAGAAGGTGGTACCTGATGCACCGGATGAAGTTTTATTGGTACTGGACGGTTCCACCGGACAAAATGCATTTGAGCAAGCCAAACAATTTACTCTGGCAACCGAAGTAACTGCCATGGCTATCACTAAAGCTTGACGGAACCGCTAAAGGTGGTGTTGTGATTGGTATTTCCGATCAATTCAAGATTCCTGTTAAATATATCGGGTTAGGTGAAGGTATGGAAGACCTGCAAGTATTCCGTAAAAATGAATTCGTTGATTCCTTGTTTGGAGAGAATGCATGAAAAGAAAGAGAATAGATATTATTACTTTAGGATGTTCTAAAAATCTGGTTGACTCCGAGCAGCTAATGCGCCAACTGGAAGAAGTCGGATACAGCGTAACTCATGACACTGAAAATCCGCAAGGAGAAATTGCAGTAATCAATACGTGCGGCTTTATTGGTGATGCCAAAGAGGAGTCCATAAATATGATTCTGGAGTTTGCTGAAAGAAAGGAAGAAGGGGATTTAAAGAAACTTTTCGTGATGGGTTGTCTTTCCGAACGTTATCTGAAGGAATTAGCTGTTGAGATACCGCAGGTAGATAAGTTTTATGGGAAGTTTAATTGGAAGGAGCTTTTACAGGATTTAGGAAAGGTCTATCATGATGAGTTATATATCGAACGGACATTGACAACTCCCCAACACTATGCTTACCTGAAAATTTCAGAAGGGTGTGACCGCAAATGTTCTTATTGTGCCATTCCCATTATTACAGGACGCCATATCTCCAAACCGATGGAAGAAATTCTGGACGAAGTACGATATCTGGTATCGCAAGGCGTGAAAGAATTTCAGGTGATCGCACAGGAATTGACTTATTACGGCATAGACCGGTATAAGAAACAAATGCTTCCGGAATTGATTGAGCGTATTTCTGATATACCCGGGGTGGAATGGATTCGGCTGCATTATGCCTATCCGGCACATTTCCCTACGGATTTATTCCGGGTTATGCGTGAACGCGATAATGTATGTAAATATATGGATATTGCTCTTCAGCATATCAGTGACAATATGTTGCAGTTAATGCGCCGGCAAGTGAGCAAAGAGGATACTTACCAATTGATCGAACAATTCCGCAGAGAAGTGCCGGGCATTCACCTGAGGACAACTTTAATGGTAGGACATCCCGGAGAAACCGAGGAAGACTTCGAAGAGCTTAAAGAGTTTGTGCGCAAAGTACGTTTCGATCGAATGGGTGCTTTCGCATATTCCGAAGAAGAGGGGACTTATGCTGCAGAATCATACGAAGATTCTATTCCACAAGAGGTTAAACAAGCCAGACTTGATGAATTGATGGACATCCAGCAAGGTATCTCGGCAGAATTAAGTGCGGAAAAAATCGGTAAACAGATGAAAATTATCATCGATCGTTTGGAAGGAGATTATTATATCGGACGAACAGAATTTGATTCACCGGAAGTAGATCCGGAAGTATTGATTAAGCGTTCAGAGAGAGAACTTAAGATCGGACAGTTTTATCAGGTGGAAGTGACGAATGCAGACGATTTTGATTTATATGCAAAGATTATAAATGACTATGAATAATAAGGAATTTACATCCGAACTAGCGGAAAGATTGGGATACACAATCAAGGATACTTCCTGAATTGATAGGTTCTTTGTTGTCCAGTATGACACAAGAATTGGAAGAAGGTAATGTGATTGCAGTTCAAGGATTCGGCTCTTTTGAAGTTAAAAAGAAAGCGGAACGAATTTCAATCAACCCGGCAAGTAAACAACGCATGTTGGTTCCACCTAAATTGGTATTATCGTATAGACCTAGCAATACATTGAAAGATAAGTTTAAATAAATATTTCCCGTTATGAATGAAAGACTAACAATTCAAGACCTTACTGACTTATTGGCAGCCAAACATAGCATGACCAAGAAAGACGCCGAAGCGTTTGTTAAAGAGTTTTTTCTCTTGATAGAACAAGCTTTGGAGAACGAAAAGACTGTAAAAATCAAAGGATTGGGAACTTTCAAACTTATTGATGTAGATAGCCGGGAAAGTGTCAATGTCAACACAGGCGAGCGTTTCCAGATAAAAGGACATACAAAAGTCTCATTTTCTCCGGATGCAAATCTAAGGGATACGATAAATAAACCTTTTGCACACTTTGAGACTGTTGTATTGAATGAAAATACAATTCTGGAAGATAC
>VOFG01004673.1_pt1 | contig 21510 bp, 32 predicted proteins | sample 5384171 | NCBI WGS metagenome assembly VOFG01 (sample SAMN12384726, study PRJNA508395) | human gut metagenome | isolation source: healthy gut F | host: Homo sapiens
GAACCTGAAGCTCTACAGCGCCATGAACCTGACAGTGGACGATGTGATGGATATAGGCTACCCCTGCTGGGGCTGGTGCCGGAGGATCGGAACGTACCTCTGGCAGCGGTTCACGATCGCCCACTTTGCACTACGCCCGGCGGAGCCTCGGCGGCGGCGGCGTTCCACCGGATGGCAAAGCGGCTCCAGGGCATCCCCTGCGCCTCTGGCGGGGCTGAAATAGGACAGCGGTTTTTGGAAGTTTTGATGGTTTGGAGTGATACGATGAACATTGCGTTTTGGCACACGATAAGCGGAAAGAGTTAATGATCCAGTTCTGCACGGCATATAAGGCATCCTTTCCAAGCATTCCCTCTTTGCAACGGCCACCACCGGACGTCTGGTGGCGGAGGCGACGGGCCTGCCCATTACGCTGCTGTCCCATAAGCAGGGCGGTCACCAGCAGGTGAACGCCCGGATTGCGTATAACGAAATCGATATGGTGCTGCTGTTTACCAACCCCGATGCCATAGACCCCTGGGACGGCCAGCAGATGCTGGAGACCATCCGGTTCTGCGACAAGCACAATGTGCCTGTGGCCACCAATCTGGCCAGCGCCGAGATGCTGATTCTGGGCCTGCAACGGGGCGACCTGGACTGGCGGGAGATGGTCCGGCCCAAAAATACGCTGCGCTGAAGGCCCATGGGAGCGGCTGGCTCCCGGCAGGGGACGTGCCTGTGAAGAAAGGAAATGACTATGGAAAAATCAAGCCCCGGACCCTGTCCGGATTTATGGAAACTGTTGCCTCAGCCCCAGATGCAAATGGAGCGGATGATGGAGATCCTCCGCCGGACCTACAGCCTCTATGGCTTTTACCCCTCTGGACACCCCGGTGATCGAGTCGGCGGATGTCCTCCTGGCCAAGGGCGGCGGCGAGACAGAAAAGCAGATTTACCGGTTTACCAAGGGCGATGCAGATTTGGCGCTCCGCTTTGACTGACGGTTCCCCTGGCCAAGTATGTGGCCCTCCATGCGGTGAATTGTCGTTCCCCTTCCGCCGGTATCAGATCGGCAAGGTCTACCGGGGGGAGCAGGCCCAGCGGGGCCGGTTCGGGGAGTTTTACCAGGCGGACATTGACATCATCGGCGATGGCAAGCTGGATATCCTCAATGAGGCGGAGATCCCCGCCATTATTTACAGGACCTTCCGCTCCCTGGGCCTCACCGGTTCCAGATCGGGTGAATAACGGAAGATTTTAAGCGGCTTTTACGCCATGGCCGGCCTGGCGGACCGGTCCGGGGATATGATGCGGGCGGTTGGATAAGATCGGCCCCGAGTGGGGGCTGCCCCTCCGGGATGACTGCGGCCTGGCGCCGGAGCAGGTGGGATTTTGGCCTTTATCTCCATCATGGGAGCAATGAGAAGGTGCTGGAAGCTCTGGCCAGGTATGAGGGAAAGAACGAGCTGTTTGACCAAGGCTTGCAGGAGCTTCGGAGCGTAACGGCCTACCTGGGCCAGTTTGGCGTGCCGGAAGAGAACTTTGCCGTGGACCTGACCATCGCCAGAGGCCTGGATTTACACCGGCACCGTATATGAGACCACCCTCCTGGACCATCCGGAGATCGGTTCCATCTGCTCCGGCGGCCGATACGACAATCTGGCCGGGTATTACACCGACCGTCAGCTGCCCGGGGTGGGCATTTCCATTGGCCTCACGCGGCTGTTCTATGTTTGGGTGAGCAGGGCCTTCTGAATCCTGCCCTGCCCACGGCTCCGGCGGACGCTTTGGTTCTGCCTATGACTGCCAATGCCGGCCCCGCCATTTCCGTGGCCACCTGCCTGCGGGAGGCGGGCATCCGGACCCAGGTGTACCTGGAGCAGAAAAAAAATTCAAACAGAAGATGAGCTATGCCGACAAGCTGGGCATTCCCTATGCGGTCCTCCTGGGGAGGACGAGCTGCGGGAGGGCAAGTGCTCCGTCAGGACTTGGCCACCGGGGAACAGGTGACGGTCACCCTGAGGAGGCGGCCCGGCGCATTGCCCAGGGCATGGCCGAAAAGAACCGGGGGCTGTGATTCTGGAGAAGTAGGAACCACGGAAACTGAATATGAGACCGCGCCCGGGGCAGCATCCAGATTCCTTCGATGCTACCCCGGGCGCGTTTTTTTGCTTGCCCAAAATGCCAAAGACTTCGCACTGGCAGGGGAAAGCCCGGCGCCACCGCCCAGTACGTCTTAAGAGCTTCCATTTTGCACTGAGGCGATCACGCCTTGCTCCCTTCCGTGCATATAAACCAGCGGATTTTGCCCATCCTCATCCCACCGCCTGGGGGGCGGCTACCTGGAATTGTGGAGTCACTTGCCGCTGGTAAGTGATGCGGTTCCATGACGCTTCGCCCGTGCCACCGGGGGCAGGGCAGGTTGCGCTTCATTTTCTTTTTGTTGTAATTTCCCATGATGAGGTGAATGCTCTCCTGCTCCTCCGGTGGGTGAGGCGGTAGGCCTGAAGGAGGCGAGCCTCGTCCCGGTTCAGGTCATATTGCTGTACATGCTCAATCCGGTGTTCGACCTCTGTGTGCCCAATGAGAAAATCCACAGAGGTGTGGAAAAAAATCCGCAAAGGCGGTGAGAGTGCGAATGTCCGGCTCAATGTTGTGGTTTTCATATTTATTAACCGACTGCTGACTGACTCCTGCAATCTCAGCCAGCTGCTGCTGGCTGATGCCGTACCGGGTCCGCAGGTACTTCAGGTTCTTGACCATCTTCACCACCTCCACCCCATAGTAACAACGAAAGGTGTGGATGGAAAATCCCATAGTTAGTGGTAGACAACACCTTGAAGTTGTTGTATCATTAAAATGCCTGGATTTTTTTCAGAAAATTCTCAAACCCAGCCGGGGCTGTGGTGGAAGGAACGACAATGTGGGGTTGACATGCTGCCGTTCCGGGTTCTGGTGGGGAAGGGGAGGGAGATCATGAAACGGCAGAAGGGTCCAAGGACCAAAGCTTCCCGGGAGCGTTGGAGCAGTCCCTACGTGGATGTGGCAGAGAACCGCTGGTTTTTTCACCGGGGGTGGAGTTTGTAACGGAGCAAAACTGGATGCGGCCTGTGGGAAGCCGGCGGTTTTGCCCCTGTGGAGTCATGGATAAGCGAGCGTTTCATGCCGTTTTACGCCGCGCCTTCGGGGCGCCTGCGGGACCGAGGAGGAGCTGTTTCCCCGGGAATATGAGGAGCAATTCCGGTTGGAAGGGAGCATGACCCGCCAGGATATGGCGGTGATGCTGTTCCGCTGCACGGAACGGATGGGCATAGATACCACTGTCCGGGGAACCTGGCAGCATACTCTGACGCTTCTGAGGTCTCTGCCTATGCCCAACCGGCCATGAGCTGGGCGGTGGGGACGGGCCTCCTACGTGGTATCCGCTCTGGCAGCGCCTCCAATTTCTCCCCTGGGGCGGCACCACCCGGCCCAGGCGGCTACGGTGCTGCTGCGCTGGTGCACCTGGGCAGGTCAGCCGGAGGCGCGGGAATTGCTGGGTGTGAAGTGAGGATCATGTTTACATGGGGCCTTTTGACACATACGGGGCTGCGGAGCCGGTATTTCCCTGTGTGGCAAACGGCGCCAACCTGCCGTTATGAAAAGCGCCTGCTGCAAAGGGAGGGGTCTTGCCCCACTCGCTTTGCAGCAGGCGCCGAACATTTTTCCCCCAGAGGAAAGGGCCGCTTGCGGCCCCTATTTTTGTGGAATTAGCAGCAGCCGCAGTTGTTGTCGCAGCCGCAGTTGTTGTTGGACAGGCCGGTGCCGCAGCCGCAGCCACAGCCGCAGCTGTTGCCGCACCCGCAGAACAGGAAGAAGATGATGAGGATGATCCACCAGGAGTTGCTGCCACAGCCCATGAAACCATTGTTGCAATTGCAGTTCATAAAGAGTACCTCCAAGAAGTTTTTTTCAGCGGCGTTGCTGCTCATTCCATGGTATTCCGGAGGCCCCAATGTGTGCGTGGCTCAGAGAATAAGGCTTCTACGCTGTCGAACCGGTACCCCATCTCCTCCCATTTGGTGAGCAGCTCATCCAGGATGGCGGCGTTGGTTTTGGAGGTGCTGTGTAAGAGCACCACGGCCCGCCAGAATCCGGGGCAGGAGCTTGGCAAAGGCTTCTTCCCGGGTGGGCTGGCTGTCATTGTTCCAGTCCACATACGCCAGGGACCAAAATATGGTCTTATAGCCCAGCTCCTGGGCCATGGCCAGGTTTTCCTGGCTGTAGATGCCCTGGGGCGGCCGGTAATAGTGGGGAAGCCCTGACCGGTCATCCCGGTAGCAGGTCCTCCACCCCCCAGCTCCTGGGCAAAGGTGGCTTTGTCTCCGATTTTGGACATGTCATAGTGGTGTGCCGTGATTTGCCTTCACAATGTGCCCCTCTTCCGCCATCCGTTTGACCAGCTCCGGATTGCGCTGGATGTAGCTGCCCACCAGAAAAAAGGCGGCGGGAACCTGGTGCTTCTTTAGAATGTCCAGAATTTGTGCGGTGCAGCCGTTTTCATACCCGGCGTCGAAGGTCAGGTATAAAACCGGCTGGCTGGTATCGCCCAGGTAGGCCGCGTCATATTGGGCCAGGGCCTCCCTGAGAGGCGCTGCCCACCGGCGCCTGCCCTTGCGTCTGGAAGCTGAGTCCCCAAGAACCGGTCTCCACCGCCCGGGAGGGCAGGGAGGACAGCAGCAGCACTACGGCCAGGGGCTACCGCGCAAAGGCAAATGATGGAATCCCGTTTTCTCGAAAAATCACCCCGGTCAAGCCTATGCGGCCTGATCAGGGGGGACATGTGTGATTTTGCACGCCGGCTGGCGGGCCAAGGTGCCCAGGAACAGGTAAAACAGAGGACTCACCAGGCTTTGGCTGATGCCGAAGAGGGCGTGGGCGGCATAGCCCAGAGGGCAGCAGCAGGGGCAGGAGCGCCGGGCGCAAGCGTCGGGCCGCTGGCAGGAGCACCGCAGCCAGCAGCCCCAGGAACAGAGCATACTGGGAAGCCCTGTGTTCACCCACAGGTTCAGGTATTCGGCAGTGGGCGCAGTCCACGCTGGTTCTTCGTATTTGCCCCCCCGGCAGCTCCCGGGTGAAAAATCAGGCTGGAGCGGAACTGGTAGGTGTCCGGCCCGCTGCCCAGCGCAGGGCGTTCCAGGCCCAGCTCCAGGGCCTCCTGCCAGATGGCAATGCGGCTGGAGCCCAGGGGGGAGGGGGATTGCCGTGAAGCAGCTGGGACAGGTCCTGCAGGGAGGTCTGCTGACCGGAGTAGCCGTAGAGAAAGCCGAGAACCGCCAGAATCAGAAGGAGAAAGGCCAGGGTCAGGGCCAGGGCGGTTTTGGGAAGCCGCCTTCCTTCCGGCAGGCGGCGCAGGAGGAGGGTGGCGGCCAGCCCAGGAGCACCCCCCCTGCCAGAAGCAGCCAGCTTCCCCTGCCCCAGGAGAGAAGAAAACAGTCAGGGCGCCCGCCTGATACTCGTACCCCAAAAACCGATTTCCACAGCCCTGGTGGGGCCAGGGAGGCAAAGATCCCCCATAATGCTGGATGCCCAGGCCCTTGGCCAGGCACAGGGGCAGGCAAATGATTAGGCAGCCCAGAACGGCGGCGGGGGACCGGCGGCCACTTCGCTGAGAAGCAGAGCAAACCAGGCGGCAAGCCGGCGGACAGATACAGGAGCCGGACCCGGCTGGGGATGCCACGGCGTAGGCCCCCAGAGAGGTACAGGCAGGCCATGGTGAGATAGACAACAGGTCGGAGTTTCCAATGGTGCCCAGGTACTTCCGTTGTATTTGAGGCCCCGGTCCGAAAGCCCAGACCCGGAGTGATACAGGCCCAGAGGATTTTTTCCCCAGAAACTGGGCCAGACCAGGGCGGAGACCAGGAGAGCGGACAGAGCGGTTCCGGCGACATGGCCCAGACGGCCCCAGAGGGCGGCAGAAATAAAATCACCAGGCACAGCGCCAGAGTCAGAAGCCTCATACCGCCGGTTCCCCAGCCAGACGCATTATCCGGATAGGGAGAGGCCAGGGCGACAGCAGGAATAGGAGCAGGAGCCCGGCGGCGAGAGACAAAGGGGAGCCGGTCGCCCCGGTCCATCGCCTTGGCAGAGAGACTGCCGGGCTTTTTGGATTGGACCATGCAAGCACAAGGCCTAGACAAACAGAGCGGTGGCCCAGAGAAACAGCAGGTGCTTGGGCCATAATAGATGTTTTGGTAGCCGGAGGAGGGGACCCACAAGATAAAAAACTGTGAGGAGAAAAACCGTAGATGCCGGTCCAGCTTACTGGCGAAGCAAAGAGGCTCCCCTTGGAGAAGACGCCCCCATACAGGCGCCCGCAGCCGGGGCGGCTTGAGGTAGGCTTTCGATCTCTGCCCGGGTGGCTGAGAGACTGCCCCTGGACAAACTTGGGTTTTCCGCCGCCACGCCCCCCGGAGAGCCTTGTTCAGAGCTCCGGCCAAAGGGGCTGTAAGCCCCCAATTGGGGGAGTAGATGGCATAACGGTACCCCTCTTCGTCCGAGCCGGAGAAGACGCAGCAACGGGCCCTGACAGGCATTGCCCACAGCGTTCGCCAACCGGCGCACGCCGTCTGGGGAGAGGTCCTCTTCAAAGAGAACCACATCTCCCGCCCCTGCCAGGGAGCTGGCCGTGGCGGCAAAGCAGCGGGTCTCCAGGGGCGGCGGGCCTTTGCCGCCTCCAGAGCCTGGGCGGTGCGTTGGGCGGCAGCCCCGGTCTCCATGGGCTTGGCGGAGAAGGTCTGGCAGACCAGGCGGTTCTGGGCGTAAATCTGAGAGAGGGTAGTCCAGAGCCCGGCGGCCGCAGACCATCTCCATCCGGACGCCCTGGTGGAACCGGGCCCAGGAGAGCAGCTTCAGAAGGCCGATTTCCCCGGTCCTTGCCACGTGAGTGCCGCAGCAGGCGCACAGGTCCATCCCCGGGAACTCCACCAGCCGCACGGTTCCCTCCAGAGGCCGCTTGCTGCGGTAGGGCAGCTTCTCCAGCTCCTGCCCTGAGGCAAACCAAGTCCGGACCGGAAGGTCTCTCCAAATGGCCTCGTTGACGGCTGCCTCCAGGCTGGGCAGGTCTTCCTGGGGAATGACCCCGTCAAAGTCAATGGTGGTGACCCCGGCGCCCATGTGGAAGCCTACGTTGTGAAAGCCGTACCGGCTGTGGATGAGGCCGGAGAGCAGGTGCTCCCCGGAGTGCTGCTGCATGAAGTCGAAGCGCCGCGCCCAGTCGATGCAGCCTGCCACCTCGCCCCCACCAGGAGCTCCCGGTCGCACAGGTGCACGATGGAGCCATTCTGCTCTGTGACTGCCAGCACCTGGGCCTCCCCAGGGTTCCCAGGTCCCAGGGCTGTCCGCCGCCTTCGGGATAGAAGGCGGTCCGATCCAGGCTGACGGCCCAGCCATCAGGCATCGGATGGCAGCCGGTGACCAGGGCGGTGAAGCGGCATAAGTGAGAATCTTGATAAAAAAGGGCGCGGGCGTCCATGAGATGCTCCTTCCTACATCCCGAGGCAGGGGATGTACAAAAAAATTGCCTATATTATAGGCCGAAAACCGCTGGGAAGCAAGGCGTCCCGGAACTTTGACAAGGCAGCAGCATTTCCTTTTTCTGTACTGACGCGGCAACGCTCCCGTCTGCCCTCAGGGCGGTAGGGTGCGGCCTCTGCAGCGGGTCCTTTGAAAGCCGTACGGTGCTCGCCTGAGCGGCACGGTACGCCTATGCCCCAGGGGAAGGCAGGGGCGCTCCTGCGCCAGTTCGGTATCAAGGCGTCTTGCCGGCCTTCCGTTGGTGACATGGACCTTGCCCCCGGCATACATCTTTGGCTGCTCCGGCTGCACCATAATTTTCCTGCTAAAAGTGCAGGAAATTGAAAAATAGACTTGCAAATTTTGCAGATATGCTGTAAAATAACAATAACAGCATCTTGGAATTTTTTGGCAGCTCGATACAGTGGTGAAACGCAAGGAAACTGTAGCCCTACGGCAAAATTTTCCCGGATGCTAAAAACACAGAAGGAGAAGTGACAAGTATGAAAAAGCACCTATCTTCCCGGCTTCTTTCCCTGCTGCTGGCGCTTTCCTTGCTTGCGTCCTTTGTGGTCCCGGTTCGGGCCGCCGGACTCAGCTGGAATGCGGTGGACACGGCCGTTTCTGCGGACCTGGCAGACCGCCTGGTGCAGGGGAAGCCCAAGAGACGGTCCACCGGGACACGGATCTGGTCCGTGTTTCCATCGTATTGGAGGAGAAGCCTACGGTACAGGCCGGCTACTCCACCATGGACATTGCCCGGAACGATGGCGCTATGGCCTACCGGGAGAGCCTCCAGGCCCGGCAGCAGGCCGTGGCCCAGAGCATTTCCGCCCAGGCCCTGGGTGGGCAGGCTCTGGATGTGGTCTGGAACCTGACCCTGGTGGGCAACATCATCTCCGCCAATGTTCCCTATGGGAAGCTGGAAGCCATCTCCCAGGTGGAGGGGTCCGGAGCGTCAGCCTGGAGCGGCAGTATGCCCCGGCGGAGGCCTCCCGGGGAGATGAAGGGCCCAGCCTCAGATGTATACCTCAGCCGGTATGATCGGCTCCGACGCGGCCTGGCTGGAGGGCTACACCGGCGCGGGAACCCGGATTGCCGTAATCGACACCGGCACGGACACGGACCATCAGTCCTTCCAGGCAGAGGCCTTCCACCATGCTCTGGAGGAAAACGCCAAGGAGGCCGGCATGTCCTATGCCGATTACGCGGCGAAGCTGGACCTTCTGGACGAGGAGGAGATCGATTCCCTCCTGGAAAAGCTTCACATCCATGAGAAAAGCCCTCAGCTGACAGGGAAAGACCTGTACCTCAATGAGAAGCTGGCCCTGGGCTACAACTACGTGGACTCCAGTCTGGAGATCACACATGACCATGACGCACAAGGAGAGCACGGCTCTCATGTGGCCGGCATTTCCACGGCCAACCGCTTCCTGAAGCAAGGCGATGGCTTTGTCTCTGCGGCAGAGGCGGTGAATGTCTGCGGTGTGGCTCCCGATGCCCAGCTCCTCACCATGAAGGTCTTTGGCCAAAAGGGCGGCGCCTATGAGTCCGACTATATGGTGGCCATTGAGGATGCCATTATGCTGGGCGCAGATGCTGTGAACCTGTCTTTGGGCTCTGCAGCTCCCGGCGAGGCCGCCAACGAGACCTATGCCAAGCTGCTGGACAGCCTCCAGGACACCGATACCGTTGTGGTTATTTCCGCCGGCAACTCCGGCTCCTGGGCTGATGGGACTACCACAAACGGCTTTTTGTACAACGACGGCGTGAGCATGGACACCGTAGGCTCCCTGGCTCGTATACCAACTCCCTGGCTGTGGCCTCTGTGGAGAACCGGGGTTCCACAGGGAAGTACTTTGCCGTGGGCGAGCTGCCGGTGGTCTACACCGAAACCACCGGCTACAACAACCTTCCCATGGCCTCCTGGATACCAGCGCCGGCCAGACCGGTACGGTGATTCCCTATGTCCTGGTGGACGGCTTCGGCACAGCGGAGGATTACCAGGGCGTGGACCTCAAAGGGAAAGGTGGTCTTCTGCCCGGGGCTCCACCTCCTTCTTTGAAAAGGCCAATGTGGCAGCTTCCCTGGGCGCAGCGGCCACAGTGGTTTACAACAATACTGCCGGTTCCATCAACATGGACCTGAGCGGCTACAACTACACGGCCCCCTGCGTCTCCATCCTGCAGAGCGAGGGCGCTGCCATCAAGGCCGCGTCTACCGCCGCCGAGACGGAGGCTGGAACGACTTATTACACGGGTGAAATGACCGTTTACGGCAAAAGCGGAGTCAGCATCCATCCTTCTGCGTATTACACCATGAGTGATTTCAGCTCCTGGGGTGTGCCTGGGGATCTGAGCCTGAAGCCGGAGATCACCGCACCCGGCGGCAACATTTACTCCGTCAACGGCCTCGCGCCCGGCGGCACGGCTTATGAGGTCATGTCCGGTACCTCCATGGCGGCGCCTCAGGTCGCCGGCCTGTCGGCTCTGGCGGCCCAGTACATCCGGGAGAACGGCTTGGCGGAAAAGACCGGCTGCTCGGTCCGCACCCTGGCCCAGAGCTTGCTGATGTCTACGGCCCAGCCCCTGTATGAGGAGGCCTCCGGCGGCAATTATTATTCCGTGCTGAAGCAGGGCGCAGGCCTGGCCCGGGGTGGACCGGCTGATGGAGGCGGAGTCCTATGTCCTGGTGGAGGGCCAGCCCGACGGCAAGGTAAAGGCCGAGCTGGGAGACGACCCGGACCGCACCGGTGTGTACCGCTTCGCCTTTACCATCCATAATCTGACGGACCAGCCCCTGGACTATGCCCTCAGCGCCGACTTGTTTACCCAGGATGTGTTTGCCGATGGCAATACCCTGTATATGGACACCTGGACCACGGCCCTGGCGGCAAACACCAGCTTTACAGCCGACGGCGTGCCAATTGTGCAGGGCGAGGCCCTCACTGCCTTTGATCTGAACGGAGACGGCCAGGTGAATGAGGCGGACGCCAATACGCTTTTGGAGTACCTGCTGGGCAATGTGGAGGAGCTCCACACCACAGGGGATGTAAACGGCGACGGCAAGGTCAACACCTATGACGCCCATGTGCTTCTGGCGCTGCTGGAGGGCAAGTCCTGCGTGACGGTGCCTGCTGCCGGCCAGGTTCAGGTGGAAGTGACCATGACCCTGCCCCAGGCGGTGAAGGAATACCTGGACACGGCTTCCCCAAAGGGCGCTTATGTGGAAGGCTACGTTTATGCGGCGCCTGTGGCCACCGAGGAAGGAGAGCAGGAGTCACCCACTCCATTCCCGTGCTGGGCTTCTACGGCAACTGGACCGAGCCCTCTATGTATGACGTGAGCTCCCCTGGAGCTGAAGTATGGCACGGATACCCGGATGCCCTACCTGCAGGCGTATCACAACAGCCTGTTGGTGACATACGGCGGCGAATCCCAGGAGTATTATTTTGGTGGAAACCCCTGTTGTCCAGGACGAGACCTATCTGACGGCCCGCAACGCCTTCAACAACCAGAACGGGGATACCATCAGCCGGCTGGTATATGCCCAGATCCGGAACGCCGGGAGTGGTAAGTTTACCATTCGGAACTTGGAGACCGGTGAGGTCTACGAGGAGAGGCTTCTGGATGCCAACAGTCTGAAGGCGCCTATTTCTCTGTCAATGAGGAGAAATGGTACAACACCCAGAGATCCATTCGGGTCAAGTGGAACGGCCAGGATGCCCAGGGCAACCCCCTGCCGGAGGGAACCGGGTGGAGCTCTCCCTGGCTCTGGCGCCGGAATACTACCGGAATGCCGACGGCACCTACGCCTGGGAGAAGCTGGGCCAGGGTGCGTACATCACCCAGGAGCTCACCATTGACAACACGGCTCCCAAGGTTTCCGATATTTCCCTGAGTCTCCTGGAGGGCCGGGGCTGAAGGTGACAGCCTCTGACAACGAATACGTGGCAGCCATTGCGCTGATGAGTCCCAGCGGCTCCAAGGTCTACCGGGCAGTTGCGGGGAACCAGACGGAGCGGGGGGCCCAGATGGAGGCGCTTGTGTCCCTGGAGGGACTGCCCTCCCGCTTCCTGGTTGCTGTGTATGACTACGCGATGAACGTCTCCACTTATGCAGTGGATCTGGGGGCCAGCAGGATGGTGACCGGCCCTACTTCACGGCCATCAACCGGACCAATCTGGACGACCTCTACCGGCTCAGCTGGGTCGGCTTTGGGGCGGATGAGAACACAGAGACCGTGAATTTGGGCGCCATTGAGTCGGAGCCGCCCAGAGCAGCGGAATATGTAGACGGCTATGTGTTCTTTATTTCCAACGACAATGGGCTCTATGTGGCCAGCGACGAGGATTTGAGCGATGCACGGCGTCTGGCAACCGTGACCTGCGGGGATTTGAGTCTGACCAACTTCATCGATATAGCCTATAGCCGGGCCGATGAGCAGCTGTACGGCCTGTTCTATGCCGATGACAACGGAAAGGCTACGCCCTACCTGTGCACCATTGACATGTTCCTGGGGACCACCACATTGGTGGGTGAAATGAGCGTGGATGCTGTGAACCTGGCCATTGACGGCAAGGGGAACTTCTACAGCACGCTCTATAATGGAAATACGCTGTACACCTATACGGCCCAGACCTACCGGACCCCGTCTGTGGTGGGCACCACCGGCAGCTATGCCTGCAAGGTGGTCAACTGCATGGCCTGGGACCACAATACAGATAAGCTGTACTGGGGCTACACCGCCAACAACATGACCTATCTGCTGGATGTCAATGTGGAGACGGCAGAGCCCACCTTAGTACGCACGCTGCCCTTCTCCTCCACTGGCCTGTACGTCCGTCCCCAGGAGGACAGCTCCCGCTTTGCCCCCACGGACGAGGTGGCCATGGTGGAGCTGGACCGGACTCAGCTCCGGACCCTGCCGGACAATACGGTGCAGCTGACTGCCACGGTATGGCCCTGGACGGTGAGTAGCGGCGACGTCACATGGACCAGCGAAGATCCGTCCATCGCCACGGTTAACCCGAGAGGTCAGGTGACCGGCGTGGCCGAAGGCACCACCACCATTACGGCTACCTCTGTGCTGGACGCTACCAAGTTCGCAAGCTGTACGGTGGAGGTCACCAAGCTGGACAGAGAGCTGAACGCCACGGTGTGGGATCAGGATGGCAAGGTCTGGTGGAGCTCCTTCAACACCGGGAGCCTGCCCCAGTACACCAAGTTGACCGAGACCCCGGCAAACGAGCCTCTTGCAGCCGTGACCTATGGCGGCAACGGCAAGCTCTACGCCGCTTCCCTGGATACCTCCAGCCTGACCTCCAATCTCTACACCGTGGATCCGGAGACCTTTGAGACTACCCTGGTGGGCGGTACCAGCGACATCGGCTATGTGGATCTGACGGCAGCCCCTGGCTGCGGCTACCTCCTGGCAGTCTACGGGCCGTATATCGTGTTGGTGGACCCTGCCACCGGCGGTTGGATTGGCTACTTCGACTGGAGCAGCGGCCTGCAAGACAATAAGCTGGTGGGTATTGCCTATTATGCTACCCAGTATGATACCGATTACCAGGCGTTTATGGATATGTTCTTTGTAGTGGACGACATGGGTAACATATATTTTGACGCCATCATGCCCTACAATGGAGGCTTTGTCTACTTCCAGGGACCTGACGTAGGCCTGGTGGGCAATTTTGGACGGGAGACGGATACCCCTATTTCAATTCCCTCTACTTTGACGGAGCGTACCTCTACTGGAGCCAGTTCTCCCAGGAGGCCGACCGGGTGGACTTGCTGGTCTGGGACGCCGAGGACAGCGAGCTGGTGTACCAGTTGGGTTCCTTCCAGGACAGCGTATGGCCCGTAGGCGGCCTGTTCAGCCGGAACACCATGCCCGGCTACGGCTGGTCTTCTGCAAACGGCCGTGAGGTTTCTAAGGAGTTCGCAGGCCGGGCATCCACAGAGCCTATGAAGACCCTGAGACAGCCCGTAGCAGCAGGCGGCCTGCAAGCTGCCCAGGCTACGGCGGAGAAGCCTGCCAGAACCAACCAGACCACGCATACAGGCATTTATGATCCGGATACCCATACGGTCACAGTCACGCTGAAAGCGTCGGAGGCAGTCGCCAGCGGCCGCGTAGCCGTATCCTACGACACCACCAAGCTGACACTGACCAGCGTGACCGGCCTCACCCAGGCCTTTGCCAGCCACCATGGGAATGGCACAGTGGAGCTGGCCTATGCGGCCGCCCATCCCGTGGATCCGTACAGTACCCTGGCCCTGCTTACCTTCCAGTGTACGGAAGCCGCTGTGGACGGAACGGAACTGACGGTGACGTCCACCGAGCGGGACGGCCAGGCTGTGGAGGATACGGCGGTGATCCCGGTGGAGCTTCCCCACACCTGCTATGCCAAGGACTTCCTGGATGTGGATCTTGGCCGGTGGTACCATGAGCCCATTGATTTTGTAGTGTCCCAGGGGCCTGATGAAGGGCATGGGCGAGAACCGCTTCCAGCCCAATACCAGCATGACCCGGGGCCAGCTGGTTACGGTGCTGTACCGGCTGGCAGGGGAACCTGCCATAGAAGGTACGTCTCCCTTTGCCGATGTGCAGGCGGACCGCTTCTACGCCGATGCCATCGCCTGGGCTTACGGCAATGAGATCGCCAAGGGTGTAACCGATGACCGGTTCATGCCCAACAGTCCTGTGACCCGAGAGCAGATGGTGACCTTCCTGGCCTGCTTTGCACGTTGGTCCGGCCTGGAGCTGCAGACTGGGGGCAGCCTGGAGGACTACGCCGACGCCGGCTCCGTCAGCGCCTACGCAGAAGAGGCCATGACCTGGGCGGTGGAGAACGGCATCATCCAGGGCATGACGGAGACCACTCTGGTCCCCAAGGGCACAGCAACCCGGGCGCAGGTTGCAACCATGCTCATGCGCTACTGCCAGAAATTCGCATAATGTAACAACAATCCCGCCGGGGTTCTCCCGGCGGGATTTGGTCCCCTTCCTGGAACAATGGCTGACCGGCCCGCCGCCTGAGGACGTAGAGTGGGGCATCCTGGACGCACCAGCGGCACAATGGCCCGTGACCTGTGCATGTGGGCGGGGCCGCACCCTACGGCTTGAAGGTAGATGGAACCACGCACGCCCCTGCAGGGGCGCCCGGCGGTGAGATCTTCCGTTTTTGCCGAATTTCCGGTAATTTGTACAATTTTGCAGGCGGGTCCGCTGCAAAATTGCTTTTTGAAAAATTCAATAAAATATTTGAGCGGGAGAACACACGAATTCCTGTCTGTTCTCCCGCTGCTTTCAACTTTTAGAGGGGGTCTGTTGCAAAAAACACAGTTTGTAACAGACCCGTTTCATTCGTTTACCGCAGGCCTTCCATGGAATCCACAGGCAGGGACAGGACCACGGTCTCTGCCGGGGTCTGAGGCCGGCTTTGTCGGCAATGGTTTGCATAATGGGGACCTTGTACTCCCCTTTGGCCAAAATGGCCACCAGCTCCTTCTCCTTTTGGAGCTGAATGCCCAGGAAGCGGTCGGCCTCCTGGCCGCCCAGCATCCGGGTGTGGAGGAGGGTCCCCCGTGGCCCCGGCCAGGCGGGCGGCGGCCATGACCTCATCGCTGCACCCCCGGTTGGTCAAGGCAAGAATCAGTTCAAAATTTGCTTCCGCCATGGGCGGCTACTCCTCTCCACAGGTTTTCCATCCATCCCCTGGCTGAGCCAGCGGGCGGACCGGGCGTTGATGCCGGACAGGGGCACAGTAAAGAGAATCCCTTGGCCGGGCTGAGTCATAAACAGGCGGTCCCGGAGTCTCCTGCCGGAGGCGGGGAATCAGAGGCGCGGGGGACCAGGCTCAGGGTCAGGGTCCGGCTGGTTTCGCCAATGCCCAGAACCTGGAGGACCTCGCTGGCAGCGGTGCCGGTGGCCGGAGCCGCCAAGGTGTAAAAGCCCCCTGAGCTGCGCAGATCCTCTCCCACCTGCCGCTCCCGGCCCCGGCCCACAAAGGTGCCCAGCAGAGCGATTCGAGGCAGATTATCCAAGCTCCTTCACCTCTGGGTTTGATACATGGAGACGTCGTATTCCAGAATTTCGTCCGTCCCTCCTCCAGCACGGCGGCATGGCGCGCAGCTTGCGCCGGTAACTCAGGCCCATGAGCTGGATGGTAATGAGTGGCGTCATGGCAACCAAAGCCACCACGCCGAAGGCGTCTAATAAAAATTGGAGCCGCCCAGGGCCTCGCAGGCCCCCATGGCGAAGGGCAGCAGAAAAGCCGCTGTCATGGGGCCGCTGGCCACGCCGCCGGAGTCAAAGGCGATGCCGGTAAACATGGGGGCACGGGCTCAGTCCCATGGCCAGGACGTAGCCTGGCAGAATCACTGCGTATAGAGGAATTCCAAATAGAATTCGGGCCATGGCCAGGGCCACGGAGACGGCCATACCGATGGACAGGGCCCGGCCCATGGCGTTTTTGCTGACGGCGCCGCCGGTGACAGATTCCACCTGGACACACAGCACGTGTACCGCCGGCTCGGCCTCTACGATGAACCAGCCCAGGAGGGCTCCCAGGGGAATGAGGGACCAGCTGTAGGCTGAGGACCCCAGAGCCTGCCCCAGCTGGCGGCCCGCCGGCAGGAAGCCCACGTTGACGCCGGTGAGAAATAGCACCAGGCCCACCAGCGTATAGATCAAACTCCACCCCGATCGGCCAGGCCCTTGGGCTTGAAGGCCCGGGTGAGGAGCTGGAAGACCAGGAAGAGGCCGGCGATGGGAGCCAGGGCCAGGAGGACCTCCCGGGCATAGTGGGGCAGGGCCTCCAAAAAGACCGCCGCCACAGCCCGGCTGTCCGGCACCGTCAGGGAGACTGCCGCCTCATAGCCGGCGCCGTCCGGCCGGTACAGGAGCCCCAAAATCAGAACCGCCAGCACCGGCCCCACGCTGGCCAGGGCCACCACGCCGAAGCTGTCCGCTTCGCCGTCCGGGTCCCCCGGGTGGCGGAGACGCCCAGGCCCAGGGGCCATGATAAAGGGCACCGTAATGGGCCCTGTGGTGACACCGCCTGCGTCAAAGGCCACGGCCAGCATGTTCCGGGGATGAAAAAGCTGAGGAGAAACACAGCTGCGTACAGGACCAGGAGCACCCACCGCAGGGGCATCTTTCCACACGGTCCGCAGAACGGACACCACCAGGAACAGCCCCACCCCGGCGGCTACGGTCCAGATGAGCACCGGGTTTGGGATACCGGGGACCTGGGTAGCCAGCACGGTGAGATCGGGCCCGCCACCGTCACCAGAACCCCCACCAGGAAGAACACAGCTGCCATCAGGGATACCCGCTTGCTCCGTGCCAGCTTCCGGCCCAAGGCTTCCCCCATAGGCATCATGGCCATATCCGCACCCAGGGTGAACAGTCCCATCCCCACCACCAGGAGCACCGCCCGGCCAAAAACAGCAGCAGGGTTCCAGGGATACTGGCGCTGCCGTCATAGCCAGGAGCAAAATGATCAGACTGACAGGCAACACGCTGGACAGGGCCTCGTGGGTCTTTTTCCTTCAGCGCTTTGTTGATGATGACAATCCTCCTGTTGTCAGTTTTTGCTATATAACCAGCATACGTCTCTATTTTATCACAGCCTCCCGGTGTTTTTTGTAAACAAATGGTGAAGTTTCACAAATTGACCGCACTTTTTTCTTGCCTTTGCACAGCATCTTGTGTATAATGGAGTCGCCGTTTCCGGCTTTGGGAGGTGTACCATGGACTATTGTAATTTGGCCTTGTTCAGTGACCTGATGGGACTTCTGCTGGACAGAAACCGGCAGGTTTCCAGGGAGAACCGGGAGGCTTTTGGCGCATTTTATTGCCGGCGGCGGCCTTTGGGATTTCCACCGACGCGCGCCGATGAACGCCCTGGAGCTGCTCCCCGGCGTCCCCATCAACACCTGGTCTGTGGTGCTCAACGGGGCGGAGGCCTACCGGTATCAGACCGGCACCGTGGCCTTCCCCGGTTCTGCCGCAGCTGGGCCACCATGCTGCTGCAGTGGGTTCTAGAGCGGCTGCCTCAGGTCAATGTGTTGCTGTGCTCTGAGAGCCGCCTGTTTTTCCTGTCTCCCCAGGACTTGGCCGACCTGACTTTTTTCGCCACCCACCAGCCCTGTACCTTTACGGGCCTGGAAGCTGCCCCTTTGCTATCCCTGGCTGAAGCTTCTCTTTGCTGCGCCCCGGCCCATTCTGGAGCGGCTGGAGGGCTGGGCTGTGGACCACAGTATCCTGGAGGTGATGGATCGGGTATACACCAGCCCCACCTATCTGGAATTCCTGCCCCGGGCGTGCACAAGGGCCGCTGCCTCCGGGACCTGCGCTGCCTGGATGTGCTGCGTGGCCGCCGGATGGTTGCCATAGGCGACTATACCAACGACCTGGAGCTATTGGCCGAGGCCGACATCTCCGTGGCCGTGGCCAACGCCCTGCCGGAGGTCCGGGCCGCCGCAGATTATCACACCGTCTGCCAGGATGAAAGCGCCATTGCGCACCTGATTTATGAGATTCTGCCAAGAATTTGATGGCAGTAGCAAAGGCGAGAAAATGAAAAGGTTGATTTCAATATTAAATTAGGTTCCCTCCTGACAGAAAATGCACCTGTCAGGAGGGAACTGTGGGAAATGAGACGTTATTCCAGTTCAAATGCGCCGGTATACAGCCGGTAGTAGGTCCCCCTTCCTGGCAATCAGATCCTGGTGGGTTCCCCGCTCGATGATCCGGCCGTGGTCCAGGACCATGATGCAGTCGGCGTTGCGGACGGTGGACAGGCGGTGGGCAATGACGAAGGTGGTACGGCCCTCCATCAGGGCGTCCATGCCCTTTGCACCAGGGCCTCGGTGCGGGTGTCAATGGAGGAGGTGGCTTCGTCCAGAATCATCACCGGGGGTCCGCTACGGCGGCCCGGGCGATGGACAGAAGCTGGCGCTGGCCCTGGCTCAGGCTGCCGCCGTTTCCGGTGAGCTCCGTCTCGTAGCCCTTGGGCAGGCGGGTAATGAAGTCGTGGGCTCCGGCCAGCTTGGCCGCCTGAATGCACTGCTCATCTGTGGCTTCCAGATTGCCGTATCGGATGTTCTCCATCACCGTCCCGGTGAAGAGGTTGGTGTCCTGGAGCACGATGCCAAGAGACCGGCGAAGATCCGGCTTGCGGATTTTGTTGATGTTGATGTTGTCGTAGCGGATCTTGCCGTCGGCAATGTCATAAAAGCGGTTGATGAGGTTTGTGATGGTGGTTTTGCCCGCGCCGGTGGCTCCCACAAAGGCTACCTTCTGCCCAGGCTTGGCGTAGAGGGTCACATCGTGGAGCACCGGCTTGCCCGGCTCGTAGGCGAAGTCTACCTGAGACATGGTGATGTCGCCCTTCAGCTCCGTATAGGTGACGGTGCCCTCTGCCTTGTGGGGGTGTTTCCAGGCCCAGAGGCCGGTGTGCTCCGGCGCTCTTCCAGGCTGCCGTCTGCTTTGCGGCGGACGTTGACCAGAGTGACGTAACCGTCGTCCTCCTCCGGCTCTGCATCCATCAGCTCAAAAATACGCTCTGCTCCGGCCAGAGCCATGACAATGGCGTTGATCTGGTTGGAGACCTGGCTGATGGGCTGGTTAAAGCTACGGGTCAGAAGCAAAAAGCTCATCAAGGCTCCCACGGCCACACCGCCACCCCCGGCTCATGAGCCAGGCCCCGGCTACGGCCACCAGGACATACTGCAGGTAGCCCAGATTGTTGTTCACGGGACCCATCATGCCGGAGTACATGTTGGCTCGGTAGGCATTGGTGCAGAGGGCTTCATTGAGCCGGTCGAAATCCGACTTGGCGGCTTCCTCGTGGCAGAATACCTTGACCACCTTCTGCCCCTGGATCATCTCCTCAATATAGCCGTTTATCGCGCCCAGGGCCTGCTGCTGCCCCACAAAGAATCGGCTGGACATGCCGGTGAGCTTCTTCGTGGCAAGCAGAGTTCCCACCAAAGTCACCAGGACCACTCCGGTGAGGATGGGGCTGGTGAGGAGCATGGTGGCAAACACCGTAACGAGGGTCACAACGGATGAGATACACTGGGGAATCGCCTGAGAAATCATCGACGGAGGGTGTCAATGTCGTTGGTGTACCGGCTCATCAGATCGCCGTGGGTATGGGTGTCAAAGTAGCGGATGGGCAGCCGCTGCATGTTGGAAAACAGCTGATCCCGGATGTCCTGCTGAACTCCCTGGGCCACCTGGACCATCAGATAGTTGTATAAGAAAGAGGAGAGAATGCCTGCCACATACACGGCGGCCATGATGCACAGGAACCGGAACAGGGGTCCCAGGTCCGGCGCGTCCATTTGCAGCAGGGGACGGATGTAATCGTCTACCACATATTGCAAAGACTTGTTGCTGGCTACGGTGGCCACGGAGGTCACCAGGATGCAGACCAGCACCAAAGCCAGGGTCCATTTGTACGGGGCCATGTAGCTCAGAGCCTCCCCAAGGTTTTCCTTCGGGGCGCGGGCCTTTCTGCCGTCGCCTTTAAGCTGGATTCTGGGCATGTTCGTCGCCTCCTTTCCGCTGAGACTGATAGACCTCCTGGTAGATGGGGGAACGGTTCAGGAGCTCTGTATGAGTCCCCTGGTCCACAATCCGCCCGTCGTCCAGCACCAGGATCAGGTCCGGCATGCTCCACCGAGGCCACCCGCTGGGCGATGATGAGCTTGGTGGTGTCCGGAATTTCCTCCCGGAAGGCCTGGCGGATTCTGGCGTCGGTGGCGGTGTCCACGGCGGAGGTGGAGTCGTCAGAATGAGAATCCGGGTTTTTCAACAGGGCCCGGGCGATGCACAGCCGCTGCTTCTGCCGCCGGAGACATTGGCGCCGCCCTGCTCAATGTGGGTCTCATACCCGTCCGGAAAGCTTTGATGAATTCGTCGGCGCAGGCCAGGCGGCAGGCGTGGACCAGCTCTTCCTGGGTGGCCTGGGGATTGCCCCAGCGGAGGTTGTCGGCAATGGTGCCGGAAAAAGAGAACATTTTTCTGCAAAACCATGGCCACCTGGATCCCGGAGGACCTCCAGATCATACTGGCGAACATCTATGCCGCCCACCTTCACTACGCCCTGCGTGGCGTCGTACAGCCGGGGAATCAGCTGGACCAGAGTGGACTTGACGAGCCGGTGCCGCCCAGAATTCCGAACGGATGGAGGGTCACCCTCCCAGGGCGTCCTGGCCTCCTTGGAATAGCGGTGGTTCGTTCAAAATCAATGGGTGCCCGCCACCCGGTTACGGGATTTGCCGGGAGGCCAGTCCGGCAGTCCTGCTTGGACATGGTGATCATCACAACACCATAGAGAGCATCATGAGGGGTCGTAAAATTTCTGGGTGTAGTGAACTCTGGAAAGCTGCCAATGTTGTCGCCGGAGTCAACACCATTTTGGCGCCAAACCAGGAGATGAGCAGTTGCAGGTGTAGGCTGCCGTTGTATCATGGGATTGTTGAAGGAGATGTGCTCCGCCTTTTACAAAATCCCGGAAGATGGATCGGGAAACCTGGCTGAATTTTCTTTTTCCTGCTCTTCCCGGACGAAGGATTTTACCACCCGAATGCCGTGGAGATTCTCCTGGACCACATTGTTCAGCCGGTCATAGGTTTTGAAGACCCGGTCAAAAATCCTGCGCACCTTTCCGATGACGAAAACAGGCCGCAGGACAGCAGGGGCATCACCACAGTAAATGAGGCACAGCCGGGGGCTGATGCGCAGAGCCATGGTGAGGGACAGAATCAGCATCATACCGCAGCGGATGGCCATGCGGATGATCACCTGGAATGCATTTTTGCAGGTTGGCCACGTCGGTGGTCAGGCGGGTTACGATGGAGGAAGAGGAAAACTTGTCAACGTTGGCAAAGGAATAGTCTGCACTTTGTAGAATATATCCTGCCGCAGGTTTTTGGCGAAGCCGGCCGCTGCCCG
>VOFG01001783.1_pt1 | contig 21509 bp, 25 predicted proteins | sample 5384171 | NCBI WGS metagenome assembly VOFG01 (sample SAMN12384726, study PRJNA508395) | human gut metagenome | isolation source: healthy gut F | host: Homo sapiens
GAATTATTCGGCCTTGGTCTCGTCTTCCTCGTCCGGGTCCAGCTCCATGGTGAAGACGGCCTTTTTCAGCTTGCCGCAGCCCTGGGCCTTCAGGCCGGATTTGTAGGGCTCCACGGGCCAGATAGAGGGCAAAGCGTCCCTCGCAGAGCATCCCGGCGATGCTGGTGCCGGCGGTGCCGACGGTCAAATCGGCGGCCTCGTCGGTGGGCCTGGTGGGGGTCAGCTCGCCCAGCGAAACTTCAAACAGCTCGCTGCCTTCGAGGTCGGTCTCAAGGGTCAGGTGGTTGTCGTGCCGGACAAAGGGGGCCTTGTCGCTGGCCTGCGGGGTCACGGTGCTCACCATGACCACAGCCTTGTCACCATCGATGCGGGGGTGCGCCCGGCGGGCAGGTTGTTGATATCCCGCGCCATGATGAACTCGATGACGCTGTCAAGACTGCTGCACAGGCCCAGATAGTTGGGGAGATTGTTCAGGGTATCGTAGATCATGGATCAGTCCTCTTTCGGGTCGGTCAGAAGCTGCTTGATGCTGGGCACAACGCCGCCCAGATTTTGCAGCTCCGACGGGATGATGATCTTGGTGGCCTTGCCGTTGGCGACCTTGGCCAGTGCCTCCAGGCTGCGCAGAGCCAGCACCTTGTCGTTGGGCATGGCCTCGTTCAGCAGGCGGATGGCATCGGCGTTGGCCTTCTGCACCGCGAGAATGGCCTGGGCCTCGCCCTCAGCTTCGAGAATGCGCTGCTGTTTGACGGCATCGGCACGGAGGATGGCGGCTTCCTTTTCGCCCTCGGCGGCGGTGATGGCGGCCTGCTTCTCACCGTCGGCCTTCAGGATGACGGCGCGTTTTTCGCGCTCTGCCTTCATCTGCTTTTCCATGGCGTCCTGGATCTCGGCCGGCGGGATGATGTTCTTGACCTCCACGCGGTTGACCTTGATGCCCCACTTGTCGGTGGCTTCATCGAGGATGGCCGTGATCTTGCCGTTGATGACATCGCGGCTGGTCAGGGTGTGATCCAGCTCCATCTCACCGATAATGTTGCGCAGGGTGGTGGCGGAAAGGCTCTCGATGGCTGCGATGGGCTGGTTGACACCGTAGGTGTAGAGCTTGGCATCCATGACCTGGAAGAACACCACGGTGTCGATCTGCATGGTCACGTTATCGCGGGTGATCACAGGCTGGGGCTTAAAGTCCACGACCTGCTCCTTGAGGGAGACTTTTTTGGCGATCCGCTCAATGAACGGGATCTTGACATGCAGGCCGGCCGACCAGGTGTCGGAGTAGCTGCCCAGACGCTCCACAACATACACCATGGACTGAGGCACGATGACGATATTGGTGACGACGATGAGCAGGATGACAAAGATGAGCGCGAGGATCACGAACAGCATGATAGGCATAGAGACGCTCCTTTTTTCAGTGGTTGATGGATTCGGTCAGGATGGGTTCCACGATGAGCAGGGTGCTGTGGATCTCGGTGACCCCGTAGGCCTGCCCGGGGGTCAGGGTATCGCCGGGGGTGGCGCAGCGGGCGCTCCAGTCCACGCCATCCAGACGCACCCGGCCCGTCTGCTGGGCAGAAACGGGGGTCAGCACCTGGGCTTCCCGGCCAAGGGCGCGGTCACCGTTGGTGGGGGTGGGCTGCTTGTGCAGCCGTTTGGCCAGCGGCTTGAATGCCAGCAGGCAGACCGCGCTGACCGCAATGAACACCACCGCCGGCACCCGGAATGAGTGGGTGAACAGGCAGCAGAGCAGGGCTGCCGCGCTGCCTGCCGCAAACCAGACGGATACCATGCTGAAGGTCATGCCCTCCAGCGCCAGGAAACCGACGGCGGCAAGGAGCCAGAAAATGGGGTCAATGGACATCGAACATCCCTCCTTCTTCGTTTATTATATAACAAAGGCGTGGAAATGACAATATGTTGTTATTTAAGGGCGAGTGCTGCTCTGTCCAACCTCTCAGTCGCAGGCTTCGCCGCGACAGCGAAGATGACGGAGAGGTTTAATCCGTCTCCTTATACATAATCATAGTAGCTGTGGTTCGGGTTATGCCCCACCTCTTCCACCACGATGGTGAAGCCCATGGGATTCACCTCAGTGCTCTTGCCGCTGGCAAGGGTCTCCACGATGATATGCTCGGTGCGGTTGACGATGATCTCCGCGGTCTCCACCTTGCCCACCCGCTGGTAGTGCAGGATGCCGTCCTCGGCACGCAGGACCCGCAGCTGGCCGGTGCGGAAAGCCACGCAGGTGTGGCGGAGCTGTGCCAGCTGTGCCAGCACGGGGCGCAGGCGCTGCTCGTGGGCATCCCACCGGAAGAAAGCCCGGTTGAAGGGGTCCCGGTAGCCCTGCATGGCAATCTCGTCGCCGTAGTACAGGCAGGGCACGCCCGGCAGGGTGTAGATGATGGCGTAGGCCATCCGCAGGCGGAGCAGGCCTTCCGCGTAGGCATCGCCGGTCACACAGCGGCCGCTCTGCCACGCGCGGCCCCGGCCATTGGCGGGCTCGTCAGCGATCACGGTCAGGGCACGCTCGGTGTCGTGGGTGGAGAGGAAGTTCAGGGCGGTATCCATGGCGGGGGCAGGGTAGTGCTCGCAGATGGTCAGGATCTCCGTCATGGCCTGCTCGGCGGGCTTGCCCTTGACGAAATCCAGCACGGCGTTCTTGAAGGGGTAGTTCATCACGCTGTCCAGGCCCTTGCCCAGCAGATAGGTGCGGCGCTTATTGAAGCCGAACTTGGTGGTGGCATCCTCCCACACCTCGCCCAGCAGGAACTTTTCGGGGCTGACCCGCTTGACGGCGGCGCGCACCTTCTCAATGAATTCGTCGGGCAGCTCGTCGGCTACATCCAGCCGGAAGCCTGCCGCGCCGCGCCGCAGCCAGGTGTCGATGACACCGCCCGGGCCGGTGATGAACTCCACATAGGAGGGGGTCTCTTCGTCGACCTCGGGCAGGGTCTCAAAGCCCCACCAGCTGCGGTAGCCGCCCTTGTACTGGGGGCCGAAATCGTACCAGCAGCGGTAAGGGGAGTTGGGGTCCCGGTACGCGCCGCCCTCGCCATAGCGGCCCTCGCGGTTGAAATAGCGGCTGTCGGAGCCGGTGTGGCTGAACACGCCGTCCAGCACGATGCCGATGCCGTACTTCTGGGCGGCGGTGCACAGTGCCTCAAAATCCTCGTTGGTGCCCAGCAGGGGGTCCACATTCAGGTAGTCGGCGGTATTGTAGCGGTGGTTGCTGTGCGCCTCAAAGATGGGATTGAGGTAGATGAAATCCACCCCCATCTCGTGCAGGTAGGGGAGCTTTTGCTGGATGCCCTTGAGGTCGCCACCGAAATAATCCTCATTCAGGTGGCCGCCCACCTCGTTGGGCTGCCAGAAGGGCTCGGCGTGCTTGTCGGCCTGATAGATGCGGTCGGCAAAGGGCATGGGCTTGTTCTCCACCCCTTCGCAGAAGCGGTCCGGGAAGATCTGATAGAACACCTTACCCTTGATGCTTTCAGGGGTCTCAAAGTCCTGCTCATAGACCGTGATCTGCCAGCTTTCACCCTCCTGCCAGCTGACCACGCCGCAGTTGTCTGCCCCGCGCACGATGCGGCGGAAGTCGGTGTAGAGGTCGAAATAGTAGAAGTAGAGGCCCGGGTCGTTCAGAGGCACTTCCACGGAAAAGTGGTTCTGCCTGGGGGTCTGGCCGTCGAAGTTCATCCGGTAGTAGACGGGAACATCGAACTTGCCCTCTTTTTTCAGGACAAGGTGCGGGTCTACATAGCCCAGCTCTTCGGGAATGCAGAGCGACAGCCGGACAGTCTGCCCGGCGCGCACCGCACCAAAGGGCTGCTTGAAATAGGGGTCAAAACTGTTGAACAGACAAGACAAGTGGGGTCGTTCCTTTCTCAAAAAAGCCCCGGTTCCGTAATGGCTCCGGGGCAGAGATATATTTGTGCTAAACCCTTCCGTCAATGCTTCGCATTGCCACCTCCCCTACTAGGGGAGGCCTTGGCAGAACGGTGAAGTCTGTGCGTAAAGGAAAAACTGTAAAACTTCCCGTAACGCCAGAGGCCCCACTACTAGGGGGGGCTGTCACCGTAGGTGACTGGGGGGTTGACCTTTCCAATTACTTCACAGCAGAAGCGTGCCAGATATCGCGGGCGTAATCCAGCACAGAACGGTCTGCGCTGAAGATGCCGCTGTTGGCGGTGTTCTTCAGGCTCATCTGTGCCCACTTCTCGCGGTCAGCATACAGGCGCTGCAGGTCGGCCTGAGCACGGCGGTAATCCTTGAAGTCGGCCATGACCATATAAGGGTCGCTGGTGCGCAGGTTCTCGGTGACCTCGTGGAAGTCCTCGCCGTTCCAGCCGCGCTCCAGGAAGTTCAGAGCGGCATTTGCCACGTCATCGCCCATGATGAAGGCGCTGGGGTGGTAGCCCACCTGCTTGAGGTTGTTGACCTCGGGGGTCAGCATGCCGAAGATCAGCTCGTTCTCCTTGCCGGCGGCATCGGCGATCTCAACGTTTGCGCCGTCCAGCGTGCCCAGCGTGATGGCACCGTTCAGCATGAACTTCATGTTGCCGGTGCCGGAAGCCTCGGTGCCGGCCAGAGAGATCTGCTCAGAGACCTCGGCGGCGGGCATCAGGTGCTCGCTCAGGGAGACGCAGTACTCTTCCAGATAGACCACGCGCAGCTTGTCGCGCACGGCGGGATCATTGTTGATCAGGTCGCCCAGCTTGCAGATCATCCGGATCATCTGCTTGGCCATGTAGTAGCCGGGGGCAGCCTTTGCGCCGAAGATATAGGTCTTGGGGATGAAGTCAGCGTTGGGGTTCTCCTTCAGGTACAGGTACTGAGCGGCGATGTTCAGGGCGTTCAGGTGCTGACGCTTGTACTCGTGCATCCGCTTGACCTGGCAGTCGAAGATGGAGTTGGGGTCGATGACCTGGCCGGTACTCTTCTCCAGATAGGCGGCAAAGTTTTTCTTATTGTCCAGCTTGATCTCGTTGATGCGCTTCAGCACGGTCTTGTCGTCCGCATACTTGTTCAGCTTGGAGAGGTTGGAAGCGTCGTGCTTGTACTCCTCGCCGATGGTCTCGTCCAGCAGCTTGCACAGCTCAGGGTTGGAGGCCAGCAGCCAGCGGCGGTAAGCGATGCCGTTGGTCACGTTCTTGAAGGCCTGGGGCTTGAACAGGTAGTAATCGTGGAACACGCTCTCCTTGATGATCTCACTGTGCAGCTTGGACACGCCATTGATGCTGTTGGCGGTGTAGGCGCAGATGTTTGCCATGCGGACCTGATTGTCGCCGATGAGGGCCATATAATTGATCTTGCCCTCGCCGCCGGGGAATGCCTTCTCCAGCTCCTCGCGGGCACGGCGGTTCATCTCGACCACGATCTGGTAGATGCGGGGCAGGGTCATCTTGAAGATGTCCACATTCCACTTCTCCAGAGCCTCGGCCATAACGGTGTGGTTGGTGTAGGCAAAGACCTTCTGCAGATCTCAAAGGCCTTATCCCAGTCAAAGCCGCACTCGTCCAGCAGGATGCGCATCATCTCGGGGATGGCCAGCGTGGGATGGGTGTCGTTCAGCTGGATGGCGACCTTGTCAGCCAGATTCTCCAGCGTGCCGTAGGTGGACAGGTGGTTCTGCACGATATCGCCGATGGATGCGGCAGAGAGGAAGTACTGCTGGCGCAGGCGCAGGATCTTGCCCTCAATGTGGTTGTCGTTGGGGTACAGCACCTTGGAGATCAGCTCGGCGCTGGCGTTCTTGCTCATGGCAGTGTTGTAGTTGCCCAGAGAGAAGCTGGACATATCAAAGTCAGGAGCCTTGGCCTGCCACAGGCGCAGCTTGGCAACGCCCTTGCCGTCGTAGCCCTGCACATACATGTCGGAGGGCACAGCCATAACGCTGTTGTAGTTGGTGTGCTGGATATAGTGGAAGCCGTGATCCCAGTTCTCGCGGATCTCGCCGTCAAAGCGGACCTCAATGGCCTGATCGGGGTGGCTCTTCAGCCAGACCTGACCACCGGGCAGCCAGTTGTCAGCGCGCTCCTGCTGCCAGCCGTCCACGATCTTCTGCTTGAAAATGCCGTACTCGTACAGGATGGAGTAACCGGTGCCGCAGATGCCGGTGGTGGCCATGCCGTCCAGATAGCAGGCAGCCAGACGGCCCAGGCCGCCGTTGCCCAGGCCTGCATCGGGCTCTTCCTCAAAGATGCCCTCGATGTTGATGTCGGCATCAGCCAGCACCTTCTGGGCAACATCTTCCAGACCCAGGTTGAACAGGCTCACCTTCAGGCTGCGGCCCATCAGGAACTCCATGCAGAGATAGTATACCTGCTTGGTGCCGGTGCCAATGGCCTTGGACTGGAACTTCTTGTGGTTCTCACTCATCATCTGACGGCAGATCAGGGCAAGAGAGCGGTAGATCTGCTGCTTGGAAGCAACGCTCAGATCCACGCCATACTCGCTGGTCAGCTTGTCCTGAAGAATTTTTGCAAATTCTTTTGTAGTCATAAGGAACTCCTATCCGCACACACACTTGTGCTGTTTTGAAATATCGTAACAGAGAATTTCTCCTCTTTCCCTCTCCCTGTTACCACAAACAGAACATTATAATCAGTTCTATTCGTAAAAGCAAGGAAAAACGCCGATTTTTGCCGTAACTGACATTTTTATCACAATCTTTCTGGTAAATATGCAAAAAATTCAAAAATAACACTTTCTCTTGGCACGCATTTATATTATAATAAGAAGTGAACGGCTGTCCCGGCGGGGGCAAAAGCGTGTGCCGGGGCAGGAAACTCGGCCACAAACTCCGCTCAGAGTAATTATTAGTGAGGATACGATGGTTAATAAAGTGAGAGTGACCATTGCGGGCGCGCCCTATGCGATCGCAACGACGGATTCCGAAAAGTATATCGCCTCTCTGGCCAAACGGCTGGATGAGGATATCACCAAGCTGCTGGACACCAACGAAAACCTTTCGGTGACCAAGGCGGCGGTGTTCTGCGCCATGGATTATCTGGACGAATACAAAAGAGCACCGGCAGCGCCGAGAATATGCGCAGCCAGATCCAGGATTATATTGCCGATGCCGCCAGGGCAAAGCTGGCTGAGGACAAGGCAAAAGCGGAAAATGAAACGCTGCGGCGTGAAAACGATGCCCTGCGGGAGCAGCTGGCACGCCTGCAGGCCAAGCAGAAGGCCGACCGGGAAGCAAAGACGGAAGCGTGAATGGGGGCGCGGTGAGCGCGCCGGAACAAAGGGAGTATTATGCCAAAGATCGAGATCCTTGCCCCGGTGGGCAGTGAAGAGATGCTCCGCGCTGCGGTGTTCAGCGGTGCGGACGCGGTATATCTGGGCTTTTCGGGCTTCAATGCCCGCACAGGGGCCGGAAATTTTGATGCCGACAGCCTGAAGGAGGCAGTCCGGTTCTGCCATGCGCGGGGTGTCAAGGTGCACGTGGCACTGAATACCACGGTCTACGGCGGGGAGCTGGCCGCGCTGGCCGGTGCCGTGAAGGCTGTGGCCGAGAGCGGCGCGGATGCGGTCATCTGCCAGGATCTGGCGGTGGCGCAGCTCATCGGGCGGATCGCCCCCGACCTGCCCCGCCACGGCTCCACCCAGATGAGCGTCCACACCCTGCAGGGCGCGCTGGAGCTGAAGGAGCTGGGCTTTACCCGGGTGGTGCTGGCCCGTGAGCTGAGCCTGCCCGAGGTGGAGCAGATCACCAGGCACTGCGGCATTGAGACGGAGTGCTTCGTCCACGGCGCGCTCTGCATGTGTGTCAGCGGCCAGTGCTATATGTCTGCCTTCCTGGGCGGTCGCAGCGGCAACCGGGGCTCCTGCGCCGGGCCCTGCCGCCTGCCCTTTGAGGCAAACCCGCTGCCCGAGGGCAAGCCGGGCCGTCTGCACCACCTTTCCCTGAAGGATAACTCTGTCATCGACAAGCTGGATCGGATGCAGGCCGTCGGCGTGGCATCGGCCAAAATCGAGGGCCGTCTGCGCACGCCGGAGTATGTGGCGGCGGCGGTCAGTGCCTGTCTGGCAGGCCGGGAGGGCCGTGCCTATGACCGCGACCTGCTGAAGAATGCGTTCAGCCGCTCCGGCTTCACCTCCGGTTATCTGGACGGAAAGATCGACGGCACGATGTTCGGCGTGCGCAGTGAAGCCGATGCGGAGCTGACCAAAAAGACCCTGCCTGCCCTGCGCGAGCTTTACCGCCGCGAGCGCAGCCGGGTGCCGGTGCAGTTCAGGCTGGAGATCGAAGAGGGCGGCGAGAAGCTGACCGTGACCGATGCGGACGGCAACAAGGCCTTTGCCTACGGCGATGCGGAACCGCAGCCTGCCCGCACCGACCCCACCGAGAGCCTGCAGCGCAGCCTTCCAAGACGGGCGGCACCCCTTTGCGGTGGAAAAGATCGATGTGGAGATGGACGGCGGCCCCTGGTTCGTGCCGGGCAGTGCCGTGAACGAGCTGCGCCGGGATGCGCTGGAGGCCCTGCTGAAAAAGCGGGAGGTTCTGCGTCCCTGGCCGGTACACGAGGCGGAGCCGGATGCTCTGCCCCTGCGCACTCTGCCGCCCCGCCGCACCCTGCGCGCCCGCTTTGAAGCTTGGGAGCAGGTGCCGGAGCAGGCCCTGAGCGGGGTGGAGTATCTCATCCTGCCCATTGCCCAGGCCGACCGGGTGCCCCGGGAGTGGCGAGAAGACCCTTCTGGAGCTGCCGCGCGTGATGTTCGGCGCGCTGGAGGAGGACACCGCCCGCCGCATTGCCGCCACCCAGGATGCGGGTTTTGCGGGCTATGAGGTAAGCAACATCGCTCACCTGCGGCTCTGCCGTGGCCTGCCGATGACCGGCGGTTTCGGCCTGAACGTCACCAACCAGATGGCGGCGCAGTTCTACGCCGACCATGGCCTGAACAGTGTGCTCATCCTGCCCGAAGTCAAGGACAGCGATATCAGCACCATTGCCCCCACCCATAACGGCAAGCCTGTGCCCACCGGTGTGCTGGTCTATGGCCACATGCCGCTGATGGTCACCCGTGCCTGCCCGTTACAGAACATCCATGACTGCGCCCACTGCAATAAAGCAGGGGAACTGACCGACCGCAAGGCCAAAAAGTTCCCGGTGCGCTGCGGCATGGGCGTGCGGACGATCTATAACCCCGTACCTATTTATATGGGTGATAAGCCCGGTGCTCTGACTGTGGACTACGGCGTGGCCTACTTCACACTGGAATCCCGGGAAGAAGCAGCCGCCATTCTGGGCAGCATCCATGTCCACGCACCCTTTGAGGGAGAGTTTACAAGAGGACTTTATTTTAAGGGAACCAACTAAAGATGCAGTTTCCCCGGGCGGGAGCCGAGAGTTTCTCCGAGGACCGTCCGCTGGGGTGGGGACCCTGCTGCCGCAGGCAGTAGGGCGGGCGATGGAATGGCCCGTTTCGTGTCCGAGGAGAAAGCTCCCGGAACACGCCCGAATATAACTTTAACAAGAGGTATACTATGGAACCGATCACCGTAAACTATAAAGTATTGGACCCCCGGGCCAAGGTGCCCGCCTATGCAACGCCGGGGGCAGCGGCGGCCGACCTGTGCGCCGTGCTGGATGAGCCCCTGACACTGGCCCCCATGCAGCGGGCACTGGTGCCCACCGGCCTTGCCATCGAGCTGCCCGGCCCCCACGCTGTGGCACTGGTCTATGCCCGCAGCGGCCTTTCCATCAAGCACGGCCTGTGCATGGCAAACGGCGTGGGCGTGGTGGACAGTGACTACCGCGGGGAACTGAAGGTGCCCATGATCAATCTGGGCACCGAGGCCTATACCATCCAGCCCGGTGAGCGTGTGGCACAGCTCTGCATTGCACCGGTGTATACCGCTGCCTTTGCTCAGGCGGCCGAACTGGGGATACCCAGCGCGGCGCGGGCGGCTTTGGCTCAACAGGGAAGTGAAGCGTATGAAAGATCTGATCCTGGCTTCAGAGCCCCCGACGGAAAGAGCTGTTGAGCCTGTACACGACGGATTTTACCGTCTGCGTCAGCGATTTTGATGAGAGCGCCGTCACGGCGGATACGCCGGCCCAGCTGGTGGAAAAACTGGCCCGGGGCAAGTGCCTTGCTGTGGCCAAGGAACACCCCGGTGCCGTGGTGCTGGGCTGCGATACCGTGGTGGATGTGAACGGCGAGGTGTTCGGCAAGCCCCACAGCCCGGACGATGCCAGAAGGATGCTCCGCGCGCTGTCCGGTGCGACCCACTATGTGCACACCGGTGTCTGCGTTTCCGATGGCACCCGCACCGAGAGCTTTGTGGATACCTGCAAGGTCACCTTCTTCCCGCTGAGCGAGGAAGAGATCGAGCGGTACGCCGCCACAGAGGAACCCTACGATAAGGCCGGTGCCTACGCCATCCAGGGCCGCGCGGCGGTCTGGCTGGATGGCATCGAGGGCGATTACTACACCATCATGGGCCTGCCTGTCAGCCGGACGGTCCGCCTGCTTGAACAGTTCTGACAGTTTGTGCGGCGGAACGCACAGAAAAATGAAAAATACGGAAAAACTTGACAAAACGCTTGAGAAAACGTTGACTTGCGGCTATAATAGAAACGTGTTATTCTGCGATAGGCGATCAAACCCTGTGAAGTTTGGGCTGCTGTGCGTTTTGGAATAGCACGGAAATACGAAGGAGAGCTTCATTATGAGTTTTTTGTCAAAGGACGTTGGCGTTGATCTGGGTACTGCCAATACCCTGGTTTACATGAAGGGCAAGGGCATCATCATGCGGGAACCCTCGGTCGTGGCTGTGGATACCAAGACCGATGAGGTACGCTGCGTGGGTGCTGAGGCAAAGGCTGTCATCGGCCGTACCCCCGGCAGCATCGTGGCAGTCCGCCCCTGAAGGATGGTGTCATCGCCGATTTCGATATCACGGCAAATATGCTGGAGAACTTCCTGAAAAAGGCCTGCGGCAACAGCATGTTCTCCCGCCCCCGCGTGGTCATCTGCATCCCCTCGGGCGTGACCGAGGTGGAGCGCCGCGCTGTGCGTGAGGCGACCCTCAAGGCCGGTGCCCGTCAGGTCTCCGTCATTGAGGAGCCCATGGCCGCTGCCATCGGCGCGGGCCTGCCCATCAGCGAGCCCACCGGCAGCATGATCGTGGACATCGGCGGCGGCACCGCTGAGATCGCTGTCATCTCTCTGGGCGGCATCGTGGCCTCCCGCAGCGTCCGGATGGCCGGTGATATGTTCGATCAGGCCATCATCGCTTTCATCAAGCGCAAGTATAACCTGCTCATCGGTGAGCGTACCGCCGAGCAGATCAAGATCGAGATCGGCTCTGCCTACCCCATGGACCCCGAGATGACCACGGAAATCAAGGGCCGCAACCTGGTGGACGGCCTGCCCAAGAACATCGTCGTCCACTCTGAGGATGTGCGCGAGGCCCTGCTGGAGTGCCTGGTCAAGATCACCAGCGCCATCAAGGAGACCCTGGAGCGCACCCCGCCTGAGCTGAGTGCCGATATCATCGACCACGGCATCACCCTGACCGGCGGCGGTGCCCTGCTGCGGGGCCTGGATCAGCTGATCCAGAGCGAGACCGGCATTGATGTCCATGTTGCGGAGGACCCGCTGGATTGCGTGGCCAAGGGTGCTGGTGCGGTGCTGGATCATGTGGATGTTCTGCACGACGTGCTGGACACCGATGGAGCTCACATGTAACGATGTAACAGAGGGTGCGGACGGCTCTGGGCTGTCCGCGCCCTTTTGCAATCGGAGGAAAACCCCTTGAAAGACTTTTTCGATACCTGGAAATTCAAGATCCTGGTGGGCATCGCGGTGTTTCTGGTGGGCATCATGGCCTACGCCGGTGCCAACGGCCGTCTGACTGCCGCTCCGCAGGAGCTGCTGAGCGTGGCGGCTGCTCCATTCCAGAAAGTGGCTGCTGTGGTCAGCGGCGGCGTGCCTCCCTGTGGGAAAAGTACACCAGCATCGATGACGTGATGGCTGAGAACGAGACGCTCAAGGCCGAAAACGCCGAGCTGCGCCAGCAGATGGTGGATTACGACCGCGTCAAGGCCGAGAACCAGGCCTACAAGGCACTGGAAAGCATCCAGAGCCAGCGGCCAGAGATGAGCTATCTTTCCAGCTTTGTCATTGGCCGTGATCCGCTGGATTCTTTCTATGGCTTCACGCTGGACCGCGGCACGCTGGATGGCGTGGCCGTCAACGATGCCGTGGTCAGTGACCAGGGCTACCTGCTGGGCATGGTGGTGGAGGCTGAGCCCACCAGCTGCAAGGTGATGACCATTCTTCACCCCAACTTCAACGCGGCGGGCGTGGTATCCCGCACCCGTGACAACGGCATCGTCACCGGCAGCTCCGAATACGCCGCCGATGGCCTGTGTGTGCTGACCAACCTTGCGCGCAACACCCTGACGGAGAAAAGCGACCAGGTGGTCACCACCGGGCTGGGCGGGGTGTTCCGCTGACCTGCTGGTGGGCGTGGTACAGGAACTGGTGCCCGAGGTCAGCGGCAAATCGACCATTGCCGTCATCAAACCCGGTACCGACCCCCGCACGGTGCGCCATGCGTTCATCATTACCAGCTTCTGAGGAGGGACCCTGATGGAATCACGCCGGAAACGCAGCCAGGGCCAGATCGTCAAATGGATCTGCTATGCGCTGCTGGGCCTTCTTTGTGCTGTTTTGCAGACCACGCCCGGGCTGTTCCAGTTCGGGGCAGCGAAGCCGCTCTGGCTGCTGCCGCTGGCGGTGTCTGCCGCCGTGTTAGAGGGCGAGTTCGCCGGGGCCATCTTTGGCGCGGTGTGCGGCCTGATGTGGGACTATACCGCCGGCCGCACCGTGGGGATGCTGGCGCTGGAGCTGATGCTGCTCTGCTTTGCCGTTTCGGCGGTGATGCAGCTCTACTTCAAGAATTCGGCCGCAAATTTTGCACTCATTGCGTCTGCTGCCGCCCTGCTGGTGCTCACGCTGGACTGGCTGTTTTTCTACTACATGCCCGGTTACAGCGGCGCGGCCAGCCGCTGGCTGTGGTTTGTGCTGCCCACGGCGGCGCTCTCGGTGCCTGTCTGCTTCCCTCTGTTCGGGGTCGTGCGCCGCATCCACGAAGAATTTAAGATCGACAACGGCGTGGTGTAACGCGCACCCCGCGCCGGAAGGAGAATCCATGAACCAAGAAGAACAGAAAACCGCCATCCGGCGGATGCGTGTTCTGGTTGCCGCCGCCTGCATCCTCATGCTGCTGTACGGGCTGCGGCTCATCTTTTTGCAGCTGGTCAACGGGGACGATTTCAAATCCCAGGCCACCAACACCACCGACTACAAGTTTACGGTCACGGCGGCACGCGGTGACATTGTGGACAGCCGGGGAGCGCATTGCCACCAGCGTCACGGGCTACAACGTGGTGCTCAACAAGCTGCTGATGGGAGACGAAGATCTGGACGGGATGCTCCAGAAGATCGTCGAGCTGCTGCGTGCCAACGGTGAGAGCTGGAACGATACTCTGCTCATCAGCCAGCCGGATGCAGCGGGCAATTATACCTTTACCGCCGAAGAGGGCAGCACCAGGGATCAGAAAGCCCTTGCCGCCATGAAGGACAATCTTGGTTTACAGCAGTATGCAACGGCCAATGATGTGATGGAGAAGCTGGTGGAGGACTACGACCTTGCCAGCCATCCACTGAGCTGGCAGCGCACGCTGGGCGGCATCCACTACGAGATGCAGCTGCAGGCGTTCTCCAATGTGAACAACTTTATCATGGCGGAAAACGTCAGCGAGGCCACCGTGGCGACCATCAAGGAGCACAGCCTCTCGCTGCCGGGTGTGGAGATCGTGGAAACGAGTACCCGCAGCTATGAGCAATCCACGGTGCTGCCCCATGTGCTGGGCCGGGTGGGCAAGATCACCGCTGAAAAGTGGAAGGTGACCGATGAAAACGGCCAGACCACCTACCCCTGGCGAAAAAGGCTACAACATGAACGACATCATCGGCATCTCGGGCCTGGAATCGGCCTATGAGGACGAACTGCGGGGCAAGGATGGCGTGGAGACCATCACCCGCAACTCCGATGGTGTCATTGTGGATACGGCCCTGACCACTGTGCCCGAGCCGGGCCACACCGTGCAGCTGACCATCGACAGCCGGTTCCAGAAGGCGGTGGACAAGGCACTGGCCGAGAACATCGACATGATCAACCGGGTCTACAACACCGGCAGCATGAAAGCCGCCGCCTGTGCCGCCGTGGTGCTGGATGTGAAGGACGGCAGTGTGCTGGCCGCATCCAATTACCCCAGCTTTGACCAGAACCTGTATGCCACCCAGTACAGCGAGTACAGCGCGGACGAGAGCCTGCCCCTATTCAACCGGGCGCTGCAGGGCCTGTACACCCCCGGCTCCACCTTCAAGCCTGCCGTGGCGGTGGCGGCGCTGGATTCGGGCCTCATCAACCGGTATTCCACCGTCTACTGCAACGGTGTGTATACCTATTATGACGACTACCGCCCCAAGTGTACCCGCCACGGCCACAGCGGCAACATCGACGTGATCACCGCCATCAAGTGGAGCTGCAACATCTTCTTCTACGACGTGGGCCGCCGCCTGACCAGTGAGGTCTACGACGCCTACGCCTACAAGATGGGCATGGGTGTGCGCACCGGTGTGGAGGTCAGCGAGGCTGTGGGCCACCTGACCTCCAAGAACGACTCCAACTATATGGAGTCGCTGGACGTCCAGGCCGCCATCGGTCAGGGCAACACCGTGGTCAGCCCGGTGCAGCTGGCCACCTACGCGGCCACCATCGCCAACCGGGGCACCCGCTACCGCACCCACTTCGTCAAGGCCATCCTGGACTCCAACACCGGCGAGGTGCTGCAGGAGACCCAGCCCGAGGTCATGGACGTCATTGAGGACAGGGGCGAGACCTTTGATCTGGTGCAGCAGGGCATGATCGGCGTGTCCCAGACCATCCCGGTGCTGGCCAGCTACCCCTATACCATCGCCTGCAAGACCGGCACCCCCCAGCGCAGCGAGGGGTACTACGTCGGCAGCACCTATAAGCACTACACCAATACCATGATGATCGCCTACGGCCCGGCGGAGGACCCCCAGATCGCCATCGGCATCGTGGTGGAGTACGGCGGCGGCGGCGCCCGCGCGGGCAACCTGGTGGCGGACATTGCCAATGCCTACTTCGCCATGCAGGATGGTACCCTGAATGAGGATGGCACCATCGGCAAGCAGGAGACCGCCGCAGACAGCACTTCTGCTGCCCAGACTGCCCCCGCCCAGACCGAAACCGGCGCGGATGCGGCAGCGGATACGGCCACAGACCCCGCCGCAGGCACCACGGATGCTGCTCAGGAGACCGCACCTGCCGGGCAGGATGTTTTAGACAATTGAAGAAGGATAAAACGCTGAAACACTGCTTTTGGTGAATTCTGGCGCTTTTTTCCGAAAAAAGTATGAAGTTTGTCTAAAAAACAGTTGTAAAAGAACGGAAACTGTGATACTATGATATATGCAAGAAAATGCCCACTGGCAAAACAAAGGAGAGGTTGACCGATGACGATTGCACTGATTGCGCATGACTCCAAAAAAGAGCTGATGGTGCAGTTCTGTACGGCATATTGCCGGATTTTGAGCCAGCATAAATTGGTGGCCACCGGGACGACTGGCAAGATGATCGCAGAGGCCACGGGTCTGCAGGTGCAGCGCTTTCTGGCAGGTGTACAGGGCGGTGATCAGCAGATCGCGTCCCGCATCGCCTGCAACGAGGTCGATATGCTGCTGTTCTTCCGCGATCCGAGAGCTTCACGACGGCACCTGCTACCGCAAAGCCCTGCTGCTGCAAAATACGGACGGCTACTTTGGCTGCCGTGCCGCCGCCCAGGCCTACCAGCACTTTGTCCTGCTGCTCGTAGGTATCAAACCCGCTGCCGGGCAAAAAAAGTGTCGCTCATCGTCCCTGCCTCCCGCCATGTGCCTGGCTCTGTGCCACGGCCAGCTGGTCGCAGCGTTCGTTTTCCGGGTGGCCCGCGTGCCCCTTGACCCAGACGTATGTGATGGTGTGTCTTGCTTCCTGCTCCAGCGCCTGCGCCCAGAGGTCCGGGTTCAGGGCAGGAGAGCCGTCCGATTTCTTCCAGCCGCGGCGCTTCCAGCCTTTGGCCCAGCCCTTCTGCAGCCCGTTGATGACATATTGGCTGTCGGAGCACAGGTGCACTTCGCACGGCTCCTTGAGCTGGCGCAGGGCCTCGATAAAGGCCGTCAGCTCCATCCGGTTGTTGGTGGTGCTGGCGTCGCCGCCGCTGAGCTCTTTTCGTACACTTTGCCATTGAACCGATACCGCAGCACCGCGCCCCAGCCGCCGGGGCCAGGGGTTGCCGCTGCACGCGCCGTCGGTGTAAATTTCAACCTGTTTCATGCGTTTCTCCCGGTGTGTAAATTTTTACTGCTTCTATTTAGAGCCATTTTACACGTTCTGTCAAGAGGAAAGTGCATAGACCCCGCCCGGCCTGCCAAACCTTGGAATTGACAAAAACGCTGAGAAATACTATACTGATGGCAACGAAATGCGTATAGGGGCGCGCTGTAAGTGCGCGCTCACAGCGTTCCCGGATAAGTGCCGCGGTCGCATCGAACAGATGGACTGGAAAGGCAGAGAGCTTGTTTCGGAACCACCAGCAGGCTTTAAAAAAGGCGCTGACAGGATAAATTCTATACGGATGCATCCGACGGAAGCAGATGCGTATTTTATGCTTCCCTGTGCAGAAAAGACGGCCGCTCCCGGGTGGGGTGGGCCGTGTTCTGCGATTTGTTTTTGGAGGTACGAATGGCACAGGTTAAAGAACAGAACCCCGCGCCCGCCCAGAACCGGGCCAGTGACAACAGCGGCGAGAAGCGCCCCCGCACCCGCCGCCCCTATTATTCGCGGCGTCCCCGCCGCCCGCAGCAGCCCAAAGGAGGCCGCTGTGCCCATCCATATCTATCCGCTGGGCGGCCTCGGCGAAGTGGGCAAGAACATGACGGTCTATGAGTGCTGCGGCGATATGATCATTGTGGACTGCGGCCTCGTCTTCCCGGACAGTGATATGTTCGGCGTGGACATGGTCATCCCCGATTTCACGTTCGTGGTACAGAATAAGGATAAGATCAAGGACCTGCTCATCACCCACGGCCATGAGGACCACATCGGCAGCATCCGCTATCTGCTGCAGAAGTTCGATCTGCCCATCTACGGCACCCGCCTGACCTGCGGCCTCATCAAGAACAAGCTGGAGGAGTTCGGCCTGGCCGGCAAGACCAAGTTTGTGGAGATCGTGCCCAAGCAGAAGCTCAAGCTGGGCTGCTTCACCGTGGAGCCCATCCACGTGAACCACTCCATCCCCGACGCGGTGGCCCTGGCCATCGACAGCCCTGCGGGAACCATCATCCAGACGGGCGACTTCAAGATCGATTACACCCCGCTGGCCTGCGGCCCCACTGACCTGACCACCCTCTCCGAGTACGGCCAGAAAGGCGTGCTGGCCCTGCTGAGCGATTCCACCAACGCGGAGCGCCCGGGCTTTACGGCCACGGAGCAGAAAGTGGCGGCAGGTGTGCGCAGCCTGTTTGCTCGCGCCCAGAACAAGCGCATCATCATTGCGACGTTCGCCTCCAACATCTACCGCGTGCAGCAGATCATTGATCTGGCTGTGGAGGATGGCCGCAAGGTGGCCTTCAGCGGCCGCAGCATGGTCAACAACACCGCCATGGCGCAGGAGCTGGGCTATATGCACATCCCGGAGGGACTCTGATCAGCGTAGACGAGCTGAACCAGTACCCGCCCGAGCAGGTGGTGCTGGTGACCACCGGCAGTCAGGGCGAGCCCCTGAGCGCCCGCTCCCGCATGGCCTCCTGCAGCCACCGTCAGGTGCGGGTGGGCCCCGGCGACTTCATCATCATCTCGGCCAAAGCCCATCCCCGGCAACGAGAAGAGCGTGACCAAGATCGTCAACGGCCTGCTGCTGCTGGGCGCGGAGGTCATCTACGAGGGCATGTACGATGTGCACGTTTCCGGCCACGCCTGTCAGGAGGAGCAGAAGCTGATGCTCACCCTGACCACGCCCAAGTACTTCCTGCCCGTGCACGGCGAATATAAGCAGCTGAAGAAGCACGCCATCACGGCGGCCAGCCTCGGCATCCCCACCAGCAACATCCTCATCGCCGAGAACGGCTCCAACATCATCCTCAGTCAGGACGAGATCAAGCTGGGCGAGCCTGTCACCGCCGGTGCCGTCATGGTGGACGGCCTGGGCGTGGGCGACGTGGGCAGCGTGGTGCTGCGGGACCGCAAGCACCTCTCCGAGGACGGCCTCGTCATCATCGTGGCCACTGTGGACAGCAAGACCGGCAAAGGTACTGGCTGGCCCCGACCTCGTCAGCCGCGGCTTTGTCTATGTGCGGGAGAACGAGAGCCTGATGGACGGTGCCCAGAGCATTGTGGAAAATCGGCGCTGGACCGCTGCGTGGAAGAGCATGTGCGGGATTGGAACAGCGTCAAGACCCCGTGTGTGCGCGAGGCGCTGAGCAGCTATATCTATCGCCGCACCAAGCGCAGCCCCATGATCCTCCCCATTCTGATGGAGGTCTGATCGACCGGGCCCTGCTGTGCAGGAGCAGGCCCGCCAGGAGGCATAAATCTGATGAAACAAAAACCAAGATGGACTTTGGAGATGCTCACCGCCTGTCTGGCGATTCTGTGTGTCCTGCTGATGCTGGTATTGCTGGTGCAGCGCCCAGCCATCTGGCCGGTACTGGTGGTGCTGGCAGCTGGTGGTGCTGTGCATCGGCATGGGCAACCCTGTTCCGCTACCGCCTCCGCAGCCAGCTGGCACGCTGGGTCTGTGGCGGCGACTTTACAAAATCGAAAACAAAAGTTCAGCCTGGAACCCCTCTCCCAGCCGGTGGCCTCTTTCCGGGGAAACGGTGCTGTGGTACAATGACCAGTTCCGCACCCGCCTGCTGGGCGGGCAGGATGTGCTGGTGAGCCGGGTGCAGAAAGTCATGCCCGGGCTGGATCTGCAGCAGGCCGCACCCAGGAGGGCCAGCTGCTGACCCTGGCCGATGGCGTGTGGAGCGTGCCCACAGCTCCACCGTGCCCGGCGATGCCGAAACGATGACCCTGCTGGTGCTGAACGAGGAGACCGCCCTCCGCAAAGTGGAGGCCGAATATAAGGCCAGCCGCCCGGGCTATCTGGTCTTCCTCGTGGACGGCTACGACGATGTGTTCAGCGACATGCTGGACAGCGAGCGCGCCCGCCTGCTGGAGGGCATCAACCGGGTGCTGGAAGAGATGATCGGCCGGGGCACGGGCTTTTTGCGCCGGGTGGCCAGCGGCCGCTACATCGCAGTGGTGGAGGAGCGCCAGCTGGAGCAGTTTGCCAAGCGCGGCTACGATGTGCTGGATAAAATCCGCGCACTTGACCCCGGTGTGAACCTTCCCTCTCCATCGGCATTGGCCGCGCGGGCCAAGACCCTGCGGGAAGCGCAGGACATGGCGGTGCAGGCACTGGATATGGCGCAGGGCCGCGGCGGCGATCAGGCCGCTGAGATGACGCTGGACGGCTTTACCTTCTACGGCGGCGTGAGCCACGGCGTGGAAAAGCGCAGTAAGGTGCGCAGCCGCCTTGTGGCCGACCAGCTGGTCAAGCTGATCAAGGAGGCCGACCATGTGGTCATCATGGGTCACCGCATGAGCGATCTGGATGCCATCGGCGCAGCAGAGGGTGTGCTGCGCATCTGCAAAATCTGCGATGTGCCGGCGGTTATCGCGGTCCGGCGGGACGCCACGCTGGCGTCCAGCCTGATCAATGCTCTGTTGCCGCCGGGCAGGAGGACGATTTCATCGACCCCAAAGGTGCACTGCCCATCATCTCCAAGCGACGCTGTGCATCGTGGTGGATACATATCAGGCAGGTCTTGTGGAGAGCAAGGAGATCCTGGAAAAATGCGGCAGGGTGGCCGTCATCGACCACCACCGCAAGGGCGTGGGCTACATTGAAAACCCGGCCCTTGTCTGCCACGAGCCCTATTCCTCCTCTGCCAGCGAGCTGGTCACGGAGCTTTTGCAGTACGTGGGCGAGCGCGATGACAAGCCCAACCGGGTGGAAGCGGAGGGCCTGCTGGCCGGTATCATGCTGGATACGAGAGACTTTACCCTCCACACCGGCGTGCGGACCTTTGAGGCCGCGGCTGCTCTGCGCCGCTACGGCGCGGAGACCGAGCGGGTGCGCCAGCTGTTTGATGTGACCATGGTGGAGTACAACGCCAAGGCCGACCTTGTGGAGGCGGCCCAGATGTACAAAAACTGTGCCGTCTCCGGTGAGCGGGGAAGTGGCCCCGGAGGCCAGGGTAGCCATTGCGCAGGCCGCCAACGACCTGCTGACCATCCAGAACGTGGAGGCCAGCTTTGTGGCGGTACAGGTGGGCACGGGCGTGAACATCTCGGCCCGGAGCCTGGGCGCGGTCAACGTGCAGGTCATCATGGAGTCTCTGGGCGGCGGCGGCCACCAGACCATGGCGGCGGCACAGCTCAAGCATATCACCCCGGAGGCGGCCCGGGCACGCATCCAGACCGCCATCGACCAATACCGCGAATCCCAGAAGAAGACTTCTTCCGAGGCGAACGCGGAACCAAAGAAAAAGGATAACAAGCCATGAAACAGTATGATTATCTCATCGTGGGCGCCGGCCTGTACGGCGCCGTGTTTGCCCATGAGGCCAAAAAGGCAGGCAAAAAGTGCTGCCTCGTCATCGATAAGCGCGACCATATCGCGGGCAACATCTACACCGAGAATGTGGAGGGCATCAACGTGCACCGCTACGGTGCGCATATCTTCCACACCAACAACAAGGCTGTGTGGCAGTATGTGAACCAGTTTGCAGAGTTCAACCGCTCCACCAACAGCCCGGTGGCCAACTACCACGGCCAGATCTACAACCTGCCCTTCAACATGAACACCTTCAATAAGATGTGGGGCGTTGTGACCCCGCCGAGGCAAAGGCCAAGATCGAGGAGCAGAAGGCTGAGGCAGGCATCACCGACCCGCAGAACCTGGAAGAGCAGGCCATCAGCCTTGTGGGCACCGATATCTACGAAAAGCTCATCAAGGGCTACACCGGCAAGCAGTGGGGCCGCCCCTGCACCGAGCTGCCGGCCTTTATCATCAAGCGCCTGCCGGTGCGCTTCACCTACGACGACAACTATTTCAACGCCCTGTATCAGGGCATCCCCAACGGCGGCTACACCGCCATGGTGGAAAAGATGCTGGACGGCACCGAGGTGCGCCTGGGCGTGGATTATCTGGCCGACCGCAAAAGGCGGCGCTGAACGCACTGGCGGAGAAGGTGGTCTACACCGGCCCGGTGGACGCCTACTTTCGGCTACCGTCTGGGTGCTTTGCAGTACCGCAGCGTCCGCTTTGAGACCGAGGTGCTGGACACCGACAACTATCAGGGCAACG
>VOFG01003895.1_pt1 | contig 21473 bp, 39 predicted proteins | sample 5384171 | NCBI WGS metagenome assembly VOFG01 (sample SAMN12384726, study PRJNA508395) | human gut metagenome | isolation source: healthy gut F | host: Homo sapiens
TATTTGGCTGCGGTGGTGGACACGCCTCATTTGCTGTTGCCAAATACGGAAAAAGAGCGAAGCTACAGGATAGAAGATTTTTGAGACAATGGCGTGAATGGTTGGTTTATGGACTGGTTTGGGACCGCATTGCTGTAGCAGGTGGATACGCCCATGCCTGCAGATGATCTGAAAACGAGCCAAGAGGGGACCCATGCCCAGATATTCCGAAAATATCCAATAGTATTTCTGAGAGGAAACTGAAGCGGTACTCTGCACAGCAGATTGTGCAGATAAACCAGCGCCTCCCATTCCCAGGCCCTCCGCGAGTGTGCCGTGTGCCGACGAACAGATCATCTTGAGAGGATGACAGGTGCGCCATCTGCTCTGGTATTGAGCGATTCTCCAAAGCAGTGCAGACCAAAGAATTTTTGCGGTTACTACGACGCGGGATAAAGAGCAGATCCTTCCGTTGCCTGGAGACGCATATCTGATAGCGGAGGACGTTGAAGGATTGCGTCGACGCAAATAAAAGATGACGATGGTTACCTGAGGTGCTACTTGCAAAAACAGCGCTTACACTGGCCGGGGACTTGCCACCCACCTTTGGGTCGGAGACTATGAAAACGGTGGAGATTTCCATGAACTTGCCAGTGGCGCAGGAGGGGATCCGTCGCTTAGCTGTGCTCCGGGCCGATGTGGATGACCTGGGACAGGCCTTCGTCGGTGGTTTGCCAGTGAGAAATATGGGCAAAGGTATGTGACCCTGTCTCGAACAGCCACATTTTCCCGTCAACTTGCTCTTTTCTTTAAGGGCCATATCAATGAGCTGCTGAAACAGGGAACATACTTTTTGACCAATCAGGACATGCCCGCTCGCCAGGTGACGGTGGTTTATGCTGGTGGAGACGATCTCTTCATCATTGGTGCGTGGAACGACATTCTTGGGTTTGCAGTAGATCTGAATGATGCGCTGGCGGAGTTTACCCAAGAGACACTGACCCTCTCTGCAGGCATCGGCCTGTATCCAGAGAAATATCCGGTGGCGGCTATGGCAAGACAGACTGGGATGTTGGAGGAAGCATCAAAAGCCATCCGGGGAAGAACGCGGTCACACTGTTCGATGCGTCCAACACGTTTTCCTGGGATGACTTTGTCAACGGTGTGTTGGAGGAAAAATTCCAACTGATCAAGCGTTCTTCCAGGCTGTGCCCAGCGACAGAGTAACGTCTCGTTATGGCAAAGAGTTTCCCTATATCGTTTGCTGGGCCTAATGCGGGAGCGGGGCGAAAAGATCAATCTAGCCCGATATGCCTATCTTTTTAGCGCGAATGGAGCCAAGGGAGAGCGACGACGAAAACTATAAAGCATTGTATGGTACATTTTCTCAGAAAATGTACCACTGGATGAAAGATGAGGGACAGTCTTGCAGGCTATGTTGGCGATTATGATCTACATCTATACCATTCGGGAACAAACGGAGGGAGAGAACGATGAAAAATTAATGCGCTGAACTATGTGGATGTGGCAGAGCGTGTGATCCTAGCATTAAAAGAGGAAAATAATGATAGGCTTGCCCTCACGACCTCAAAGATCCGTGGCCTGCTGTCCATGACTGCAAGCATCCACACGGATGTGCAGCGAAACCGTAGCGAGACCCTATCTGAAGAGTTGCAGAGCAGGGTGCAGTACTTACGGATGCGGGTGGCCTACGAGGCGGCCGAGATCCAGTGGTAAAAAAAAAATTTGTCATAAAGGCGGAATTGCTGGAGCAACTTTCTAACATTCGTGCGGATAAAGAAAGACTATTGCTGTTTTTGCCGTTATATGGAGGCCCTGGTGGCCTATCACCGGTATCACGGCGGCAATGATAAGTAAAAGAGAGGGAGACAGACATGTTTGTGAAGTTGGAACTGACAGGAAAGCTGGAGATTTTGACCGGCCTGCATATTGGAGGAGAGTCAGCCTTTGCGGCCATCGGTGCGGTGGATTCCCCGGTGGTGCGGGATCCCTGAGCAACGAGCCTATGATCCCCGGTAGCAGCCTGAAAGGGGAAGTTACGGGCCTTGCTGGCCCGTCAATACAATGGGAACCGGATTGTTAAAACCTGTGATGAGGACGATCTGCGTATCTGCCGACTGTTTGGAAGCGCGGAGCCTGTCCGTCGCAGCCGTTTGGTGTTCGGGATTTGCCCCTGTGCAATCTGGACGAGTTGCGGAGCATGGGTGTGTATTCCGCGACGGAGGTTAAATTTGAGAACGGGATCAACCGCACTACGGCAGTTGCAAATCCCCGGCAAATCGAGCGGGTTATCCGAGGCAGCGTATTTGACTTGCGCCTGGTTTACGAATATGCTGTGGCGGATGAAGAAGAGGAAGAGATTCTGGAGGATATTGCCCTGCTGGCCGAGGGGATGAAATTGCTCCAATACGATTACCTGGGTGGGCACGGCTCCCGAGGTTATGGTGGGGTAAAATTTAAGGAACTTCACTTGGCCCCGGTGGTAGGAACCCTGAATGAGTCCCTTCTGCAAGCTTTGCTGTGATACACTGGCGGGGGTGTAGGCGATGAAGTACAGTGTCTACCGATTCCACTTTACCGCTGGCGTCCACTTTGGCAATGGCACACTGTGGGACAGCGGACTGCCCTTCCGGCGGATACCCTGTTCTCTGCCCTGTGCCAGGAGGCAGTAGACCAGAGGGGCCGGATGGTGCAAAAGACACTGGCGGAGGCGGTGGAATGTGGCTCTCTGCGACTGAGTGACCTGCATCCATTCCTGGGGGAGGAGTTGTACCTTCCCAAACCCCTGAAACCGGTGGCAAGAGAGCGGGAGGGGGACTCCAAGGTGAAAAAAGAGCTTCAAAAAGCTGCACTGGATTCCGGCATCCCAATTTGACACATATCTGGAGGGACTGCTAGATCCCTTGGCAGCGGTGGAGCGGCTGAATCAACTGGGCAGTTTCTGTGTTCGTACCATGATCGCAACCCGGTCCCCGGACAAGCTGGAGACCGGCGATGCACTCCCCTACAGCGTGGGGTCTATCGATTCTCGGCTGGAAACGGCCTATATCTGCTGGCGGGGTTTGATAGCGAGGTGGTGCAGCAAAGGGTGGAAACGCTGCTGCATTCCCTGTCCTATAGTGGGATTGGAAACGGAGCGCAGGCCTGGGCCGGTTCACTCTGTCTGTGGAGGCAGTCCCACAGGGATTGGCCCACCGTCTCATGGACAACGGTGCCCCTGCGATGACTCTGTCCGTGGCCATGGCTCCCGCCAGGAGCAACTGGAACAGGTGCTGGAGGGTGCTCAATATCTGCTGCAAAAGCGCTCTGGCTTCGTGGCATCGCCAGGGTATGCACAGGAACCGCGGCGAAAGCGGGACTTTTACGCCTTCTGCCTTAAGCTCTTGCTTCCAAAGACGGTTCGACGGTGGTGTGTTTGATGTGGGGGAGTGGGGGCGGCCATCCGGTCTACCGCTATGCAGCTCCCTTGTGGCTGGAGGTGTGACATGACGAGCGGTTTACAGCATTACACCATCACAATTATAGCCGAAGGCCCGCTGTTTGTTGGCAGCGGCCAGTCCATCGGCAAGAAGGAATATCTCTTTCACCCCCGCAGGAACCAGGTTTCTATTCTGACATGGGGCGGTTGTATCGCTTTCTGCAGGAGAAGCGGTTGACGGACGCCTATGAATCCTTTATGCTAAATGAGAGAAATGATTTCTCCGACTGGCTTCGCACCTATCATATCCTGGATGAGCAGTGCCGCCCTTGGATTGCCTATACCTTGGATAGCGGAGATGCTGTATTTGCCACACGGGGAAAAAAAGAAATCGCGACGTTTGTCAAGGACGCCTACGGCTGCCCCTATGTCCCTGGCAGCAGTTTGAAGGGGGCACTGCGGACGGCCTTGCTGGCGGCGATGATCATGGAGCAACCACAGCAATTCCAAAGAAATCGTCAGGAGGTACGGTCTGCACGGTTGGATGGCAGGCCAAGGAAATTGCTCAAACGGGGAGACCGATCACCTGGAGCAGGAGGCGTTTTATACCCTGGGCCGCGATAAAGGAAACCGGTCGAAACGCCGTCAACGACATCCTCGGCGGTCTTCGGATCAGCGACAGCGCTCCGCTGTCGTTGGAGGATTTGACCCTTTGCCAGAAAATCGATGTCCTACGCAATGGCAGCCAACGAAGGCTTCCCATTCTTCGGGAATGCCTGAAGCCGGGGACAGAACTGCACTTTACCCTGACCATCGACCCGAAGCTGTGCCCGGTTACCCCCAAAAGGCTGCTTCACGCGGCAATGGGTTGGTAAGCCTCTACGAGAAATATGCGTTGCAGTTTTTCCCCATGGATGATATCCTGGGAGGAGGCAACCTCTACCTGGGTGGTGGATGTGGCTTTTTCAGTAAGACGGTGCTCTATCCTTCTGGGGAGCAGGACGGTCTGAGAAGACGGTCGCCCTCCTTCACCGGCAGTTTCCGCGGCATATGCACCTTCAAGACCGACGTCTTGGGGTCTCCCCCATACGGTGAAATGTGCGAAATACCGGGGAACTGTATGAGATGGGAGCCTGCACCATGGGAAGTGCAGCCATTTTCCGCCGATGTTTGAAAAATCTGAGAATTCAGAGAAAAACTCGTGTTTTGAAGGGGAACGGTTGAAAAAATTGTAAACCAAGGAAGCGCACAGGTTAAGGAAGAACCCAGCGGCGGTCAGCGCCGCAGACCGCCGCTGGAGCCCTTTTTGCTCCCAGTGGTTTTGCAGGCACAGGATTTAGAAAAACATATCCCCGTAAGGGGACGGAAACAGTTTTACCGAAGTCCAAGGGCAAAAAAAATAAGCATTTAGAAAAACATATCCCCGTAAGGGGACGGAAACATACGGCCTTAACTCCATGGGGGAAGATTCATCTATTTAGAAAAACATATCCCCGTAAAAGGGACGGAAACGTATTTCAAATTGCACTCTATCTTTATGCTGACCATTTAAAAAACATATCCCCGTAAAGGGGACGGAAACGGAAATGCCATCTGGATAACAATCTTCCAACATGATTTAGAAAAAACATATCCCCGTAAGGGGACGGAAACTTAAAATCCTCCTTATAAAGCACAGAACAATATTGGTATTTAGAAAACATATCCCCGTAAGGGGACGGAAACTATTGTACCTGGTATTGTATAGCCAGATGTCCGATACATTTAAAAAACATATCCCCGTAAGGACGGAAACAGCGGCCTTTTCTCTAACAGTGCGTTCATTGTGTTTCATTTAGAAAAACATTTCCCCCGTAAGGGGACGGAAACCGTCCGTCTTTCCGTTTTATCATTGCATTTTCCTCATTGAGAAAAACATATCCCCTGTAAAGGGGACGGAAACCTGCGGTAGTTGCGGCGGTAGTATTTTGCACTGGTAATTGAGAAAAACATATCCCCGTAAGGGGACGGAAACCGGAAATCCCGTCTTGGTAGCAATCATCCAGCATATTGAGAAAAAACATATCCCCGTAAGGGGACGGAAACTCGTCTACACAGATGTACCTGCCAGACCCGAAAAAATTGAGAAAACATATCCCCGTAAGGGGACCGAGGAAAACGTATGATTCGGTGAGGTAACCCGCTACAGGTAGGGCAAGTATGGCAGGGGAAAAAAAACAGGAGGTGCCGGTATGAGTTCCCTTTACATCAATGAGAGTGGGGCGGTGCTCTTTGTGGAAGGCGGGTATTTCTGCGTCAAGCAGAAAAACGGCCTTGTACGGAAGTTGCCAAAGGAACTGGTGGAGAGCATCACGATCTTTGGAAATTCCTCTGTGACAACCCCCCTGCCTCCAGGAGTGTCTGCGCCGGCGTCTGTGTGAACTATTTCTCGGGGAAGGGAGCCTATTATGGCAGGCTTGCTTCCACGCGCCATGTCAATGGGGAGCGGCTGAAGAAGCAGATATACGCCTGTGACGATCAGCCTTTCGGCTCGCCCTGGCCAAAAGGATTACTGCGGCCAAAATCTAAAATCAACGTGTGGTGAAACCATGACGCCGATCTTACAGCGGAGCTGCAGACCATGAAGCAGCTGGAGCGCCGCCAAGAACGGAGCGGCACGGTGGAAGAACTGATGGGGGTAGAGGGATGGCGGCGCGCACCTATTTCACCGGCCTGTCCAAACTGGTAGAGCCCGCGTTCGCCTTCCAGGGGAGAAGCCGCCAGCCGCCCAGGGATGCTTTCAATTCCATGCTGAGCTTGGGGTACACGATGCTGCTCTATGAGCTCTATGCGGAAATAGAGGACCGGGGGATGAGCCCCTATGTGGGATTTCTGCACCGTGAACACCGGGGACACCCCAGCCTGGCCAGTGATTTGATGGAGGAGTGGCGTGCCGTGATCGTGGACACCTTGGTGATGAGCCTCGTCCAGGGCCACGAAGTGCGGATTGCGCAGTTTGCGGAGGACCCGGATACAGGAGGGATCTTGCTGCAGCCGGATGCGATGCGAACCTTTATCCGAAAATTTGAGAAACGGATGGAGACTACGGTGAGCTATCTGGGGTCGGGAAGCTGTTCGCTGGAGAAGGTGCCTTTACCTGCAAACCACGGCCTTTGCCAGGGCGGTGGAAGAGCGGGATGCAGAGCAGTACCAACCGGTTCAGATCAGATAGAGCGTAAGGAGCGACTGCGTGGAAAAGGAGATCTACTTTGCCCCAGAGAGGCCGGACCGCCGTGCCGCGAAATCGTTGACGGTCATCATTTACGACATCCGGACCAAAAGCAGCGAAATCGCATGGTCAAATATCTGGAAAGATTCGGTTATCGTGTGCAGAAGTCTGCCTTTGAGGCATGGCTGGATGAAAGACGGTTCCGAAGACTTTGCGCTGGAATGGACAAACTGACACAGCCGGAGGACCGGGTGAAGGTATATCGTCTCCGGGGTGCCAGTGAGACATACACCTGGGGCATTGGACAGAATATTGAGACAGAGGATATCGTGATCATTTAAGGAGAAGAGAAAAAATGGCGCATCGCATTCTGTTTTCACCGGTGGGTGGACATGATCCCATTGCAAATTTCCGGGATGGGGCTGTGCTACACATTTGCCGAGTTTATAAGCCGGAGAGAGTATACCTCTACTTATCCCACGAGATGTTGGAGCGCAGCCGGATGGATGACCGATATCGGCGTAGCTTGGAAAAATTGCGGGAGCATATAAGCAGTACCATCCAGGAAATACATTTGATTGAGCGAGACGAGTTGACACAAGTGCAGCGATTCGACGCATTCTATACCGACTTTGACCAGCTCCTACGGCAGATCCATGAAGCGTTTCCGGACAGTGAACTGCTCCTGAACCTGTCCTCTGGTACGCCAGCGATGAAGAGCGCCCTCAATGTCATCTCTGTGCTTTCCCCCTTTCCCATGCAGGCGATCCAGGTTTCTACGCCAAACCAGAGAGAAAATCCCAAAGATGAGGATCCTATGGCCTATGATGTGGAGACCTTCTGGGAGTGCAACCAGGACAACGAGCCAGATTTTCCGAACCGCTGTCAAGAGGTGGACAGTGAGCACCTATTGGTAAAAATAAAAGAGAGCATCCAGCGGTTGCTGAATGCTTACAACTACCAGGCAGCGCTTCTGCTGGCACAGGAGATATCGGAATTTATTTCTCCACGTACTATGCGGATGTTGGAGGCAGCTGCCTGTCGCCTTCAACTGGACCAACGGGGCTACGAAAAAGCAGTTCAGGGGCTGGCTCTTTCCTGGCTTCCGGTGCAAACGGGAAATCAAAGGAAGGTATTTGAGTATGTACTCAGTCTGCACATCAAGCTTGCCCAGGAAATTACGCAGATTTTATTCAGGGGGTTGACTCCTGTTGTGGTGGATCTTTTGCCATGTGCTTGAAAAATGAACTGGGGATTGCAGTGAGTGACTTTTGTGAACAAGATAGTCAAGGCGTATGGAAGATCAGCCCCTGGCGCATGGAGAGAAGCCAACAGGGGCCGAGGATCTTTGCTGCCCTAGAAAGTCAGAGCAAAGATGGGAGGTCCGAAGAGGGCCGTTGGGATCTGTCCATATGCTTTGGATATTTCGGGGAGCTTGCTGCTTCCTCTGATTTGGTGGAGCAAATGGAACGAATCCGCAGTGTGGAGGAGCAGGTCCGCAACATTGCAGCCCATGAAATTGTCTCCGTCACAGATGATTGGCTGTACCGTAAGGTTCAATTGCATGCCCAAGATATCATACGGTTGTTGGAGAAGCTGGTTCTGCGAGCAGGGATCCGTGTGCAGAGCAAGGACTGGAAGTCTTATGACCAGATGAATCAAGATATCATCCGGGCATTGCTAGAAGGCTCCCCTGAGAAGTCAGAATATGTAGGGGGGTCAAAGAAAAATATCATTTTTGCATAAAGATTTGTGATGGATCGCGCTTGCTGTGATCTGATGGGAACAAAACCCTCCGGGAATTCCATGAATTCCCGGAGGGTTTTCTATCCTGGCACCCAAAGGTTGGACACCGCTTTCTATAAGACAGGTGATACGTTCCCACCAGCGCGGCCCTTATGGCGCACACCACCCTTGGAAACTTTTGGCCCTAAAACCACCGCCCTCATTCCGGTGCGCCTGCCCGTTCCGCCAGCTGCAGCAGGGCGTTCCAGGTTCGTTCCATGGGTGTCAATGTTGTCAGCAGGGGGTCCCCTCCCGGATACGCATGGTTCTGCGGATCTCTTTGGGGATGACCACCCGGCCCAGGTCGTCGATGCGGCGCACGATGCCAGTTGCTTTCATAGGATCAAAGCCTCCAAAAACAGAGTTGGGAACGAGAGTTAGTATAAGCAGGATTTGCCGTGCTATGCGGCAGGAAGGGATGGAAGAAGGTGGAAAGCAGTAGCTGGGCCCCTGCAGGGAGCGCACGCAGCTTGGAGCCGGGGGAAGCAGGCTTGGCCAGCCCCAACCTGCCCCCCGGGGGTGAATAGGGGCTGGCATTCCCGGCCTTTCTGGTATAATCAAAAAAAAGCGCAGAACCGTTGCCCAGTGCGGCGGAGTTTGCCCCAGAATGGCAGGGGAACACCATGGAAATTTATAAAATTGGTCTTGACAAAGGGCGGCGGCCCACAGACAGACAGACAGACAGACAGACAGACAGACAGACAGACAGACAGACAGACAGACAGACAGACAGACAGACAGGATAAGTCTGTCCTTTTCTGCTGTGTAACGTTTGATCCCCACCAGCGCAAAGGGCGCGTCCCGTCCACGGACCTTCCGTGGACGGGACGCCCTTTTTCTGTGCCCCCGCCCCGGCGGGGGGGGAAGGGGGGGGGCCATGACCCGGCGGTTTTTCATCGAGGGCCTTACCCTGGACCTCCCCTGCGCCGGGACGGGGTCACGGGGCAGGCCATCCTGGACTACGGCCCGGTGATCGACCACCCCCCTGCACCCCGGAAGGCCGGCCCATTCTGCTGACCATCGAGGCCGCCTGCCCCCAGGCCGACCTGGAGGAGGGCAGGGGTGGACTGCGGCGCCTGCCGCCACTATCCGCCCCGTCCCCGGCACCCTGCTGGGGGTGTGCAGGAACGAGAAGCGAATGCGCGCCCCGGGGCGCAGCCCAACCCGAACCCCGAGGAGGAGAGACCATGATGCGAAAGAAAATAGTAAGCGCTGTGCATGGCCCTGGCCCTCTGCCTGGGCCTGCTGCCCGTCACGGCGCTGGCGGAAGGCGCTGCGCCTGATAACCTGTATGCTGGGAGATCAGGTCCTTCCTGTCGGTCGAGATTCCTACTGGACCACGAGTACGGATGGGAAGCTGATAACATGCGAAGCAACCAATGATTGGAATGTCGCATACGATGCACGCCCACCACTCTGACCCTAAAGAATGCGACCATTGAAGGAGTGCTTAATAATGTAAACACAGCTGGCACCGGGATCTACGCGGCGAGTAGTTCAGGTGCCGTATCACTGAATATCTTTTTTTTGGAGGGAGAAAACAGGGTTTCCGGAGGGCATGGGATCAATGTTAGTAGTGGGAAAGCTGCTTCACTGAGCATCAGCGGCTCCGGCAGCTTGACTGTGTCTGCCACCGCTATGAATGGAGTAGGAATACTTGTGCAAGCCCAATATGACGCTAATTTGACGATCAATGGAGCAAATGTTAATGCGGTGGTTACTGAGACCAACGGTCGTGGTGTTGAGTTAAGCACAGGTCAGGTCGGCAATCCGAACCTCACCATTGAGGTCAAGGGCGGCAGTTTGCAGGCTAGCGGTCAGCCCAATGGAATCAAATTTTTTACGAGTGCGCGTAATACCTATGCGAATGCCAATCGGCAGGTCCGCGGCAGCGCCATGGTCAAGACTTCGGGCATCAGAACAGATGCGGACGGTATCGGCAGCCAAGGCGCTGTTTTGACCACTGAGGGCTCTTGTGAAACCGGCGGCATCGTCTTTGACGGCAACAAGGGCACCGTGTACGGCAAGGTGACCTTGCAGAAGGATTTGACCATCAAAAGCGGCCAGACCTTGGATATTCCCAGCGGGGCGAGCCGGATGACGATTGACAGCGGCGCAACGCTGACAGTGGACGGCGGCGAGCTGACAGGGGAAAATATCCCCACCGAGGGTGTAGTCTACAAGGTTACGGAAGTAAAGCTGGACAAGACCAACTTGGCCCAATTTGAAGTGGGCGGCACAGCAACCCTCACCGCCACAGTACAGCCTTTACCGACGCCACCAACAAGACCGTGACATGGAAAAGCAGTGACACCAATATTGCCACGGTGGACACTGATGGCAACGTCACCGCGGTGGCTGAGGGCACCGCCACCATCACCGTCACCACGGTGGACCAGAGCAAGACCGCCACTTGTGAAGTCACCGTGGCCGCCGCCACAGTTCCCGTCACCGGCGTGACCCTCAGCCAGAACGAGGCGCAATTTGTACTACAACCGCCCCCCCAACACCCTGACCCTCACCGCCACGGTGGCCCCCCGACAACGCCACCAATAAGGCGGTGACCTGGACCAGCAGCAACCCCAGCGTCGCCAAAGTTGAAAATGGCGTTGTCACCGCCGTGGCCCGCGGCACCGCCGTCATCACCGCCACAGCGGCGGACGGCAGCGGGGCAAGCGCCTCCTGCACCGTCACCGTGCGGCCTGACATCCCCCCGCCAACCCCAACTACAGAATCACCGTGGAGGCCACCCAGGGCGGCACCGTGACGGCAGACCCCACCGCCGCCAAGGCCGGCGCCACCGTGACCCTCACCCCCGTCCCGGACCGGGGGTACCAGGTGGGGGCCGTGGCAGTCACCGACCGCTTCGGCGAGGCCGTGGCCGTCACAGAGCAGGTTTACGGCACCTATACCTTCACCATGCCCAACGGCCAGGTGACGGTGACCGTCACCGTTGCGGAAACTCCTCTTCCTTTCACCGACGTAACGGAAGGGGATTGGTTCTATGGCGCCGTCCGTTACGCCTACGAGACCGGCCTCATGGACGGGTGGGGGACAACTTGTTCGCCCCCAACAGTGAGACCACCCAAGGGCCCAGCTGGTGACCATCCTGTACCGCCTGGCCGGGGAGCCGGAGGTATCTGGTACCAGCGGGTTCACCGATGTGGAGGCGGACACCTGGTACACCGATGCCGTTGCCTGGGCTGCGGAAAACGGCATCGTCAACGGCGTCAGCGAAACGGGAGTTCGCCCCCGGGAAGGACATCACTCGGGAACAGTTGGCGACTATCCTGTTTCGCTACGCCGAGGCAAAGGGCTACGACGTGTCCGCCCGGGCGGACCTGAGCGCCTACACCGACGCCGATCAGATCCAGTCCTACGCTGCGGAGTCTGTGGCCTGGGCCGTGGCCGAAGGCCTCATCCAGGGCTTCGAGGACAACACCCTCCGCCCTGCTGGCAACGCCACCCGGGCCCAGATTGCCACCATCCTCATGCGGTTCTGCGCGGGTGTGGCGAAGTAACGCAGTGACACACAACAGTAGGACCTTGTTTTGAAGAACAGCCCGAGCACCTGCATAGGTGCTCGGGCTGTTGCATGAAAAAGCGCTGCTATGGGCAGAGACCGTCCGCCCGATCCCCGGAAGCTCGATGCCGCCCATGGCGTCCACCCCAGCCTGGAACCCCTTTTGCACCTGATTTTGGGCATAGAAAAACGGACACCAGCAGAAACGCGAATGCCCGTCAATCCATCGGCCCACAAGAGCCGCTATATTCTCTTGTCGTGCCCTGTGTTTTGCCTTTAATTTTTCCCTCACGAACGTCTGTGAGACCATACAAATGCGGTAACGTTCGAGAACAGTCCATAACGCCTTCCCATGGATAAATTGGCGTATTTTCAAGGGGTTCCGGGGTTTCATAATACCCGAAATACCTTTTCAATACCCCGCCTTCCCCAGCTCCTCCAGCATACTGCGCCGCCGGGATAGGCTGTCCGCCACCGCCGAGCCAGCGCCGCATCCTTGCCGCCTGGGTATGTCCGGAGCTTTTTAAATAGGAGATCGCGGCGGCATACTGTTTCCGGTCGCTGGCCAGACGCATTCGTGCATCCAGGCACTGTATGTAGGCGTCCCGCATCCGCTCCGGAAACTGGGGCCGGAGCACGTCCTCCCAGCGATCCAGAGTCTGGAGACTCTCCAGAGCGGACACCCGGTCCATCAGCCGCGCATAAAGCCCCTTGCGCCAGAAACGCTTCCCGCAGATCGCCAGGCAGCGTTTTTCCCGGCGAGCAGCCGCTCTCTCAGTTCCGGCCACCGGCTCGTGGAAGTCTGTTCCTTGAGCTTTTTGACATAGGCCAGATCGTGCTGGCCGCACTGGAACACCTGAAATTGGAGCTCATCCAGCAGCTTTTCCGTCTGCCCGGTCTCCTCATACAGGCCGATCAGTTCCTGGCTGTAACCGGAGACCAGGCCGGGCCATTTCCGGTCCAGTTCCTTGCTCTCCCGGAGCAGAGACGCCGCCTCGCTGTACTGCTTTCCCTCCATAACCGGGAAATCACCCGGCGGCGGACGTTGGGGAGATCCCTGTGCTCCTGCTCCACCTGCTGAAGCGCCTCCCGAGGGAGCCCCAGCTCCTCCATGCGTTCCAGCTTCTGGATGACGAGCTGAGGCAGTAGGCTGTATCCACGATCCGGTCTGGCCTGCTCCTCCCGGATCATTCGGTCTAGCTGGGCGATGTTAGACCGCAGAAACTCGGGTCGTGAAACAATTCCTGCTGGGCTTCCCACGAAAGCTCCTGACACAGGTCGTCTGAGGTCCGGCAGACCTCCTGAAACCACTGGTACATCCTGCGTCGAAGATCCGGCGCGGCCGCTTCGATCTGGGCACGCCACAGGCCGAGGCAGGTCTCGGCTAGCATCGTCAGCCCTCCGTCTGAATCGTCCATGTCACACTGGGCCGCTGCCTGGAAGCCATAGCCGGTGAGAGAGAACGCCTCCCACACATACCCGGCCGCCAGAAGCTGACCGGTGGTGTCAGAGAGAAGATCGTCCAGCTCACACATCGTATCCCAGGCCCGGTCGTACTCGATATACCCATGCCCCTCGGCGGTCCGGCGCAGCAGTCGGGCGATCTGCCTTTTCAGCGCTGGACCTGTTGTTTGGAGAGGGCTCCGTGGCCGACCGGATCTGCTCGGCCACTGCGGTGTCCCGTTCCGCCAGCCGAAGCAGCAGGGCCTGTGCCTGCTCCGGATCCATACCCTCGATCAGCGCCCGGATAGATCTCTGCCCCTCCCGGGGCCGGGCGCCTCCTTCCGATCGGCATCGTCCAACCCGTAAAGACCGCCGCCATATGTTTGCAGGGAGTCCCTTCCGAAGCATAGGGGCAGTCGCGGGACCAGTCGGTGATCTCATCCCCCTTCAGGCCGATCTCTACCCGGTACCGTTCCTGCCCAGTACGACAGCGTTGACAACATCGCCCTTCCGCGGGAGCATCTCCACCGCCCCCTCCCGGTAATAGGCCAGCCCCGCTGCAAAATGCGGGGGGCAAACAGTTCCTTCAATCCTTGCGATCCATAGGCCTCCCCCCTTGTCTCCCTCTGTATCTTCCGCCCCTTCGCCAGTGCCGCTGCGTTCTCCACTGCGACGGTCACCAGATGCGGAAGGGTTCGGGCGTTCTGTGCTGTCACCACAGAGAAGTACCACTCCGCCTGCTCGGGTCCCATGCGGTGCGGATCTTCTGATCTTCAAAGCGCTGGATCTGATTGTTTGATGTTTTTCCCGTTCATCCCTATTCCCGGTTGAGCGGCTTCATTTTATCACACTTCGCCTCATAAAGCGAGGCGGAAATGCGCAGCGCTGTCTGGCATTCCTGGATTGCCTCAAAGAGCACCGGGGTTTCTTCCGGCAGGCTGCTTGCCCCTGCCATGAGGGCAAGCAGCGCCATGCTCCCTTTGCACGGGTTCCAGCCTATCCCATCAGCCCTCTTGCCTCCTGCCCGGCGGCGTCTAGGAAGCACGACCTTCCGGTTGAGTTGGGCGTTGGCCTCCACCTGCAGCCCGTCGGGCCCCAGGTCGTCGATGTGCCAGGGTCCCGGTCGAACCCCAGCCCCAGGGTGGCCAGCTGAGCAGGGGAGACCCCAGCTCGATCAGGTGGCCTGGACCGTCTGCCCGGGCCTGGCTGAGGCCTGGCAGGCGGCCTCCTGGCCCCGGGGGGAGGCTGGCGGTGGTGCCCACAATGAGAACTTGGTTGGGGATTGGCCCGGGAGGGCTTCCGCCACCGGGGCCAACGTCTCCTGGGCGGCGGCCTCGTCCAGGTAGGTGGCCTCGTCTCCACGAACCGAGGGGAGAGGTGTCATCCAACACCAGCCCGCCCCTCCTGGGCCAGGAAGGACAGGGGCTCGTCCTGAAGCACAGGCACAGGGGTCACGGCAGGGGGGCGCCTTGGCGGGGCCTGGCCGGTGGAGTACTCCCCGGGGAAGGTCACGCTGGCCGCCCCGCACCGGGTGAGGGGTAGGCCTGCCAGATGGCCTGGAGGTTCTCCTTGGCGGAGAGGGTGAGGGGGCCTGTTCCCCGCCACATCCCCCAGCCCGGTGAGGACCACGTGGACCCCGGACAGGTCCACCAGGTTGCCTTGGGCCTCAGGGCGTCCGCCACAGCTTCCGGGTCGGCCCGGAGGAGGTTCTGGGTGAAGTCCATGGGGGCCTGGCGGTGGACAGGCCGTTGAAGGCGGCGTAGAGCACCCGGTTGCCTGCCTGGCCCTGGAGGCCCAGGGCGGCCAGATCCAGGGCGGCCACGAAAGTCCACCTCCGCCGTTTTGGGCACGGCGTTTTCCGTGAGGAAGGCGGCGGCCTGGGGTGACCTGGGCCTGGACGATCTGGTCCTGCTTGTTCTCGGTGAGGGAGGCGTCCGGGGCGGCCACCGCCTCGCTGTAGAGGAGGGGGCCCCGTCGGCCTCCACCAGGTCAGATGGCCGCCCTGGCGGCACAGGGTGGTCAGAAGGGAGGAGAGGACCTCCCGGTGTAGTCATGGGTGGGGCTGTTGGCGGCCTCCCCCAGCCACCACCGCCAGGTGGACGGGCTGGTCGGGGGCGAGGGACAGGGTGCCTCTGCGGCCTGGGGCAGGGCAGAGGCCGTCTCCCGCCGCTGCAGCCAGCCAGTGTGAGAGAAGGGACAGCGCAAGGGACAGGACGATTCAAGGGGGCGTTTCTATGGGACATTCTCCTTTCGTGGTTCCGTGGTATGGGGGTGGGGATGATCTCCCAGTGGGAGCTTTCTAGGGGCTGGGCAGCTTGGGAGGCCGCCAGGCGGGACAGCTGCCGGGGTCCACTGCCAGCCGCTGGGCCAGGATGTGCCGGGCCAGCTCTTTCCCTCCCGGTTTCCAGGTGGTCCACATGGGACCGGGCTTGGCGGTGGCACTGGGTCAGCAGCTGGAGTTCCAGGCGGGGTCATGGCCTGGATCTCCGCTGCCGCGGCCTGGAGCTGGGCCACCGTCTCCTCCTGGCGGGCAGTTCCAGTTCAGGGCCTCCCGCTTCCCGGCGAAGGGGTTCTCTGAGAGGTAGCTCATCAGGAAGCTCACGGCCGAGGTGGCGAAGGGGACCAGGGCCAGTACCAGGGCCAAGGCAGCCCGGGTGCCGTCGTCGCCGGTTCCCACGGTGACGGTGGCCCCCATTCCGGCCAGCCCCTGGACGCTGGTGCTCAGGGAAGTGTCCCGGGAGACGAACCGGAAGAGGAGCAGGCCCAGCAGGAAGACCAGGTCTACCCCCTACCGTCCCCGCCAGGAGCTTCCGGGCCCGGCGGTCCCTAACGTGACGGCCTCCGTGGTAGCAGCCCCGGCCACCGAGGCCAGGAAGTTCTCGATGACGCAGGCCCGGCGGTGGTGAGGGTGATGACCCATCGGCTGGGCCACCATGGAGTTGTCAAAGGGGAGGAGAGGGCGCCGTAGTCTACGGCGGCGAAGAAGAAGAGGATCAGCAGGATCTCCACCGGCCCCCACATGTACCAGGTGCGGCTGGCCTTCTGGATCCGCTGCCGCCCCCGGGTGAGGTCCTCCCCAGGGCCAGTTTGTCGGTGATGCCGTTTGCGCGGGTGCGTTTCATGGGAAATGCCTCCCTTCCGTTACAGTGGGCTGCCGTCCAGCTGGCGCAGCCGTGCCAACTCCTCCTGGCAGCGGGCCAGTTCCTGCTGGGCCCTGGGCCAGGGCGGTCTGTGCCCGAGGACCCGGGGGCAGCTCGGCCCGCCCTGAATGGTAAATCTTGTTGGCCAGCTGAAGGTCCAGGCTCCGGCGAGCTGGTCGGCCGGAGCGGTGAGGAAGGCGTCCAGATAGTCCCCGTTGTATTCGTCGGGGTTGACCTGCTGGGCGTATTTCCTGGCCCGGCCCTCCACTTCCTTCTCAAAGGAGAAGGCCCACAGGGGGCAGGCCAAAGCCGGAGACGGTTAAGTAGGCGTCGGGATCATAGTGGGCTGCCTCCTGGGTGGCCGTCAGGGCGGCGTCGATGGGCTGGCCCTTTCGCTTCCCTTCCGAACATGTTCACAGCACTCCTTTCTCAGTGTCCTCCGCCGGTGGAGGGGGAGCCACTGCTGGGGCAGGGGCCCTTCCGCCAGGGGAGACGGGGCGGCGGAGCCGGCGGCTGGCCCCGGCGCGGTAGGCGGCTTTCCTGGCCTGGGCGATGCCCCGGGCCCGGACGGCCCGTTCGGCCAAGACGGTCTCGGCCTGGGTGAGCAGTTCGGTCAGCTGGGCCCGCTGGACGGCCAGGGTTCCCAGTTGACTCTGCCGGGCGGCGGCCTCCCGATGGCTTCGGGCGGCCTCGGCCAGGCTGTCCGGGGTGGGGGCCTGGGGACGGCCTGGGCCGCTGGATCTCCCCTCCACCGGGCCAGCTCTCCCGCAGCGGGGAGAAGAGGTGCTCAAACCGGATGGCCTCCCCGGCGCAGAAGGTCAGGTAGTGGCCGTCTACGGCGGCGGGGTAGGGGGGGCGTTGGGGCCTCCCGGCCCAGGGCCTGTCCCCCAGGAAACCGGCCATCCAGGCCAAGGGGCAGGGCAGCCCGCCCAGGCGGACCTTCTTCCGGCCGAACCGGGCCAGGGCACGTGGCGAAAAACGATGGTTCATGGGGTTCCCTCCTTCTTTGGTTTGGTTGGCTTTATCATAAACGGGAATCGAGGCAAACCCCAGTTCAATGTTCTCTCACAGTTCTCTCATCGCCCAAAGAGCAACCGCGCCCCTTCCCCGGGAACCCAGGGAAGGGGGCGGTGGATGGCAGGAAGCGGTGGGGGCAGGAGGGGAATCATCCCCTCCGCTTTTGGAGCAGCCGCATCAGGCTGTAGGCGGCGCCAGGCTCAAATGCGGCCTGGCGGAGGAAGGCCTCGCACACCGACGGCTCCAGGGGGACAAAGAAGATGGTCTGCTCCCCGGCGGTGGGAGCCCGGTTGCGGCGGCACCGGCTGACTTGGGAGAGGGTGTAGTCCGTCTCCCAGAGATAGGAGAACTGGAGGAGGTACCGCTCTGTGTCCACCCCCAGGCTGAGGAGGGTGAGGGCTTCCGGGGGAGGGGGGGGAGACCCAGCTCCTCCTGGATCTCCCGGGCCATGGCCTGGGCGGGGGTGCTGTCGCTGCGGTCGTAGGAGCCAGAGGCCCCATACCCCAGCTTACTTACCACTTCCGCCACCTTTCGGGGGTTGCGCAGGAGAGAGGATCACAAGGGGGAGCCGTTCCCGTCCGGACCACCGGCCACACCCCCGCCCCCGCAGGAAGCCCAGGGGCACTGGCGCAGGCGGCGGTGCTCGGCGTCTCCCGAGGCCTAGCCAGGGTCTCCTGGAAGGCGGCCTGGGCGGCGGGGTTCCGGGCCAGCTCCCGGCGGTAAACCCGGTGGCCCAGGTAGTCCGAGGATCCCAGGTAGAGGGTGAGGTGGGCCTTGCCGGGGGCCTGGGTGTCCTCCAGATAGTCCAGGTGGTCCAGCCACAGCTTGGGGGGATGGTGGGTGTATCCCAAAGCCCGGGCGGCGGCCTCCTCCTCGGCCAGCGCGGCGGGGTAGGGAGGCGGTCACCTGCTGCTCCAAGTGGGCGTCGGTGTCCACCAGGCGGCAGAGGAGGTTTTCCCTTCTACGAACTCAGCCTCCCCGGGGCTTCCCCGCCGAAGAGTTCCAGGTAGGGCAGGTCCAGGAAGGTTCCGTCGGCAAAGACCAGGGAACCGCTATAGGGCCCCACCAGGTCCCAGTTTTCCGGGGCTGCCAGGGAGAAAGGCCGGGTGGGGGCGGTCCAGCCGGCGCCCCTCCAGCAGAGCTGCCGGCCGGTCCAGGTCCCCGTAGGGGGGATCGTCCTCGGCCCCTGGAGGCTGGCGGTAGGCGCTGTCCCAGCGGAAGGGGCCGCCCCCGGCTGGCTGCCCTGCTGTTTGGCCAGCGCGTCTTTTTGGGCCACGGCGTGGTTGGCGCTGGCCAGCTTGGCCTGACGGATCATCTCGCCCACCCATTCCCGGGGCCGCCTTTGGCGTGGAGGGCGGACACCGTCTGGCGGGGGACGCGGTACTTCCGGCAGACGCTTTCCACCACGTCCCAGGCATCCTCCGGGCGCGCGCGGTCCAGGTTGCTGCGTTCCCTCTGTCCCCCTGGGCGGGGACAGGGTGTGGGTGGCATACCACAGGGAACTGGGCCGTCAGCATCTTCTCAAACTGCTGGCCGGGGTAGCGCCGGTCGTCTTCGGGCCACCAGGCGAAGTTGGTGCTGCCCTGGTCTGGACTTCTTGTTGTGGCCGTTGAAGAAACGGCCTTTGGTGGACTCACTGGTGCTGGGCTCCTGCTGCCGGGGCTGGCGGAGGATGGCCTCCCGCTGCGCCGGTGGGGCGGCGATGAGTTCCTCCAAGGTGTCCCATACCCGCCCCTGGTCCCGGTAAGGGGAGGAGGCGCAGGGCCTCCCGCCAAGACGGTGTTGTCGATGCCGGTCATATCTGTGCCCTCCATTCTGTGCCCTGGCCCCGGGGGGCGGCCGGTTGGTTTTCTCCATTATACCCCAGGAGACGGGCAGTGAACAGCCCAAAAATCCTTCAGGGTTTTCTCGGGGCGCGGCCCCGCCATCCGATGAGAAAACCTTTGAGAGAGCCAACCCGCCTCCCATGTGGTAAGATACCCTTGCATCGCAGAAAGGAGGACCCCTATGGTTTTGTTTTCCCTCCCTTCCGGGAGGTTTCCACCTTCACCCGCCCCGGCGCCCGCTGGAACGAGGACGCTGTGGGGGCGGCGGCGCTTTCTCTACGTCCTAGACGGGCCACCAGCCTGGACGCCGCCCCGTCATGGACCCCGTCAGCGACGCGGCCTGGCTGGTCCGGGAGACCGCCCGGTGGCTGGACCGCCATCTGCCGGAGGCGTCCCGCCCCCTGGAGGACATCCTTGCCCAGGGGATGGCCCGGCTGCTGGACCAGTGGGAGCGGTCCCCGGGCCGCCCCCCTCGGCGGGGGTGGCGATTTTCCGCTCTACGGGGCGAAGGGGTGGAGTACTTCGGCCTGGGGGACTGTGCCGCCAGCCTCCAGTTGACCGACGGCACCTTCCGCACCTGGGAGGAGACCGCCCTCTCCGCCCTGGACGGCCAAGCCCTGGAGGAGGCCTGTGCCCTGGCCCAAGCCGGGGGTGCTCCCTCCGGGAGAGCCTGCCGGGGATCCAGGCCACCCCTCCGCCGCCACCGGGCCTGCCCAGGGAACACCCGGGGGGCTACTGGATCCTGGACCCCACCGGGGTGGGGATCCCCCACGCCCGCCGGGAGACGGTCCCCTGAGGCAGTGCCGGTCTCTTCCTGTGCACCGATGGGCTGGCCCAGTGCGTGGGCTTCGGCCTGGCGGCGGACGTGGCCGACCTCCATCGCCGGGCGGCAGAGGGGGGGATGGCCCCTTGGCCGATCGGCTTTGCGCGCCAGGCGGCCGACCCAGACCTGGAGGCCCTGCCCCGTTTCAAGCGCCGGGACGACGCCACCGGGGCCCTCTGCCAGGTGGGTGACGGTCACAGGCACAGGAACCACGGTCCACTGGAAAAGCGAGGCGTGCCATTTGACACGGGCCTCGCTTTCTGTTGTGTTGTTATGGGGCGGCGGGGTTAGGCGGCCCGAGCAGGGCCTCCCAGCCCGGGCGCGGATGAGCTTCATCATCTTGCCGTTCTCCGGCATCTCCTTGAGCTCCTTGGGGTCGCAGAGCATGGCCAGGTCCTCGGGAGGTAGCCCTCCTCGAACACGTCCAGCCCGCCTGGTTCAGGCAGTCGGCGAAGTGGACCAGGGGCGGCGTTGCTGTCCAGCTCGCCCCGCTTTTCAGGGCAGCCGGCCCAGGCGGCGATGGTGGCCAGGGGTTGGAGGAGAGCTTCTCCCCCTTCTGGTGGCGGCGGTAGTGGTCGGTGATGGTGCCGTGGGCGGCCTCGTACTGAAGTTGCCGTCGGGGCTCACCAGGACGCTGGTCATCATGGGAAGGGGCCGGAGGCCGCGGCGACCAGGTCGCTCATCACGTCGCCGTCGTAGTTCTTGCAGGCCCAGATCATGCCCCCCTCGGAGCGGATGACCTTGGGCCCACGTCGTCGATGAGGGCGTAGCGGTAGGTGAGGCCGGCTTTGGGCAAACTTCTCGGCAAACTCCTCGTCATAGACCTTCTGGAACAGGAGTTTGAAGGTCTGGTCATAGTCCTTGGAGATGGTGTCCTTGGTGGAGAACCATACGTCCTGCCCCACTTCCAGGGCATAGGTGAAGCAGCACCGGGCGAAGGAGAGGATGGAGTCGTCCCGGTTGTGCATCCCCTGGAGGACACCGGGGCCCTTGAAGTCAAAGACGGTCTGGCGGGAGAGCTCCCTTGCCGCTCTCTCGTCGGTGAAGACCAGTTCTGCCTTTGCCGGGGCCGGGGTCCGGTATTCCACCGCCTTGTAGATGTCGCCGTAGGCGTGGCGGGCGATGGTGATGGGCTTTTTCCAGCAGGAGACCACGGGCTTCACCTTGAGATGAGGATGGGGGCCCGGAAGACGGTGCCGTCCAGGGCGGCCCGGATGGTGGCGTTGGGGACTTCACATCTTTTTTCAGGTGGTACTCCTCCATCCGCTGGAGGTTGGGGGTGATGGTGGC
>VOFG01002154.1_pt1 | contig 21446 bp, 33 predicted proteins | sample 5384171 | NCBI WGS metagenome assembly VOFG01 (sample SAMN12384726, study PRJNA508395) | human gut metagenome | isolation source: healthy gut F | host: Homo sapiens
ATTGCAATTACAGCGACGAATATCTTATTAAACGCTTTCATATTTGTAGCCTACGCCCCCAAACGGTCAAAATTTTCTTCGGATTTTTTCGGATCATCTTCAATTTTCTGCCGAAGCCATTTGATATGTACAGTAAGGGTCTGCTGCTCCGAAAGCTGTCACTGCCCCAGATCTGATTGAAAATATATTCCTTGCTCAGAGCCTTACCCTTGTTTTTTCCATAAGAAGCACAAGCAGGTTAAATTCCTTTGATGTCATTTCAACGAGTGTACCGTTTTTTGTACACTGTACGGCTGATCTTATTTATGCGGATATTGCCGTCGGTCAATTCGGAGACAGCATATCTCCGCTTAAATATTCCACCTATCTTTGCAAGCATGATGTCAATATCATATGGCTTTTCAATGTAATCATCCGCACCAAGAATAAGTCCGTTAAGCTTATCCTCCTTTTCTGTTTTGCACCTTACAATAAGAATAGGTGTGTTGCTTTCCTCACGAATTTTTCTGCACACCGCAAAGCCATCCATACCCGGCAGCATAATATCAACACAACAAGCCTTGCACCGTACTTTTCATAAATCGACAAGGCTTTTCACCCTTTCCGCCATAGATACTGTGTAATTTTCTGCACGAAGAAAATCACACAGCAATCCACTCAATTCCTTGTTATCTTCCACAATAAGAATATCAGTCATAATAAATCCTTTCAAAAGATACGACTGCTGATAATATCTTACCATCAAGTTCCAGCAGCCAGTTATTCAGTGATCGTTCACGCTCTCTCATCTGAGAAGCGTTTTCGTATCTGTCTAAATTATACTCGCCTTTTATGTTTCCGTCAACTATGTAAAGCGCTCTTGTACATTTCGCTGCAACCTTTACATCGTGAGTGACAAGCATTATTGTCGTACCTTCATCGTTAAGCTTCAAAAGCTCCTCCATTACCTCGTCGGAGGAGGTGCGGTTCAATGCACCCGTCGGCTCATCGGCAAATATCATTTTTGGTCGGTTTATCATACTGCGGCAGATACAGGCACGCTGAAGCTGTCCGCCGGAGACTTCATTAATGTCATTGTCGGCAATATCAATAATGCCCAGCTTGCGCATAAGATCCTGACCGTGCTGTACGGTCTCTTTGCGTGTTTCAGTATTCTTTTTCGACTGGCAGGCAGGAAGAATAATATTGTCCAGTACGGTCAGATTTTTCAGCATATACATCTGTTGAAAGATAAATCCCATTTCATCAAGCCTAAGACTTGCAAGTTCTTTTTCTCACCCAATTTAGCAATATTCTCTCCACAGAAGTCCACTTCACCGGCAGTGATACTGTCCATCCCCGAAACGGCATAAAGAAGCGTGGACTTGCCCGAACCTGAAGGTCCCATAATTGCCACCATTTCTCCTTCAGAAACAGTAAGATTTACATTTTTCAGAACGTTATTCTGGCGTTTATTTACGATATATGTTTTACATAAATCTTTAACGTTTAAAACTGTATTTGTATTCATAGCTGTTCTCCTTTGATTATTCAATATTTGAGGCTTCCGCAGCAGAAACTTTTCTTAAATTCTGCGCTGAAATAAATGCGGCAAGTTCCGTTACGATCAGCACGATCAACGGATAGAACACATAAACCTCCAGAGGCATTATATCAAAATGAATGCTGTATGCTCCCATCATTTGGAATACAGGCTCAACTGTCAACTTTGAAAGAGGCGTGGAAAGACACGTACCCAAAACAATTGATATCAGCAAAACAATTCCAATTCGTATGGTCTGCCATGCAACAAGAGAAGAATTTTAAAGCCTATGGCTTTCAGTACTGCAATTTCACCTTTTTCTTTTTATAATAAAACTTTTTTACCATAAGTAAAACAACCAGTATATTGATGCACAGAATTATACTTAGAATAAGTTTTTTACACCTTCCAGCTGTCCGGCAACATCGCCTATCATATAGTCGATATATTCACCGGCATTATAAATCTTTGCATCATGATATAATTCCTTAAGCAGATATTTTTCTTTCTATAAGTGTTTTGCTGTCGGGATCATCAGTATATTTTATCTGAATGCCGAAACCTCCTGACACGCATAGTTATAATCAAGCTGCTCGTCATGGTAAAGCGTATGCCTTCACCCAGATTGTTCATGGACTGATTGATAGCAGTTACAGTGTAGGTTTTTACTTCTTCACCTATTTGAATATTGACGTCATCGCCGATCTCTGCACCAATATTGTCTGCCACAATATAGGGGAAATTGCTACTCGCCGTTATTCTGCGGAGGGTTCCCTCAAGGTATGAATACATATCCGCAGTAACCTCTCCCTTACCCTGAAAAGCAAGAGAAGACATTTTTTATCTCCATGTGCAATACTAAACCGGAACATTACCTCTTGAAATACATCCGCTTCTATATTGTTTTCACTAAGTTTTTCCTGACATCGTCAAGTCTGCCGCTGATCATTTGTTCATTGTTTCCGTCAGCAGAAAATAACAGTTCCTGAGAAATTACGTGATCACAGTCTGCCATGTTGAACATTGTAATTAATTTATCCGATTTTAGTGTATTGATAGTGTTTACAGGAATAATGATCAGTAGCAGTCCCACAGTAAAAATCAAAATCATTGAAAAAAATCTTTTGGGACCGCTTAGAATATCATTTATTGCCATAAAAGGTACGGGAGAAAGTTTTGATTTGCTTAGATGAATAAATCCTTTATTTTTGTAACGTTCGCCTGTTTTACCGCTTCTAATTGCGTCGATCGGCGAAAATTTCCTGATCTTTTCTTGTGCAGAAATAACAAAACAAAACAACAACAACCGCAGTACTTACAGCGCAGGCAACATTCAGAATAAATTTACTATCACTAGAAATAATGATATTTTGAGAAGCATTTTCTATCAGGAGTTTGCTGAACGGAAAGCTGAGTACAAGTCCGATCGAAGCGCCAATGACAGATATTGCAAGATATTTTACTATGTAAAGCTCTCTGATTCTGTTGTTTGTAATTCCAATAGCTTTTCATAACGCCGATTTCACGGAATTCCTCGCTCATTGTAAAGTTGATTGTAAAATGAAGAATAACCATAGAAATCAGAATAAGACATATGCTGACAATCAGAACAACGGCCGCTATGAGCATATCCATAATGTACATCCGCTTGATTCCCGAATAGTCGATATTCATAATCGTCTGCAAATCAAGATTATAAAACTTATCCATAAATTCCGTATCGTCAGTATAAATTCCAATAGAATCCATGATGTCTGTCTGCTCACTGCAAAACAGCTTAAAGTCGTTTTCACTTACCAGAAAACGAGTCATCCCCATCATCGCCGAACAAAAAAAGAGCATCCTTTATATACCCCTTTAAAGTGAATTCCTTTTTACGCCGCCGTCTGCTTCTACTACAATTTTACATCCTTCATAAAAATTATTTTCATCAGAATTGAAAAAATTTCGGCGGTAACATAAATTTCGCCGTCATTTACTTGAGTCAGCTCATTGGAATTCCTGTCAAATACCTTTGTACCGTTTACGGTCGATAGGCACAGGCTGTTTCCGTATTCAAACTGATCCCCGCTGATATTAACATTGACAGGATCAATTTGAAGAAGCTCTGTACAGCTGTAAAATAATCATTGTCTTCAGCGAAAGTCTCCAAAGCTTTTGATTGCTTTTTTCGTCTGACGTTGCAAACCAATAGTCGGGTACGTTTGCTTTTCAAAATAGCTGTCCAGCGCAGTTGAAATTGTAAACAAATTGTTTGCACTGCTTTGCAATAAACGTTGCCGCCATAGTAATGAAAATCAAAAGAATGACATTCATGGTCTTTTTTTTTTTCAGGTCTTTTTTAAGTATTCGCAAATACATTTTCATACCCCTTTCATCGTTGTGATTCAATTGTAGCATGAAAATTATTAAATAATCCTTAAATCTGATCATAGTAATCGCAGCAACATTCAGTTCTTATTTATGCTGATCAATTGGCTGCAATTGTAATATGCCATAAAACCGGACGCATAAAACGTCCGGTTATTCCATATTATTTTCTTTTTTAACAATTAGTACCACGCTGAAAATTCGATAACAATTACACCAGCAGCAATACTGAATATAATTAAATAATTATTCATAGTATCATCATTATTATTTTTTCAACTGTTACTTCTTCGATAGGCTTTATAGGAACACCGCCCATTGTCATCGGATCAATAACATCTATATCAAAAGTATTATCCATGGCTTCCATAAAATCATTAGCTTTGTAAACTTTTCCGTTGTCAATTCTGTTTCCTATTTCTTCCAACATAAGAGGCGCAGAAAAGTATGGTACAACATATTCATTTTCAGTTGTTTTAATATATATAATATCCAGATAATATACAAAGGAATTTGCATGTATAATATCAATTATTTCTCCGTTTATCTGTTCCTTTGCACGTTCGGTTGCAGCATTAAAATCTATTAATTCATCAGGATTGTCTATGCTTTCAGATCCAATTGCTTTAAGCTTTCCGTCTACAGGATACAAAGTTACCAACTGTCTTTCTGTTGGAACAAATATTCGATAATCATCAGTAATCAATGAAGCAAAAGTTATTATTTTCTTTATATGTGTGTATCATATAGCCATCTATACAATAGCTTTTATAGGCTTTGCTTTAAATCATAATTTTCCAGTCCATCGAAGTATCCTTCAATATCGCTTTTTATGGAATATGAAACGGCATCTTTATCTTGTAAATTGTCGGCATAATAATCAAGGGCTGATTCAGCTTGATCTAATTCGTCGGAACTTATAGAATCGGTCTGAGTTATTTCATTTGTACTGGACTCATCAGCAAACGCAATTGTATTTAAGCATGATAAGTATATTGCAGAAATTAATATACTGATTATTTTATTTATTTTTTTCATATAATTCCCTCCTATTCTGTAAAGCAAACCATATCGTATCTTCTGTTGTTATAAGAACCATCACAGAAAGCATTAAAGTAACATTGATAACTTTTGTTATCAGCAGGATCATAATAACCTATAAGCTTTGAATTATCGTTGGCAACGTAAACCATATGTACAGGTGTAGCATGCCCGCCTGTTCTTCTTGTTCTCTATAATATCCACCACAAGCAATAGGAATATGCTTTTTCATTATTTTTCCAGAAAATAATGCTATAGGAAATGCTTGTTCATATCCAACATAATTATATTTATTCATTGTGAAATAATTAGCTGCCTCGGCTATTTCAAATATTGAACCGGCTTCGTCTATGACTCGTCCTTTGACAGATAATACTGCACCTGTTTGTGTTAATGGAACTGGGTTTAAATAGTATCCGCTGCATTGTGCAGAAGCAGCTCCAACACCAGTTACTTCTCTCCTGAGGAAATTTTTTATAATCTCCTATACTATAAGTAGTTGTGGCGTATACAGGTTGTACTAAAAGCAATAAGTTAACATAGCGACAATTGTATTAAAATAACTTTTTTATAGATTTTAATTTCATTTAAATCACCTTACTTTTATGACTAATAAATAAACGACCTAATAGCTAGCTACAACTAAATTATATGACTATTACATAAAATTGTCAATATATATATTTATATTGTTATTGAAATGTAACTTATTGTATAAAAATAACAAAAAACTAATAAAACCGGACGCTAAATATCCGGTTTTATTATTAATTATAATTCCCAAGAACAACGTCAAGAATACGGTCTGCCGCTTGTTCCTTTGTCATAAAAAGGAAGTTCATTTATTGAATCATTTGTAATAAGTGTAATTATATTGGTGTCCGTACCGAATCCGGCGCCTTCACATTTTAAGTTGTTCGCTGCGATCATGTCACAATTTTTCTTTTCAAGCTTTTTACGTGAATTTTCAATTAAATTTTCAGTTTCCATTGAAAAACCGCAGATAAATTGTCCGTTACGCTTGTGCTTGCAGACTTCCTTAAGAATATCTTTAGTACGTTCAAGCTTTATTTCCATATCACTATCGGATTTTTTTATTTTTTGGTCAGAAACATTTTTCGAACGGTAATCGGCAACAGCTGCCGCCATAATAATTATATCCGCAGAATCAGCATTTTCTATTACTTCATTGTACATTTCTTCGGCGCTTACAACGGGTACCACATTAACAAACGGCGGAGGCTGAATTTGCGTTTTTCCTGTAATAAGAGTCACGTCTGCGCCTCTAAGCATTGCACGGTTTGCAATGGCATATCCCATTTTGCCTGTCGAGTGATTGGTAATATACCTTACAGGATCTATGGCTTCACAGGTAGGTCCGGCAGTTACAAGTACTTTTTATCCGATAAATCTTTATTGCATGCGATTGATCTTAAAATATATGAAATCAGTACTTCTTCTGAGGGCATTTTTCCTGTTCCGATCGCCCGCATGCAAGGCGTCCGCTTTCGGGAGGAATAACTGTCCAGCCGTATTTTTTAGTTTTTCAATATTATCTTGTACAACAGGATTTTACAAACATATTAGTATTCATAGCCGGAGCAATAATTTTGTCGCACCGACATGCAAGTGCAGTAGTAGTCAGCATATCGTCTGCAATACCGTTTGCCAGCTTACCGATAACATTTGCGGTTGCCGGAGCTATCAGCAGTACGTCTGCTTTCTGGGCGGCTGAAATATGACGAATATCAAATTGAAAATTTCTGTCAAAGGTGTCAACCATGCATTTGCTTGAAGTTAGTGATTCAAAGGTGATCGGTGTAATAAAATTGCATGCGTTTTCAGTCATCATAACGTCTACATCGGCATGAAGTTTTATCAGACTGCTGCATACTCCCGCCATTTTATATGCAGCGATTCCGCCCGTGACTCCTATAAGAACGGATTTTCCTTTCAGCATTTCACTTCCTCCTTTTCATTTTTATATATGATATAGAGTCCTTTCAGCAAAAGATTTTTATCATAAATAATTTTTGACTTACAGTATGGAATTACTGCTCCTGCATTTCCGCCTGTTGCAATTATTTTTGGATCAAAATCAAGCTCGTCTGAAATACGTTGGATCAAACCGTCAATTTGTGCGGCAGTTCCATAAACAATACCGTTTTCAATTGAGCTTACGGTATTTGTGCCGATAATTCTTTTTCTGACGGGGTACCAAGCTTTATTCTTGGCAGTTGGGAGGTATTGTTTATTAGGGAGTTAAGAGATGTTCTCACACCCGGAAGTATGAGTCCTCCTAAAAATTGGTTTTGCGGATTTATTACTGAAACAGTTGTAGCTGTTCCCATATCTATAATTACCAGCGGTGCTCCGTATTCATTTATACCTGCGGCGGCATCCGCAATACGGTCGCTGCCAAGCTGTGACGGATTGTCAGTGATAATTTCAATACCTGTTATACTTTCTGAATTGACTGTTATTGGTTCAAGTTTAAAAATATCGGAAACAGCTTCTTTTAAAATATCTGTCAGAAGAGGTACTACGGAAGAAATAATCGCACCTTCAATTTTACTTTCGGAAATACTGTGGCTTTTAAGAAGAGTTTTTATTTCTTCCTTGTAATTTACTTCTAATTCTGAAATGTCAGTCACCGTTTTTCTACTGGCAATAAGTTCGCTGTTATTTATAAGTCCCATTACTACTGTGGAGTTTCCAATATCAACAGCAAGTATCATAATATTGTCCTCCGATGTATCAGACTATTTGACCGTGTTTTTCACAGTGTTCTACACTTTTACAGTGATTATTTTCGTCTACCATAATAACATTAGGAACATGCTTTTGAGCTTCTTCAGGAGTCATCTGAGCGTAGGCCATAATAATTATTATGTCCCGGGCTGTACGCATCTGGCAGCAGCACCGTTTAAGCAGATAACTCCGGAATCAGCTTCGCCGCTGATAACGTATGTTTCAATTCGGCTTCCGTTGTTTACATCAACGATCTGAACCTTTTCATATTCAAAAATTCCTGCTGCTTTCATTAATGAAGAATCTATAGTTATACTGCCAACATAGTTTAAATTAGCTTCGGTTACTGTTGCACGGTGAATTTTACTTTTAAGCATTGTTACTGTCATCAGCCGCATTCCTTTCTATAATAAAATTGTCGATAAGTCTTGTTTTTTCCGATATAAACAGCCGCAGCTACAAGTATTTTGCCGTCTGCTTTGTCAATAGGCTTTATTGAATCGGCGTTTACTGCTTTAACATAGTCAATTTTGGCAAGAGGTTCTTTTTGAATCTGTAATTTAATTTGTTCCGTTACTTTATTTAAATTAGTTTCTCCTGATTCAATAATTTTTCTACCCTCATTAAGACTTCTGTTGATTACAAGCGCCGCTTTACGTTCTTCCGGACTTAAATATGTATTTCTTGAGCTTTTGGCAAGTCCGTCCTCTTCACGGATTATAGGACAGCCTACAATTTCTATACCAATACTCAAATCTCTTGTCATTCTGCGAATAACAGCAAGCTGCTGAGCGTCCTTTGACCGAAATATGCCTTGTCAGGAGTCACGATATTAAAAAAGTTTGGAAACCACAGTGCAGACTCCTCTGAAATGTCCGGGGCGGCTTTTTTTTCCGCAAAGCTCGTCTGTAGGACCATTCATATCCACAAACGTACAGAAATCCGGTTCATACATCTCAGACGCTTCCGGAGCAAAAATAAGATCTGCTCCGGCTTCACGGCATTTTTCGGTATCCCTGTCAATGTCACGGGGATATGAAGCGAAATCCTCGTTTGGTCCGAACTGAATAGGATTTACAAAAATACTTACAACTACCTTGTCATTTTCTCCAGCGGTACGAATCAAACTCTGATGTCCCTCATGGAGATAGCCCATTGTGGGTACGAATCAATAGACAGTCCTTGCTTTTCCAATCTTTGATTATTTCTCTGACTTCATTTATAGTTTTTACTATTTTCATCTTTATGCCTCGCTTTTTGTCCAGATTATTAAAGTCGATATCTTCCTTTAAAGCAAAGGAATGTTTGCTTTCCGGAAAGTTTCCGGACCTAACTTCGTCTATATAACTGCTGAAAGCATCTTTCATTGATTGTCCGATTTCAGCATACTTTTTTGCAAATTTTGGAGTGAAATCTGAATACATACCCAACATATCCTGATAAACAAGTACCTGCCGTCACAGCCGTTACCTGCGCCCTATACCAATTGTAGGCACGTCTAAAATTTTGGTAATATAAGCTGCAAGCTTATCCGGTACGCATTCCATTAAAACTACAAATGCTCCTGCATCCTGCATAGCTCGTGCGTCTTTAATGATTTTAGCGGCGTTTTTTTTTCATCTTGTCCTTGTACTTTAAATCCGCCGAATTTATTGACTGATTGAGGAGTCATTCTATATGTGCCATAACAGGGATTGAAGCGTCGGTGATTGCCTTTTACATGAGGAGCAAATTCAAGTCCGCCTTCAAGCTTTACTGCATTTGCTCTGCCTTCCTTCATAAGTCTGCCTGCATTTAAAACAGCATCATATACAGAAGTCTGATAAGACATGAATGGCATGTCTGAAACTACCAAAGCGTTTTGGTACCTCTGCTGACGCTTGGCGGTGTGATGAATCATATCATTCATAGTAACAGAAAGTGTGTCTTCATTTAACCATACCCAGTGAATCCCCCTACCAGAATTATGTCAATACCAGTTCATCAATCAGTTTTGCTGTTGAATAATCATAGGCAGTCAACATAGTGATACGGTCATGTTCAGACTTTTGCTTCAGAATTGTTGCAACCGTTTTTCATAAATTTCTCCTTTTTACGCATTTCAGCGTTGTTTTTTACCGTACTGAAATTTTAAATGATATACGCCGTTTATTTAAACGGTCGCATTCACACATCAGAACGATTAAATTTTATTATAACATATTTTATAAATTATTACAATAATAAAACGTTAAAAGAATCTAATTGTAGATTCAGGCAATTAGATTTTATGTATTTTTATTTAATTTTAACCAATCATATTCTTATAGAAATTTATAATGCGGATAATGTTTGAAAACAATTTGTTTATTTTAATATTGACGAAAGTCTTACAGTGTGTTATTCTAATATAATAAGTCAAATAATGTAAAATTATATTTTTTGAGGAGTATCCAAAAATTATGTTACACTGGATTATTATGATTGCCGGACTGATTATAGCTTCATTCTGCTTGTAAAGGGCGCTGATTTTTTTGTAGACGGTTGTGTTTCTATTGCACGTCTGCTTCGGGTTCCTGATTTAATTATTGGTCTTACTATTGTTGCTATGGGGACAAGCGCTCCTGAGGCGGCTGTGAGTATTTCAAGTGCAGTTTCCAATTCGGAAAATGCAGGCATTACAGTTGGTAATCTGTTAGGTTCAAATCTTTTAAATATATTGATTATTCTTGAGTCAGCGCTGTTATAGTTCCGATATCTGTACAGTCGTCACTGCTGAAAAAGGATTTTCCGCTTTTGTTGGGTTCAGCAATTATAGTCCCCTTGCTGTTTATTACAGGTGGTATGAGGGGTACACGTTTCAGTGGATTTGTACTTGAAATAATGTTTATTATATTTATGGTATGGACTGTTATTAATGCTAATACAAGCCGTAAAACAGTTATTGACAGGCGGGAAGATCAGCAGCCTGATGAAAAACCTCTTTCAGTGCCGAAAAGTATTATTTATGCAGTCGGAGGACTAGCTGTGGTAATAGGCGGAGGTCAGCTTGCTGTTTATTGTGCAAAAGACATAGCTCATGGAATTGGAATAAGCGAATCGTTAATAGGTCTTACCGTTGTTGCTTTAGGAACTTCTCTTCCCGAACTTATTACATCTGTTGTTTCCGCAAGAAAGGGTAAAAGCGATCTGGCACTTGGGAATGTGATTGGTTCAAATCTATTTAATATACTGATGGTAATGGGACTGTCAATGATAATTGCTCCGTTTGACGTTACAATGAAAAATGTTATTGATTCATTGTGCGTACTTTGCTGCAAGTATAATATGTTATGTTTTTGCAGCAACAAGAAAAAAAATCGGAAGAGCCGAGGGAATGGTATTTATACTGTCATATGCAGTTTACCTGACTTATATAATTGCCAGAGATGTAATTTGAATAATATAATTTAATACCGTCTTGCAGCATTGAAGCTGTAAGACGGTATTTGTATGTCCGCAAGCATGCATATTAAATTACTGTATTGAATATTTATATACAAAACAGTAAGGACGTGTTATAGTGAAAAGAAGATTGTTAATAATATTATGCATATTGATCGGTATAACGTGCGGCTGTACAGAGAAAGCCGGAACTGACGCAGTATCAGAAGCGACGGTAACCCTTTGAGTACAAACCATCGAACAGCTTCAAATAAAAGGAAACTGCGGAACAAGACGTAAAATCTGATTATGATCCTTTAAATTACGAAAATCAGAAAGCCATATGGTTTACTATGATGGATTACAAAAATATTCTGGAAGGAAAAAGCGAAAAAGAATTTACAGATAATGCAGTATCAATTTAAAAAAAATAAAGGACGCCGGATTTAATACAATTTATGTTCATGTACGTCCATATAATGATGCATATTACAAATCGAAAATTTTTTCCGAGAGCGGATTATTATTCAGATGAAATGAATTATGATCCTCTTGAAATAATAATAAGCGAAGGACATAAAGCTAAACTTTCCGTACATAGCTGGATCAATCCCTCAGATGTCAGACGGACGCACAGCTCAAAGAACTGGATAATAAATATATTATAAAGCAATGGTATGATGATAATTCAAAAAACGGTACCTACATTATAAAAAATCAATGACAGATGGTATCTTAATCCGGCTTATGAGGAAGTGCGAAATTATGTAGCTGACGGAGTACGGGAAATAGCAGAAAATTATAATATTGACGGTATTCATATTGATGATTATTTTATCCTACACAGGAAGAATCATTTGACACGGCAGCATTTAAAGAATCGGGTAATTCTGATTTAAAGCAATGGAGAACTGAAAATATTGATAATCTGGTTAAAGGCGTTTATAATACTATATAAAAAAAACGTAAATCCCAATATAATTTTCGGAATAAGTCCCCAGGAAACATTGATTCAGATTGTAACGTTCTTTATGCAGATGTAAAAAAGTGGTGTAGTGAGGAAGGATACTGCGATTATATAGTACCGCAGATTTATTATGGTTTCGAAAATGAAAGTCTGCCCTTTGAAAATACAGTTAATGAATGGCTGAAGCTTAATACGTGTGATAATGTAAAGCTGATAATCGGAATATGTACATACAAGATCGGCAAGGAAGATAAATGGGCTGGCAGCGGAAAAAATGAATGGAAAGAAACCAAAGGTATACCCGCAAAGCAAGCTGAATTTGTTTTTAAAAACAAAACTGACGGCATAGCGGTTTACAGTTATGAATCGCTTTTTGCAGACAGTATAAAGGAAGAACAAAATAAGTTAACTGAAGTATTGATTAAAAATAATCAGGGGGAGTGAAATGAAGCGAAATAAAAGACAGATCCGTAAAGCAAAATATTACAATCTTATAACATCAATATCATCCGGTATATTGGTAATAATATCTCTTAGCTGCGTTTGTTCATACTGTATAAGCAAAATTGATATGCCGGAAAGCGCAGTTATTATTATGATTGATTTTGTGTTGTGCGCCGGAGGTTTTATTTCAGGATTTCAGTTTGGCAAGGTTAAACGCCGTAAGGGCATAGCAGACGGTTTACTTTGCGGCATATGGTTTGGTTTAATAGTAACAATTTTCGGATTATTTTATGTGAGAAAACTAGTGCTTTTTAACAATGCTGAAAAATTTACTTTTTTTATGTATTTCAGGAGCGATCGGCGGAGTTTTTTTGGCGTAAATACTAAAATTCGCAGACCTCCGTATTAAAAAATCAATTAACAGGAATTTTATGAATTTTTTGCAGAAACCTATTGAAAAAAGCAAAAACATATGATATAATAAAAAATAGTTTAAAAATAATTGGAGGTTTTTTATGAAGCATATTAAAACTATTAATAAGGCTAACCTGAAGGAAACAGCTAAAAGGGGCGGCTGCGGAAAGTGCCGCTTCTTGTCAGTCGGCTTGTAAAACTTCCTGCACAGTAGCAAATCAGAAATGTGAAAGATAATTTCTGCTGGTTTGATTTTGAAAAACCTGTCTTTACCAAGCATGGGTTTTAAAAAGGACATTTAAACAGTGTCCCTTTTAAATTTTTATGAGGTGAAATCAATGATACATAAGTATAAATTAAACGGTTATAATATAGTTCTGGATACTAATAGCGGCGGAGTACATGTTGTTGACGATATAACATATGATCTGCTGGACAATGTAGAAGCAACCGTTTGAAGAAAAATGTCCGCAGAACGTTGTTGAAAAGCTTTCAAGATTTTATCCTGAAGAGGATATAAATTCTTGTTATGAAGAAATCGTTCAGCTTTATAATGATAAAATTCTTTTTCTGAAGACGATTATGAAAAGTTTGCAAAAATATTCAGTAGCTTCTCGGTTAAAGCAATGTGTCTGCATATTGCACACGACTGTAACCTGAGATGTGAATACTGTTTTGCGTCTACAGGAGATTTCGGCAAAGGCAGAAAGCTTATGACCTTTTGAAACCGGTAAAAGGCAATTGACTTTCTCCTTGAAAAATCAGGAGACAGAGAAAATCTTGAACTGGACTTTTTCGGCGGAGAACCCTTAATGAACTTTGAGGTAGTAAAGCAAATTGTCGAGTATGCAAGATCCAGAGAAAAAGAATACGGTAAACGATTCCGATTTACAATTACTACAAACGGAATGCTTTTTAGACGATGATAAAATTGATTTTATCAATAAAGAAATGTCTAATGTTGTTCTTTCAATTGACGGACGTAAAGAAGTCAATGACAATATAAGAAAGAGAGTTGACGGATCAGGTTGTTATGATGTTATTCTACCTAAATTCAAAAAGCTGGTTGAAAAAAGAGGCGACAAGGAGTACTATGTAAGAGGTACTTTTACAAAGCATAATTTAGATTTTTCCGAAGACGTATTCAGTCTTTACGACGAGGGATTTGATCAGATTTCGGTTGAACCGGTTGTTTGTGAACCGGAGGCGCCATATGCACTTACAGAAAAAAGAATTATCGGCGATCTTCAGCGAATATGAAAGACTCTCCGCCAGAATACTTGAAAATGAAAAGCATGGCGGCAAGTTTAATTTCTTTCACTTTATGTTGGATCTTGATCAGGGGCCCTGTGCAATAAAACGTCTGAGAGGCTGTGGCTGCGGAAATGAATATGTCGCTATTACGCCTGACGGAGATATTTATCCATGTCATCAGTTTGTTGGTCTTGAAGAGTATAAAATGGGTAACCTTGACGAGGGTACTTTTAACCTTGATATGAAGGCTGAATTTGCGGAATCCCATGTATATACTAAACCGGAATGTAAAAAGTGCTGGGCAAAATTTTATTGCAGCGGCGGCTGTAATGCGAATAATTATATTTATGCAGGAGATATACATAATGCGCATAAATTTTCGTGTCAGCTTGAGAAAAAGCGTCTTGAATGCGCTATCATGATGAAGGCTGCCAGACTGGAACAGAACGCTGATTAATATATAAATAAAAACTTCCATTCAGTTAATACTGAATGGAAGTTTTTATTTATAATAATATTCTTTAATTGCTATGGAATCAAATACGTTAAGTTTTTATCATCATTTACATCGGCATTTTTTAGTGCCTGATCTTTTAAGTACCGAAGCCTTGATCAAATGTTTATTGAGGAGTACTACATCGGCTATTTCAATAGTTCCGTTAAGATTCACATCTCCCTTAAGGTCAGATGATTGAGAGCCTGTGGTGTCCTCGGTAGGAAGAGGATTAACCAGAACCGTCAGAATCCAGATTGCTGCCTTCAGATTCTGCATAGGTTTTGTAATAATCTGAAACGGAAATACCTGTTCCATTTACACCTAATGGCTTTTGATGGTCAAGGCTAATATATTTGCCTGTTTTGCTTGTCTGCCACAATGAAGGTTCAAACAAATCATATTTTCATCATCCCAGACTGTAAAACTGCTGTCGAGCAGACCACCTGTGTCGCCAGAATTTGGATTAAGACACCAGAAAGTATGGTTAATATGGTTATCAATCATATAATCACGAAGCAGTTCCATCCATTTCTGGTTTTTTTCCACCGTCCATATGACCGCCCCATTCTCCGATAAGCAGCGGAGCAATATCCTGATCGTTGATATAAGCCCATGTGTCATACCAGTAATCATCAAGGAGAGTCTGAGTAGTAAAATCCTTATCAAACCATGTCTGATTGTAAACAGACGGACCGTAGTCATGAGGTGAATATACTATCTGGCTGTTTCTGCTTTTCGATCCGAAATCAATCGGATAATCCTTAACGCCTCTGAGATTGCCGCCCCACCATGCGCCGTACCAAGGTGAAACATCAGCGGAAGCTTGCCAAATATCCGCAGTATCATAAGTATAGCCCTTTTCCGTTTTCGGATACTGCTCAACACCCTCAATAAGAATAAGAGCATTTGGATTTACGTCAAGTATGGAATTTCCGCATTCCGTCGCTGCAAACGCCCAGTTATTCAGATCCTCTGAATCGTCCCACTTGGCAATATCTGTAGGACATGTGGTACCGTTATATCCGCGTTTTCCATGAGGCTCATTTTTTTAGATCGTATGCAATAATGGTATCGTCATTTTTATATTTTCAGCCAGCCATGTAACCGATTCGATCCACATATCATAAGTTATTTCTTCGCCGGTTTTGAATTTGCTGCCATGTTGTCAGCATCTGCGGCGCTTGGTTCATAGTACCATAAATTATAATTGTGACCAGAGTTATGAGACGCAGGACTGTGTATATCGATCAGGGCTTTTATACCGTATTTTTTACATTTTTCATTAATACGTCAAAAATTCCCATACTATCCATTGTACCACCGTTTTCATCGCAGAAGTCCGGATTAAACATATAGTAAGGATCGTTTGACGCCGTAAGACCAACCGGTTTATAAGGTTCTCCGTTCATCCATGAAAGCAGAAGCTCTGTGGAAATAGGAAATCGAATTATATTAATACCGTGATCTGCAACAGAAGAAAGCAATTCATCAGCGTCCGCACTCCAAAGTCCGTGAGGAAAATTTTCAGTACAGTTCATACCGAACCAGTTAGCTCCTGTCAGCCATACCTGATTTCCGTCTTTATCGTAAAGTCTGCTGCCTACGGCGTGAAGCCAGTCGTCATTGTTATCGTCAACGGCTGCTGAAGATGTAAATCCGCCGAAAGCGGATGTCATACTTGCTGCAGCGACAGTAAGAAGAGTAGCAACAGCAATAAGCTTCTTTTTAAAGTTCATATTATACCTCCTATTCAAAATAAAAACCGCATTAATATACAATTTAATTATACGCTATAAATAAAAAAATGTCAAGAAGTTTAACTCAAACTATCTAAAATAACAGAAGCTATATATTCAGTTGAAACATCATAAGATTCTCTGTTTTCAATAAAATTGCAAAAGCAATGGGAAAATCCTTATCATCAACAAATCCTGTAAGCAGAGAATTTTCTTCTTTACCGTCCTTGACCTGTGCCGTACCGCTCTTAATACCCAATGTATAGCCCGGAATTTTACCGGTATAATTCAGACCGTTTTCAAGCATAATGTCCTTTACTTCCGAAGCAGTCTGAGAAGAAAACAGTTGTTCGAATAATTTGTAGATGCGTTTTCAACAGTCCTGCCGTTTACATTAGTTACATGATCTATCAGATAAGGCATGGTAGATTTTCCGGATTCATTTGCTATAGCGCTTTGCCACATCATAAGCTGACACGGACTTACAAGACTTGTACCCTGACCGATACAGCTCCACTGGGTATTAAATTCATTTTTTATCTTCAAGAGTTGTTGAGGCTTTGGAGCTTATAATACCGTCGATAGAAATTTCCGTTTCTGCCGAACCGTTAACAGAGTATCCTAATTTTTTTTATAACAATCTTCAATATCGGAAAGAGACCAACCGGAGTCTTCAACCAGCTGAGCAAAAACGGATTGCAGCTGTTTGCAAACCTTCACGGATATTCTGTGTACCGTGACCGTATTCATTATGGCATACTATATCAAGACCTGTATTGTTTGTATACACTCCGTTACAGGTAAAGGATTTTTCCATAAGTGCATCCATACCCATAGTTTCCACTGCGGAAATCAATGTGGCAATTTTCTGTGTAGAACCGGGAACGGTTTTGTAAAATGCCTTGCATAAAGACTACCCTCGGCAAGATCCTCATAACCTTTGAGAGGATCAACAGACGGACGGCTTACACAAACAAGAATTTCACCTGTTTTTATAATTATAGGCTATAGCACAACCGTCCTTATCCCCGAAAGCACTGTAGACGGCTTCATTGGCTTCGTGGCTGAGAGTGGAATAAATTGCCGCCTTCCCCCCTTTTATATGTTATACCTGATGTAAAACTGTAATTGCTGAGCTTTTCAAGATTTTTAGCTACCAAAGTATTGGTCATCTGACCGCTGGCGTCGCCGATAAGATTTCCCAGATCTTTAAAATATCCGTCCGGATATTGCCCGTTTTCTGCATTGTCATCAAAAATGATATCTCCGTTTCTGTCGTAAATATATCCTAAATTTCTTGATCCCGAATTACTTATATAAAATGAAGCTTCCATTTGTATTTTGGCAATCAGAACTATCATTCCTATGATAAATACAGAAATCATAAAGTAATAAGCCGGCTTCCTCTTTTTAAACTTTTCATACTGTAGTCCTCCTGCCTGAGCTTTGCATCTGCGGTTTTTGCGGTACCGGATAAACCATAGCCTGACCGGCTTTAAGAAATCCTGCCATCAATCCGCAGGACAGCATAGAACTTCCTCCTTGGGATATAAACGGTATAGTAACTCCTGTAAACGGAATTATATTGCATGAACCGAATATGTTCAGAGACATCTGCGCTATAAATACTGCTGCAACTCCAACTGAAAGCGTTGTGTGGAAATAAGATCGAGGAGTGTTTATCAGAGCTGATACAATAATAAGCAATATCATGAATACTGCAAGAAGAGCGGTAAGTCCCCATTCTTCACTGATCGAAGAAAATACGATATCTGTGTCAGCCGCCGGAACTTTTGTAAAGTACTCCGTATCCCGGACCTTTTCCGAACCAGCCTCCCTCTGCGATTGCAATAAAGCGCCTGACACTGCTGCCAGCCATTTCCGGTAGGATCACTCCAGATGTCAACATGCAGTCTGTCCTGAACGTAACTTGGCGCAAATTTAAGAGCAATTATGACAACAACCAGTCCGGCGGCGCTGATTCCGATAAGAAGTTTTTGGAAAGCTTGGCTTTTGGGTAGCAGATACGCATTATAAATCCGCATGCCGCCACGGCTGCAAATGTCGGTAGACTTCCCAGATCTCTGCACCACCATTGAAGAAGTACGATCAGAGCTGTAATCCCAAGAAGTATCCAATTATCATAAACGATTCTTATTCCAAGTATTTTTTCTTATTTTGCTGTGCCGCAAGAGAAGTGGCAAAAACAAGAGCAAAGAAAGGTTTTATAAATTCAGACGGCTGAATCGTTATGAAGCCTAAATCGATCCACATGCCCCTACTGCCGGTAAACAGTAATATAGATATTACAAGCGCTCCTATAATACCGTAGAAAATATACTTATGCTTTTCAATAAATTTATAATTTTGCGCAAGTTTAAAGCCTATCTGACAAAATACAAGAGCCAATACGGAAAAAATAAAGTGTTTTACTGCAAATCCGACTTTTTCCGAAGCATGACTGAAATATAACGCTCATATTCAGTACCGTAATAAGAAGAATATCAAAAGTATATGTATTTTGTTTTAAAAATTTTAAAATAAAAAATACAGTATATCCGATCCAAGTATAATTGCCGAAAAAGAATTATAGGTGACATAATGCTGTCATATTGTCCTTTGATAAATACAATAGTAAGCATTGAAATATGAGTCAGCAGAGACAAAAGTGTAATAATCGTATAAGATAATCCGTTTTTATACATTTAAGCTTTAACCCTCCTTATGTAAAAGCGGCTTTTTTACCGATTTTATTTCATCGTTATTCCTGAGCTTTTTGTTTTACTCTTTGACCGTTTACAAACGTGCCTGATGTTGAATCGAGGTCGGTAATAGTCCATATACCGTCCTCAAGGCTTAAAAGAGCATGATATCTGGATACGGACATATCCGAAAAACGCAGATCCGCTGAAATATGACGCCCCATAAGTACTTCCTGTGAATTAAGAGTGAAGTTAAATTCTCCGCTGTGATCCATAAGAACCATATGTCTAGCTGCTCTGCTCCACTGCTTCTGCACTGTCTTTTTCCTTTGCACAAAAACAGATAATAACGAGCGCACATATATCAATAACAATCAGTCGGCGGCAGAAATAATTTCCTTGAATGCGGAAAGTTCTTCCGCCATTTCACTTACAAATTCCGTAAAGCTGTCAAACATAAAATTTCATTCCTTTCTAATTAATCGTATTTAAATAATTATAATATATTTCAAAAGAAATTTTCAATATAAATAAACCTGTTTTTTGTTTCTTTATAAGGCTTGCAAATTATGACGAAATAAGATATAATATATTGTGACACAGTGAAAAAAAGAAACCTGTCTTTCAGCAATTTCTGCTGATTGCCATAGTATTATAACTGAAAGGAGAAAGTATTTATTATAAATACTGCTAATAGAATATGGAAGAAAAAGCAATTAAAAAATATAAATACTAAGACAAAGGATTTGATATTGCCTGCGGTCGCTATGAGAGGTCTTGTTTGTTTCCCGAGATTTGTAATGCATTTTGATGTTGCAAGGGAAATGTCCGTCAAGGCTGTTGAAGCTGCTCTGAAGAATGACAGGCTGGTTTTTCTTACTGCTCAGAAAGACGTTTATGTTGAAAGAACCGCAGGAAAAGGATTTATATAATATCGGTGTTGTCGCAGAAATCAGACAAACTTTAAAAACACCGGATAACGTAATGAGAGTTCTGGTCGAAGGGCTTTACAGATAAAGATCAAAGAGACTGTAAATGAAAACGGTATGTTTGTATGTACAGTTAAAAAGCTTCCGGATTACAGCCGTGAAAAAGCCTGATCCTGTGGCTCTGACTGCGATAATGCGTTCTATAAAGGATATTTTTGAAACATACGGAGAGCTTGTACCCAGAATGCCTAAAGAGCTTATCAATTCAATTATGTGTCAGAATGATCCTTATAAGCTGTTTGAAAATATCATATAATATGAATCTGGATTTTCAGGATAAACAAATGCTGCTTGAAGAATCAAATATTCTTTCAAAACTGGGCATGCTTTTTATGCAAATATTGTGCATGAGGTCGAAGTACTTGAAATTGAAAACAGATTCATGATGAGGTAAGAAGCAATCTTGATAAAAATCAAAGAGAATACTATCTCAGAGAACAGATGCGGGTTATTTCATCTCAGCTTGAGAAGACGATTCTCAGGGAAGAAGCTTATGAATACATGGACAGAATTTATGAGATGAATCTCGCACCTGAAATTACAGGAAAAGCTTATCAGGAGAAGCTGACAGACTGCTGAAAACATCGTCATCTCAGGAATCCTTTGTTATAAGAAATTATCTTGATACAGTACTAGAGCTTCCCTGGAACACTTCCTCAAAACCAAAACAGATATTAAAAAGAGCGGCAAGGATTTTGGATAAAGACCACTACGGACTAAAAAGGGTAAAGGGAAAGAATTCTGGAAAGCATTGCGGCTTATGCAATGGCGCCGAAGTGTCGGGTCAGATAATATGTCTTTCAGGACCTCCTCGGGGTTGGTAAAACGTCAATAGGAAAATCAATTGCCAAGGCACTTGGTAGAGAATATGTTAGGGTATCTTTAGGCGGTGTCCGCGATGAATCAGATATCAGAGGACACAGGAAAACATATATCGGGGCTATGCCCGGCAGAATTATTAATGCAATAAAACAGGCCGGTACTAACAATCCACTGATACTTTTGATGAAATCGATAAAATGGGCAATGATTTCCAGAGGAGATCCAGCTTCTGCTATGCTGGAAGTTCTTGACGGTGAACAAAATAAGGGAGTTCAGAGATCATTATATTGAACTGCCATTTGATCTGAGCAAAGGTGATGTTTTGTTACAACTGCAAATACTACAGACACTATCCCTAAGCCGCTTCTTGACAGAATGGAGCTAATTGAACTTACAAACTATACAAGAGAAGAAAAATTTCATATTGCAAAGGAGCATCTTGTTCCGAAGCAGCAGAAAAAACATGGTCTGAAGGGCACACAGATCAAAATAAACGATGCCGTCATATATGACCTGATAGATTATAGCAATACATG
>VOFG01003511.1_pt1 | contig 21438 bp, 33 predicted proteins | sample 5384171 | NCBI WGS metagenome assembly VOFG01 (sample SAMN12384726, study PRJNA508395) | human gut metagenome | isolation source: healthy gut F | host: Homo sapiens
GCGGCTGATCCTCACCAACCCCGCCCAGGGGGTGCAAGCTGCCACAGCTTGAAAAAGAAAGAAATGAAAATTCTGCCGCAGGAAAAAATCGGCCTGTATCTTGCCGAAGCGGAAAAACGAGGATTGCTGGCCGCTTTCTATCTGGAACTGACCACCGGCCTGCGGAGAGGGGAGTTATTGGCCCTCCAATGGACGGACTTGGACGTTGAAAACCGGACACTCACCGTCACCAAGCAGGTAAATCGCATCAACGGGGAACTGGTGGTCAGTCCGCCGAAAACACGCAACTCCGTGCGAACGCTGGCTCTCCCGCAGCAGGCAGTCAACCTGCTGATTACCGAGCACAAAAACATCCTCGCAACCCGTATCTGTTCCCATCGCCCAAAACCGGAACCATGTATGACCCGGACGCCTTCCGGAGAACCCATGACAAAATTTTGAAAGCTATCGGCGCGGAACATCCGGTTCCATGATTTGCGCCACCCGTATGTCAAGCACACGACAAAATTTTTAGCTTGCGCTTGATGGATTTTCAAGCGCAGGCTTATCCTGATGCTCGGCGAAAAACTCGCGGAGCTTGTCAGCTTCATCGGGGAGGACAAAGCCAAAGCCCTGTCCGTCCACTCTGCAATTCATCCTTGGTGAGAACACCTTGGACGAGGTTTTCATATAAGCTCCGCACGATACCGCGAAAGCCGCTGGATTTCCTGCTTGCGGCTGGTGATCTTCTCCCGCAGCTCAGCGCGGTCAGCGGCCTGCCGGGGCAGCTCCGCAAGCGACAGGCGGTAGTCGCCCAAAGCGGTGTTGAGCGCTTCCTGAAGCATATCAGCCAGCATATCCAGCAGCATATCCTCGCGGATGGTCACGCCGGGGTAGGCATCCTTGCTGATTCGGCTCTGGCTCAGACAATGGTATCGGTGTATCCACCCGCTTGTTTCCCTGTGTGGGTCAGCGCTGTTTCCTTTACCGGCAATATTGCCGTTATCTGGTTTTCTAATTCCTGCGAGACCAGAAAGCGAAATTCCGTCACCGGCGATAGGCGTTCTCCTTCCGCAGAACCGGGGAAGGAAACCAGGTGCACTTGGCGGAATTGGGGAAAACTGCGTCTCAAAGCACAGTCCGAACTGCCGGTCATACACGGCACCGCCTTTTCCGGTACGGGGTGTGGTCTTGTTGGCAGTAAAAAAGTGCAAGCCCGGCATGGTGGTATATACCTCCATTTTCCTGCCAGAGCCGGAATCATACATAGAGGCTGCCAATTCAAGGGCTCCCCGCTCCCGTTTCCGCAACACATAGGTATGGTTAAATCCGCCGGCCTGCCGAAGCTGTGCAAAGTCGGAGTGGATCGCCCTGCCCACCGGGGAAAAGGTACGGAAATCCATCGGCGTACCCTCCACCGGTGCGATTGCGCCGTCTGCCATGGGGATTGCGCCGTTGGTGCAGTAATAATCCGCCTCAATCTTGACCAACTGCGCCAGAGCACTGCCAGCGCCATGACCGGCCAGGTTAAAATAGCTGTGATTGGTCAGGCTGCACAGGGTGTCCTTGTCGGTAACCGCCCGATAATCCAGAATGAGACGGTTATCCCTGGAAAAGCGACAAATAAGACTGACCGCCAGCGTGCCGGGAAAGCCCTCCTCCCCGTCCTGACTGACATAGCTGAACAAAAGGGCGTCCTCCCCGACCGGACTGCCGGACCAAAGTTTTGTATCAAAACCACAGAAGCCACCGTGGAGGGTGTTCTCCCCCTCATTCCGGCTCAGCTGCCAGCGCTTCCCGTTGAGGGTAAAGGCTCCGCCCTCCAGCCGCGCGGCCACCCGGCCGCACACGGCGCCAGCGTTCCCCCTCCCAGCGACAGTAATCCGACACATCCCTCGTAACCCCACACCACATCTCCCAGCACTCCCTTCCGGTCCGGGACAGTCAGGGCCACCAGCCGTGCTCCGTAGTCGCAGAAGCTGGCGCTGGCCCCGCTTTCGTGGGTGATGGTAAACAGATGCGCCCTGCGGCCATCCGGCAAAGAGCCAAAGGGCTTTCTGGTTATACTCATCATAGTCCTCCCTTCAAAAAAAGGAGCGCGCAAAAGGCTAAGTGTTCCCTTGCGCGCTTCCTTTCCGGTTGTCTCCTACACGGTATATCCCCAGGCGTGTGACTGCTATCTCTGTGTCCCCAAGTAATTCTGCCGTAGTCAGCTTGCCGTTGCAGTATTCCAGCATACGCTCATACAGCAGTTCTCCAGCTTTGCCCAGGTCCATGCCTTCCGTCATTACAGCGGAGATATCCACGTCAATGTTATCTCCATAGTTGTCCACTGTACGGGCGTTCCCTGTCACCTTAATGGTGGGCGTGATGGGGTTTCAATGGGATTGCCTTTCCCTGTGGAAAAATAATAATCTGGCAGCCAATACTGGTCAGCGAGGTGGTGTTTTCCACACCGCCGGGGGAGGCGTCCAAAAGCGTCAAGCCCCTGTGAGCAACCGTCCCATTATACGTAATCAAATCCTGAATAGGCCTTGTTCCGCCTTTTTCCACGGCGCCCAGAGCCTTCTCCTCAATGGTGGATAGTCCGCCTTTGATGTTATCCGGAGCCGGATTTGTACCCTTAATATCTACGCCAATACTGATAATATAATCTTCATACCATTTGATGGCATCCACAATGCGCTGTCCAAGCTCAGGCGTTACCGCGCGGGCACGGAGCGCCTCCTCCGCACCCATCCATTCCGTGGTCTCCGGACAAAACGACCCGTCCGCCCTCATCCACCACTTTGTCGGCCACCATACCGGTCGCAGGGTTGCTGATAAGGCCTGAGACGGAATCGGAACCACCACATTCCACCCCAGCATCAGTTCACTAACAGGCACCTCTACCCGCTTTTGCTCCGAAGCCTTGATCACAAATTCCTTCGCGTACCGAACGGCGCAGCAGGTAGTGTTAATCGTCCCTCCGCATTCGTCACAGGAGCAGACCACAACTTCCTTTCCGGATCTGCGTATGACATCTGCAATCCGTCCGGCAATGACCGGTTCCATTGACACTACCACTGCGGCAAAAGACATTGGGATTAGCACCCAGCCCACCCAGGGTTGCGATGTGCTGCTCAAGTCTGCTCCACCTCGCCCCGGCCAAAGCAGGGGGCAAACTTCCACCGTTCCTGTTACGCAGGCGGCCACACGCCGTGCAATGAAATTACTGTTGTCCATGGCACTGATTACCGCCACATGATTGCGGATCCCAAATTTGCCGTTGGCACGTGCATATGCAAAAAATGTATTCATTTTTCGGCATCCCCTCTGCAACTGACAATATTATGAATGTGCATCCATCCACCCTGCGGCGTGTCACGGATACACCTGCCAATCGAGTAGCCGTACTTGTATACGATATCCCCCGTATGGAAATCACACAGCGCCACCTTGTGCCCGTAAGGCACAGGCTCTGTGACTGTTACGTGAAGCCCTTCAAAATCCAGCTTGTCGCCCGGCTGCGCATCAAACAGCACAACGGCCACATTATCGCTGTCATTCAGCCGAAAATATCTGTTCATATCAAGAATACCCTTCCTTTTTTCAGATTTTCGCGCAATCCACCGCGGGCTGTTTCATCTTGGGGCGGAGAAGCTCGCCCCATCCACCAGAACCGTGCTGCCCGTCATAAACCGATAGGCATCGCTCACCATGCAGGCTACTACATCTCCAATGTCCTCAGGATTTCCAATCCTGCCCAGCGGAATGCCGCGTTCTTTTCCCTGCGGAACTGTTCCTGACTAAAAATATGTTGATTCAGCGCGCTATGAATACACCCGGGCGCACAACTGTTGACCCGCACCCCATACTCCGCCATGGTTACTGCCAGGCTGCGCATCACGCTCTCCATGGCGCACTTAATGGCGGAATAGAGGGCCTGATTGGCCAACGGGCTCAATGCATTGACCGAGGTAATAATGACGATATTTCCTTCACGCTGCTTTTTCATCACCTCCGCCGCCTGATTCAGTCCATAAATTGTGCCGACAAAGTCCGTACCCAGCAGAAGGCCCATCTCCTTTTCGGTCACGTCGGGAAGTTCACCCCGGACATTGATTCCGGCATTCGCCACAAAAATGTCCAAGTGCTTGTGTTCTGCCAAAAACGTCTGGAAAAAGCGCTCCCTGTTCTTCCTGCTTTGTTATGTCCACCGCATAGCCCCTGGCAGCTTCCACCGTTGTCGCGAATTCGCGCACAGGTCTGCTCAATCCCTTGCTGCGACCTCCCCAGCACCGCTACATGGGCGCCAAGGTTTGCCAATGACTCCGCAATCGCCTGTCCAATTCGGAACTAGACCCCGTTACCACCGCCGTCTTCCCGTCCAGTCCAAAGATTTTCTTCATATATGCTTCATTCATCTTATGTCCGCACCTTTCTGTTCCCCATACAGGCTATTGGCAAACTGCAATCATTCTGGTAAAAGCTCCGGAGCCCTGCTGAATTTTTAATGGCAGGCAGACTGTCTGAAAACGGGTGCAGGGTACCGCATCCAGGGTCATGACACATTCAATGATAAGAATCCCGTGCTGGTTCAGCAGTACCACATGGGCTGGCTTGTCCTTTTCTCGAGGATCGTCCACTGTGAAAGAGTCCGTGCCTACCATTTTGACTTGCTTTTCCGCCAGGTACTCTGCCGCCTCTTTCGTCAGATAAGGTGCATAGTTGTATGCCTCATCATAGTAATATTGATGACATCCGGTATTCAGCAAAACTAAATCTCCAGCTTGTATTGTGCCATCCCGCTCCTCCGCAGCGCGCAGGTCGTCCGCAGTAATTGCTTCAAACGCCCCCGGCGGATATGCAGCATCTGTGTGGGCACCAGGAAAAACTCGCTCACATCATACTCATCAATATTTTTTCCGTGCGCGGAGAAATGGGCCAGGGCATCAATATGGGTGGCAACATGAGTTGTAATGGTATACTCCTCCATCTTATTGGTAAAGCCCTGTGCCTTTTCCTGTTCCTCCGACGGTTCGAGGATATAGCGCAGCAGCACGGGCGGCGCCGACTTTGGCTTTGGCATACCCGGAGATATCACGGTGGATAGATCAATTAATTTCACTTTATTCACCTACTTTCAGGCATTTCGTTTCTACACAGTACACAGAGCAGCTCAGAGATCTCTCTCAGCTCATCTATATGCATGCATACATCATACACTCGCTGTGCCTGTGTCTTAGAAAATGTCCAGGCGCAGCAGTTCAGGAACTTATTTTTTTCAAAATTTTTCGTCCCAGCATTGAGCCCGTTCTTCCTGCCTGGGCCAGGACACAGCCTCAAATCTCTGCCCAGAGTCCTGCACCACAATGATGCGGGAATACCCGAAGCCCTCCTCTCCCCGCTGTCTGGGGTCCACATCATATCGAATCCGGTCTCGGCAGCGCAGCAGCGCCGTATTATGCAGCATTTTTTCGCTAAAGCTGGCCTCATCTATATTCCCCTGGAGCAGAGCGGCCGCAACACAGTAAGGGATGCAAAACCGCGCTCTATATGGAGTATCAGGCCAAAATACCGGCAGTGACATAAAGTGGTTTTCTGAGGTCAGGCAAGTAACCTGCTCTATTCTGTCATAGGAGAAGCCCGGCATCTCGGTAATATTCAGCGCTGCCTCTATGGCCTGGTAATTGGAGAAACAGCAGGGGTATTTTTAATCAGCAGACCAGGCTCCAGAAACGCCCACGTCTGCCCCAAGCTGCCGGCAAGTATCTCCAGCTGCTCACGGGACCCGCCATAGCATGTCAGGAAGCTGCCGGATAACAAATCCTTTCCTGTATAAAACCCGGCAGCGGCAAATTGTGCGGCACGCAATCCAGCAGCGGCGGCATTTCCCACATGCAGCGCGTTGGCCAGCGTTCCAAAATTTGCCCGCAGGCCGCAAGCAAACGTGCAGGCTATGGAAAGCGCCCGTTCCAGCCCATCCTGCGGCAGATGCAGGAGTTTGCCGGCCGCCGCTGCTGCCGACAACCCCTGCCACCGAAGTGGTGTGGAAGCCCATTTTATGAGCATTGGGCAGAAGCGCCTGGTTTACCAGCGCCATTACTTCCAGACCTGCCACATAACTCTCCATTACAGAACTGGCAGAGGCATTTCGGCTAAAGCCCAGGCCAAGTACCACCGGAACCAGGACCGCGCTGGGATGGCCGGCCGCCCAAAAAACAAGTCATTGTACTCCTCAGAATGGGCAGCGCAGGCGTTGAGCAGCACGCTGTCGTACAAGTTGACCTGCTCCAGCCCCTGCCCCGCCAGATAGTGGCGGGAAGCATGGTTTTGATCGATGACAGCTTCCGCCGCCCGGAACTGGACGCTTTTTCCGCCGGAAATGATGCAGGCCATGGTATCCGTAAAACAGCGGCGTGCACAGCCTTTACAGCTTCGGGAATATCCTGCCATTGAAGTGCCGATACAAACCGGCAGATAGCTTCCTCCGCCGTACCCATAGACTAATACAGGCCCAGCAGCCGCGGCAGCGTCAGCGTCAGAGCCGGAATATAGGAAATCATCAGGATAACGGCTATCTGCACCACACAGAACGGTATAATCGCCTTCATACATCGTTCCAGCGGTGCCTTTGCAATACCAGCAGCCAGGAAAACCGTGGGACCAAAGGGGGTGTGCAGATGCCGCAGACCACATTGACCACGAAAATCAAGGCAAACTGCAGCGGATCTACCCCAAAGGAGATGGCCAGAGGTGCAAAGATGGGGGCAAAAATGAGGACGTTTGCGGTACATTCCATAAAGCACCCCAAGAACAGCAGCACCACATTGAGCAGCAGCAAAATGACGATCTTGCTGCTGGTAAAAGCTGGTAAACGCCTCGCTTATCATGGTGGGCAGCTGTGCCATGGCAATCAGGTAGCTTAGGGGCTTGGCCGCTGCATTGAGGAGCAGAATAGCCCCTGCGGTCTCCATGGCTACAATAACACTCTCCCCAAACACTTTAAGGTTCAGCCGTCTGTAATACAGCGCGCCAGTAATAAGCACCCAGATATTTGCAATACACGCCGCCTCCGTGGCCGAGCAGAAGCCGGAGAAAATGGCCACTACAATGATAACCGGTGTGAGAACCGCAGGAAGGGTACGTACTGCAATAGCGGACGCCTCTTTTGCCGTATATCGCTTGGTTTCTCTCGGATAATTGCGCTTTCTGCTGAAATAATAAACCAACGCCATTTCGCCCAACCCGATCAAAACGCCTGGTACAATACCGGCGGCAAACATTGCGCCCGTAGGAACGTTTGACATGAGCGAACCATAGACAATCATTGTAATGCTGGGAGGGATAATTGGTCCGATAATGGAGGAAGCGGCTGTTACCGCCACAGAAAACTCCTTGTCATACCCCTCTTTTTTTTCCATGGCCGGCAAAAGCATACCGCCGATAGCGGCAGTATCGGCAACCGCAGAGCCGGACATTGTGGCAAAAAACACCGAGGCCACAATGTTGATCTGTGCCAGCGACCCCGCATCCGGCCTACCAGCAGTTTTGGCCAGGAGGATAATGTCATCCACCAGGCCCAGCCTGGTCATCAGTTCCCCTGCAAGCATAAACAGCGGGACCGCCAGCAGAGCAAAGCTGTTTACGCCCTGGTAGTACTGCTGAAAAATCAGCTCAAGCCCAATTTGCCCCCAGATTCCAGTGGTCAGGATCGCAGCCATGCCCACACCCAAAGCAATGGGCATACCGGAAAACATCAGCGCAAACAGCAGCAGGAACAAATAAACGCCCATATTCATGCTACTACTTTGCCTCCTTTCCTTCCCGGCCGGTCAATCTGAGGATGTCGTGGCAAACCTGGCTGATCATGTGAATCACCATAAACACGCCGCCCAGCAGCACACCAGCAGCCGGCCAAATTAACTGGATGGGGACCGTTGTCCCCACAGAGTTCAGGTAATAGGGAATCAGGTCAATGCCAATCCGGGTAAACAGCACCAAAAAACACCAGAGACAGCAAGTGGCCCACAATTTCCGCCACAGTATACGCCTTTCCTTTGAACAGGTTGATGATAAACTCAAATCGGACCAGGTTTTTGTTATGCAGTGCCACACTTCCGCCGATAAATGTGCACCAGATCAGCAGATAGCGGCTTACCTCCTCCGGCCACACAAAAGCCTGCGGCAGCAGCGCCGGAAAAAACGCCGATAGCCATGCTCAGCAGAATACCCGTGCCGCCTACCAAAACAATGACCTTTCCCATCTTAGCGCACAAAGTGCTGATCCAGTCAATCCACACCGTTATCCTTGTCATATAATCGCTCCTTTGGAAAGGGTGCCGCTTGTTTAGGCAAAGCTCTGCACGTATTCAATAAAATCATAAGAGATGGACTTGCCCTCACCGACAAACTCGCCCCAAATGGCCTCTGGACGCCTCGGTCCAAAGCGCCATCTCCTCGTCAGTCAGCTCCACGATGGTAACTCCCTGCTCTTTCAGCTTTCATAGGACTCCGCGTTAGCCTCAACAAAAGCCTTGTCCTTCCACACTTCGCATTCGAGTGCACATTCCTGTACAATCTGGAACAGCTCACTGTCCAGACCACCCAGCTTTTCAATAGCCTTCGGCCCAATAAATTTGGCAGAAACCACCCAGGACTGATTAATGGGAGTAATATAGTTCAAAATTTCACCAAAGCTATTAATTTCCAGAGTCTGCACCTGATTATAGGTTGTCTCAACAAGATTCTGCTGCAGTGCGGTATAGACTTCTGCCCCAGTCCAGAGAGGTAGAGGACGCTCCCCAGTTGTTAAACAGCGCCAGCTCAATTTCCGAACCGGTAGAACGAACCTTTACACCATTCATATCAGCCGGGACACGGATTTCTTTCTTTGTGGAACCAATTGCACGGGGTTCCCCTGCATCCACATCGAACATCAGCGCAATCCCTCCGGTATCCTCCAGGATCTGCGCATTTACCTCATCCCGGTATTCACTGGTGAACAGTTTACGTACCTGCTCCACAGAACTAAGCACACCGGGCAGGTCTACCCATTCAAGAGCATCGGAAAACTGCACAAAATTTCCGTTGGAACACTTAGCAATATCAACCGTGCCCGCAATGGCAGCCTCGGTAATCGCCTTATCGCCGCCCAACTGGCTGGCCGGATAATACTCCACAACCACACGGCCATCCGTGCGCTCCTCCACCAGATCACAGAACATCTGACCGCCCTGACCAGCCACAGAATCTGCACTGTCTGTATCAGCAAAACGGAGGACAATAGGCTCGTCCGAGGCTGGCTGCCCGGACTCTCCGGCGGGTTGCTGATTTTGACCAGAAGTATTTCCGCATGCAGCCAATCCAAGGGTCATTGCAAGAGCAAGGGTAATAGCAGTCAGTCTCTTTTTCATGTCTCGTTTCCTCCTTAAAAATACAAATATCCGCTTTTTCTGCTATATATGGCTAGTTTATGCTTACCAATGTTATTCTACATCATTTTTGCACAGTTTCAAAGCGGTCCAAGCGCTTGCTTGCGCGGTTATTTTTGTGCAATTTTGTATATTTTTCCTCTAGCGGTTTCCCAGGTTGACTTTTTGTAAAAATATTATACTTTATAGTTACTGCAATTTATCATTTTTTGCTGCAATCCGTAATGGGAGTGTTTTTATATGAGAATGAATCTGCATATCCTGCACGATGCTCTCTCTGAATATAACCCTCTTATTCTAGCCTCTGACAGCCCGGAACTGAATCTCGAGGGAATTCGCTATCTACCCAGCCGGGAGGAACGCTGGAGCACGGAGTATATGTATGCCGTTACCACGCAGGAGCTTATCTCCGCTTACTACCAGACAGATAAACGTTCGCTGACCTTTTTGTGTCAGGGCAATGTAGATCCATCATTTTTTGACGGACAAAGGCTGGTCCGCAATTGTTATTTTGAAAGCTCAATTACAACGAGGTATTTGACATTGTTCAAAACACATTCAAAGCCTACCGCAAGTGGGAGGAAAAGCTATCGGAAGCAGCTCTGTCCGGCTGCTCCTTTAAAGCCTTCTTGGACATCGCTTCCGCAGTCTTCCACGTACCAATTGTACTTATCAACTGTATCGGACGGTTTGTATTTTCCGCTGGGGATCTCTCTTCTAATTCCCGGATAACGTGTGGGATTCCTTGCGGTATAAGGGGATATTCCCCATGACATGTTGAACCCGGAAGAACGACGTTTTCTGAATTCAAATCTGAACAACCGCCATGATCCGTTTACACTTTGGGTATCCGGCCGACAGCAGGAAAACATTGATGTAATTGTGCCTCTTTACAACAAAAAGCACCTTGCTTTGCACCATGGTCTTTATAGGGTACAACACCTTCTCCAAGGGACAGCTCTCTCTGATGTACTATCTTCAGCAGCGTATTGAATCGATTTTGACAAGTTTTCAGACTTCGAATCCCTTGACGCCGCAAGTGCCCATGGTATCATTGATATTAGCAGCGAGTCAGAGGATCCAACTGAGACTATTATGGGGCTGCTGCCGGAACGTTGGAACGGGAAAAAGCAGTTCTCTCTTTTGGTAATTCCCTTTGAACGAGAACGCTATTCCAAAGTGTTTTTAAACGATTTACTTTTCCCCTCTCTATGCAATCCTTACGGCCCGGCTGCATTTATTCATAATAACGAGCTTATTTTTGTAGAGCCGGACGCGCTGGACTCTACAGCTAAGCTTTCTAAAATACGTAAGGCACTTTTACAACAACGGCTGGTAGCCGGTGTCAGCAACTGCTTTCATGATGTCTCCTTTATCCGATGGGCCTATCAACAGTGTAAAATGGCGCTGGATCTGCACTCAACCGCTGGAAATGCAGGCTCGCTTTACTTTTTTCAAGAGCAATATTGTCAATGCTTGTACAAAATCCTGACCCACACGGCCATACCTGAAAGCCTGTGCAATTTTAGTCTGCTGCAACTGGCTCAGAAAAAAGAAAAGCGTGTAATGACTGCTATCCATGATCTGAGAATTTTTTGGCAGCAGGCGGAAACATTTCTCAAGCCGCTGATCTTTTGCAAATTCACAGAAATACCCTCAAAACAAGACTGGAAAAGCTGTCTCGGCTAATCGGCGTGGAATTCTCTGCCCTAAACGAGCAGGAATTTATTTCTTTGTACCTTACCTGTCTGATCATAGATGAGCAAACCAATTAAAAAGCCCCTCCCCATGTGAATTTATTACTTCACATGGGAGGGGCTTTTACACTCCAGGTAGTTCAGGCAATAGAATTCCGTTTTTAAATAAAATAGTCGGGATATTGCGCCTGGATCTTTTCTACATCAATCTGATAGCGGTCAAGATGCGCTTCCATCAGTGCCCGTGCTCTGGTGACATTCTTTTGCGCCACAGCCTCCATCAGATCCTGATGGTCTGGACAATCTTTGTGTTTTTCACTGTAGTAAGTGCCATACTTCGTACTCGGTCAAAGTGTATAGAAATTGTGTCCATCAAAGCATATACCTGAGGCTTCTGCGCAATTTCAAACAACAGGCGGTGAAATTGGTGATCCAAGTCTGTAAAGCGTTTCCGCATAGTAGTTCTCCAGATAAAATTGTTGTAGGCGAACATTTTCCTGAAGCATCCTGATAGCTTTTTTCGTCCGCCAGCATACAATCCAGCTCAATTACCGCGCACTCCAGCACCCTGCGCATAAACCATGGCTTCTTCTACCATGTGGCAATCAATGAGGGCAATGGCGCTTCCCCGCTGGGGATAGATTTCCACAATTTTTCACTTTGGAAAGCTCGATCAGCGCCTCCCGCACAGGTGTGCGGAAAGCCCCATCTCCGCGGCCAGCTCATTCTCGCTGACCAGACTGCCCGGCTTCAGCGCAAGGCGGACAATGTTGTCCTTCAGCGTACGCAGCGCGTAATCACGGCCCGTCTCCCGTGGGAGACGCTCAGTCAAATACAAACCCTCTCGCCTCCTGTACTTCTTCCGTCTACTAGCATACAAAAACGAGCGGCGCTCGTCAAGAACCAGTATTTTGATTCAATTCTCCCCTTTGCACAAAAATCACCAGCTAAAATTTTACGTCTTCCCGACTTGCTTTCTAGTATACAAGTGTTATAATTTACTTGCCAACAAAATCTGGCGGTTAATCAAGGGGGGTATTTCCATGAACGAAATTTTGCAGCGGCTGTGCCGGATTGGCATTGTACCTGTCCCTCCGTGGAGGACGCGGAAAAAGCGCTGGGACTGGCCAATGCGCTGTCTGCCGGCGGGCTTCCGGCGGCAGAGGTCACCTCCGCACCCAGGCGGGGAGGAGTCTATCCGCCAGATCGCAGAGAATTGCCCGCAGGTTTTGGTGGGGGCGGGCACAATTCTGAACGTGGAGCAGTGCCGGCGGGCGCTGGCCGCCGGCGCCCGGTTCATTGTCTCCCCGGGTATAATGAGGCCCTGGTAGCTTACTGTCTGGAGCAGGGCGTACCGGTCATTCCCGGCTGCGCCACTGCCTCCGACCGGGCAGAGCAGTAAGCGCCGGCCCTGGATCTGGTAAAATTTTTCCTGCGGAGCAGGCGGAGGGCTGCCGCTGCTCAAGGCACTAGCCCCCGTCTTTCCCCGGCTGGGTTTCATGCCTACCGGCGGCATCAGCATAAAAATCTTTCGGACTACCGGGATATGACCGTGTCCGCCTCTGCGGCGGCTCTGGATGCCAAAAGTGAGCTTATCCGGGGAGCGGTGGGAGGATATTACCACCCTGTGCCGGCAGGCTGTGGGGACCATGCTGAACTTTTCCCTCCAGCATGTGGGCCTGCCCTGCGGCAGCGCGGACGCCGCGGCCGGCACGGCTCAGGCTATTTGCCGGCTCTTCGGTTTAGATTACCGGCAGGGCGGTAGCTCGGACTTTGCCGGGCCCTTTGTGGAGTGCTGCAAGGTGGATATGCCAGGCACAAACGGACACATTGCCATCGGAACGCCAGATGTGGATCGGGCGGAATTCCATCTGGGTCTGGAGGGTGTGAATTCTTGGAGCACACCCGGAAGGTGGACAACAACAGGCGCACCAAGGCGATTTATTTGAAACAGACCTTTGCCGGCTTTTCCATTCATCTGATGCGGAAGTAAGTACACTGGGGAAAGGAGCTTTTTGTATGGGGAAAATCGTTACCTTCGGAGAAATCATGCTGCGTCTGGCCCCAAACGGGTACAACCGGTTCTTCAGGATGACCAGCTTCAGGCCACCTTTGGCGGCGGCGAGGCCAATGTGGCAGTATCTCTAGCAAATTATGGAATGCACGCAGCCTTTGTGACCAGGCTTCCCGCCCATGCCATCGGGCAGGGGGCGGTAAACGCCCTGCGGGGCCTGGGGGTAGATGCCTCTCATATTGTCCGTGGCGGGGAACGGGTGGGTATTTACTACCTGGAAAAGGGCGCCTCCCAGCGGGGCAGCGTGTGCATCTATGACCGGGCCCATTCCGCCATTCAGCAGGCACGTCCGGAGGAGTTTGACTGGGACAGTATTTTTGAGGACGCGGTCTGGTTTCACTTTACCGGCATTACCCCCGCTCTGGGGGAAAATCTGGTGGAAATCTGCCTGCAGGCCTGCAGGCAGCCAAGGCGCGAGGTGTCAAAATCTCTTGTGACCTGAATTACCGGAGCAAGCTGTGGAACCGGGAGCAGGCCAAAGCCGCCATGACCAAGCTGTGTCAGTATGTGGATGTGTGCATTGCCAATGAGGAGGACGCCAAGGATGTCTTCGGCATTGCGGCCGCGGACAGTGATATTTATGGCGGCAAGCTGAACAAGGCAGACTATGAAAGTGTTGCCCGACAGCTGGCCAGGCAGTTTGGATTTGAAACGGTGGCCATTACCCTGCGCACCTCCTCTCCGCCAGCGACAACAACTGGGCGGGAATGCTGTATAACGGCGGGACGTGCTACCTGTCCAAGGAATACCATCTCCACATCGTGGACCGGGTAGGAGGTGGGGACAGCTTTGCCGGAGGACTGATTTACGCCCTACTCAGCGGGAAAGCTCCCCAGGATGCCATTGAGTTTGCCGTAGCGGCCTCCGCCCTCAAACACTCCATCGGGGAGACTTCAACCGCGTCACCTGCGCCGAGGTGGAAAAACTAGCCGGCGGCGACAGTTCTGGGCGGGTCCAGCGTTAGTCCGCCGCGATACACACCCCAGTGGCAAAAAAAAAAGAGGGCAGTCGACTGTGTACCGCTTTCCTCTTTCAGCTGCTTCATAAAGTGTGATAGCAAGATTTTTGGCGGTATCATCTTTTCATCGCTATCGTTTTTTGAACCATTTCGCCTAGCAAGTCGTTTCTTTATACAGAGAGCCCTGACGCATCTGCGTCAGGGCTCCTGTTGTATCAAGATTTCTGGGCAATGGTGAGCATATCGGCGGTGATGTCGGTGGTATAGGGGTTGATGCCCTGGGTGTTCACCAGCTCTAGCACCTTGTCGGGGCAGAGCTCATAGCAGTAGGCCCAGCCGTGATAGGTCACCGTGCTGTCTCCCGGCAGCACCGAGGTAGTGAGGTCATTGGAGAAGTCGAAGTACAGGGCCTTTTCCGCGAAATAGAGCAGGTCGCTCATTTCCAGGTCGGTCTGCACATTCTCCAGGAAGATGTCGTAGTAGGTGGCAAAGTTACCGGGCTGGGACAGGGCCTTTTTCAGCACCGCTGTCAGCAGATTCCGCTGGGTCTCAGTGCGGCCAATGTCGGCGTCGGGTAGGCGTCATAGGTTTTCCACTCGCCTTCCGCCTCGTCATAATAGGAATTCTGCCGGCAGCAGGCCACCTTCAGCGCGTCGGAGCCAGACAGCCACTGCATTCCCTTGTTGAAGTGGATATACAGGTCCTGGGCGTAGTCTTCGTAGTTCATGTTCACCGGTACGTTGAAGTCCACACCGCCGATGGCGTCCACCAGCTTCACGAAGCCGTTGGTGCTCACCTTCACATAGAAGTCGATGGGGATGCCAAGGATCTGGGACACTTCTTCCTTCAGGCCCTCGAACTCGAACCAGTGGCCTCATGCGTGTGAAGATTCGATAGGGATGTCTTTCGCAGGCTTTCGGAGGGAATAAAGCGGGTTTGTCGCAAGATTTCCCCCGCAGGTGCGCTCCGTTCCGCTGTTTCCTCCCCGTTTTTTCTGTTCGTGGGTCACGGCGTGGGTCAACTGGAGATTTCCGTTCCTGTTCACATGTCACATTTTGCGTTGCTGGAATCAATAAGACCTTTCTCGAAAAAGTAATAGCTTTCCGCCAGCAGTTGTGGTATGTGTTGTGGTTGCACAAAAGGAGGTGCCGCAATGTATGACTACATGAAAGCCCTGCAAAAGCGTTTCGACCGTCAGGAACACAGCGAGTTGGACGCACAGGTCGAACGTGCCCAAGAGGAACTGCGACGGGACATGGACGCCGTGGGGCGCGGAAAGCTGCTGCGGCTGTTGGACGCACAGAACGCATTGCTGGCTGAATCAAAGCTGATGAGCTTCACGGCTGGCTTCAAGCTGGCGTGGGGCATGGCGAAAGACCTGCCAACATATCTGACTGGTTGTCAGAGAAACATGTAATTGTATAGTTAAAACCTGAAAGTCTAAAAGAGTTTGTACACACTAATGCGGAAGGGAGATTTCGGTTGTATCCGAATAGATCATCCGCGCTATTTAGTATTTGAGGTGAATAATCATAACTGGCATACCATTCTTCTGATAAGTCTGTGGCAACTTCGCTATAACTAATCCCTAACATGATTACAACATTCTTATCAATTCCTTTGTATACAAATACTTTGGAACGCTTTGGGAGGGTATCATCATTTGCCTGCTGGGGAAGGGCCATGAATAAATTTGAATGATTCAGAATTTCATTGTATCCCGTATAAGAGAAGTTTTCATTGATTGAATCAATGAGTTGGTAGAAAGTAGGCGGTGTTACAACAGGTTCACCTTGTTTGTGAATTTTTTGGAGAAGAAAAACATTCGTAGTTAAAGATATGCACATTACAAGAACAAAAACAATTACTACTCTCCGTGTTGATAATTGTGTCATGCCATCTCCTTTCTAACTTTTGCGAAAGCTGTAAACATATTTTGCTTTCTAAAATATTAAATGGTGTAAATGAATAAAAATATTATTACCTCCATTTTCTAAGTATTGGAATGATGTTCGAACAAGAATACATGGACCTCTTAAATGTTGCTCTTATTTCAATAGTGTCTATAGTGAAGAAAAAGCGGACAGATGTCTAAAACTTTTGTCTGGTTCGTAGTAATCATTGCAGGTCGAAATAAGACGGCCGATAAATGCGACATACTCTGAATCTTTGTCGGTCAGCTGAACAGAGATGGCCTTGACTTCCGCTTGTGTGGAGACCTGGTACAAAAAGTAATCTACGGTCACTCCTAGTTTATCAGCCATGCTGCGTAAAGTAAAGGCACTCGGAGCTTTTGCAGCAAGATTTTTGCAACTGAAGTAACTACAACAAAATGACAGCTTCTGTTTTGTCGAACTGAACACAAAAAATGAACATCGAAAATCAGACTGTTGACTGGTCGCACTGTGCGAAAAGTTGACGGTCTTTTTTTATCCCCAAAATCAAAAAAGGAGGTCAAGCACAATGGCAAAACCTAAACCCCTTGACCAACTCCGAGCTGATATTGGCGTCCGGCTGAAATAGTCCCCAGTGGTTTTTCTGGCGAACACTAACACCGAAAAGGAACGAGCTGAGACGCAACTTGCACAGGAACAGCACAAGCTGGAACGTCTGGAAAACCGAAAAAAGTTTCTGGAACAGGTCATACAGGCCACAATTTCGTCAGAAATGAAAAAAATGGTCTGACGAAGCGCAGTTGTTCTTGCCCAATAGTGCAAAGGGTTCACTGGAGAACCGGGATACCACCCCACCCAAAAAATGTGAAAAACACGATGAAAGATGGTCTGAGATAGAGTTGTTGCTGATAGTGAGGGTTCACTGAGAACCGGGAAATGTAGGTTACAAATGCTCACCACATAATCAATAGCGCACTCACTGGATCACGCAGCCCAGCGGGGCCGCGACGCCTCGGGACAGCGACACGCATAAGCGCATCGCTGTTCCGAAGGCTCTCTGCGTCCTTCAGGAGTGCCTCCCGACCAAGACACAAAAGCGGCAAAGTTTGCCGTTCTGATACCCGGCCCGGGGATGTTCGTGAACGTGCGGAACGGTCCGAGGGTAGTGATACCACCCCCATCCGAAACGCCCCGTGTTTCGCCGTGTGAGCCGTTGTGTGCGATCTTTCTCCGAAAGCCGAGTGTGTACCCGCTTTCGTCTGTGAAAGCAAACGATGGGCGGTTTGGGACAGCGTTGTGGCGGTAACTTTTTGGCGATAATTGCGGGAACGATTTTGGGCGAAAAGCTGAACTTTACAGGAGGGTTTTTCGAGTGGCGAAGGCCGTTCGATTTTAGCACAAGATAAAGAGAGGTGCCCCTAATTGGGCACCTCTCAGCCACAAAGCCCCGCAGTGCGGGGCTTTCCGAGGTTTTGAAACCGCAGTCTAAGGTGCACCTTGCGAGGCGTTTTCGCAGTCGTAGGTGAACGTCAGGCACGGCAAATGCCTGTGGCAACAGACTTTTCAAGGTGACCGTTCCGTAGGCGGTTGAGAAATTCACCGTTTTCAACCACCCGAAAAAGTGCTTTCTGCATAGCGGCAATTTCCAGAGGAAAATGTGTATATTTTGAGCCGCTGTAGTCAATGAAAAGGACTTCTTGACCGTTCGAAAATCGCACCGCTGTAACTAAAGAAGCGTCCCCTCCGGCAACGCAGAAATTGCGCCGCAATAGGCAAAGATTAGGGGCGGAAATTACCGCAAGGCAAATGATAACTTTCTGATAACAGTTCGGTTTTCCGATAGCTTTGCCCTCTTGGTTACGGTATTGTTCGTTGCGAAAGGGGCTGATACCATGCCGAAAAGACGAGCAAATGGGGAAGGGAACATCCGCAAGCGGAAAGACGGCCGCTGGGAGGGTCGCTACACCGCCGGTTATGACCCGGAGAGCGGAAAACGCATCATCAAAAATGTCCTCGGCAAGACGCAGGCCGAGGTCAAGGAAGAAACTCAAAGCCGCGATCAGCGAAAGCCAAAAGTTAGACGTATCCAAAGCAGGGACTTACACGGTCAGTTCGTGGGTGAAAACGTGGTACGAGGTCTACGCCGAGCCACACATCCGGCCCAACACCAAATCGTACTACACCAACTACATCGAGAACCACATCATCCCCGGAATTGGCAGACGTCCCGCTGGACAAGCTGACCACCATTCAGATCCAGCGGTTTTACAACAACCTCCAAAAAAGCGGACGGGTTCAGCGCAAAAACTTCCCTGAACTCAGGGACAAAAGTCTCAGCCCCAGAGTGGTGCGCGGCGTCCACACACTGCTGCATAACTGCTTGGAGCAGGCGGTGGCGGAGCGGCTGCTCCTCGCCAATCCCACTCAGGGCTGCAAGCTGCCGCAGTTGGAAAAGAAAGAAATGAAGATCCTGCCGCAAGAGAAAATCGGGATGTACCTTGCGGAAGCGGAGCGCCGTGGGCTTCTTGCAGCCTTCTATCTGGAGCTGACCACCGGCCTGCGGCGCGGTGAACTGCTGGCCCTCCAATGGACGGACTTGGACATCGAAAACCGGACGCTTGCCGTCACAAAGCAGGTAAATCGAATTAACGGCGAACTAGTAGTCAGTCCGCCGAAAACGAGAAATTCTATTCGCACTTTGGCTCTCCCTCAGCAGGCAGTCGACCTGCTGATTGCCGAACATCAGAAAGCACCCTCACAACCCATATCTGTTCCCATCGCCCAAGACCGGAACCATGTATGACCCGGACGCTTTCCGGCGAACCCATGACAAAATTCTGAAGGCTATCGGCGCAGAGCACATCCGGTTTCACGATCTCAGACATACCTTCGCAACGCTGTCGCTGAAAAGCGGGGTAGACGTGAAAACGCTGTCCGGCGCGTTGGGCCACTACTCGGCGGGGTTCACCCTGAACACCTACACCCACGCCACGGCCCAGATGAAGCAGATGCCGCCGATACCATCGGTGGGGTCATCAGCCAGCAGATGCGGTAAGCGCGGCAAAAAAATACAGGGCCAGACAGGAAAAATCCTGTCTGGCCCTGTCCGGTACTTTCCGGCCCTTTCCCCGTGTGGGTCAGCGTGTGAGTCTTGAAGAAACGGAAAAAATTAAGTGCCATAAAAAGTTGCGAATTACGAAATAAAATCACCGGAATCAAGCGATTCCGGTGAGTGGTGGCGATGCCATCCCCTCGATGTAAGCGCTGAACTCATAGCTGTAAGTATCCTTGCTGACCTCGTTCAGGTTCTTCAGAGCGGTCTCCAGAGCCTTGACGCCGGTCTCGAAGGAGGTGGTCTCCTTGTTGTCGTTCTTCTGGATGAACACGATGTTGGTGTCATCGTCGACGGCAACGCCCAGCAGCGGAGGTCGCATCGTACAGGGTGCTGCCCTTCAGGGTCAGCTTCTTGTCCAGAGCGTTATGGACAGTCTTGGTCTCGACCATCTCCAGCAGGACAGTGTCATTATCGTTGACAGCGGTCTCGATATCGCCAAAGCTGGTGATATACTCCTTCTTGACAGCACTCAGAGCGTTGGAAGCGGTATCAACAGAGAGCACGTTGCCCTTGGCATCGTACTTCACCTGATACCACAGGCCCTTGACCATCTTGTTCAGCTCAGACAGAGAATCGCTCTTCTCGGTGAGGACGATCTCCTCGCCCCTTGGCGTTGACGACCTTGCGGGTCCAGGTCCACTCGTCCTCGGTCTTGTCATAGCTCTCCAGCTCGACGTCCTTCTTGTGAGAGAACACCAGATTCTTGGTGGAAGCGGCGTCATCGCCCACCACGACGGCAGCGATCACATAACCGTTGTCCTTGAACAGAGTGTAAACACCATTGGAAACACCGTCGGTAGCCCAGAAGTCGGTTGCAGTAGCGTTCTTGGAGTCAACGTCCTTCTTGGCCTGAGCGGCATCCCAAGTCTTGATGCTGGCGTTCTTGACGCCGGTGGTGACGTTGTCAACGCCAGCGATCACAACATAGTTCGCATTAGCAGCCTTGGTGACCTTCTTCAGAGAAGCGGTCAGGTAGATGGAGTCGGCATTGCCGTAGACCTTGGTGAAAATGCCGGAGCCATCCAGAGAAAACATGCTTCTTGTCGATCTCAATGTCGCCAGCCTGCTTCTTGCTCTGGCCGACCTTGTCGCCCTTAGCATAGGTGTCATTGATGTCCTTCAGGGTGTAGACGCCGTTCTTGTCCACAGTGTAGGTGAACCACTTGTTGATAACGGGAGAGATATCAGCGTTGTCGATGCCGTCACCCTTGGTCTTGCTGACCTCGATGACCTTAGAGGTGCCGTCCAGGAAGATGGCGTTGGCATCGGTGGTCTTGGTGGCCAGGTTGGAGGAGTTCTCGTCAGCGCCGGTGATGAACACATAGTTATCAACAGCGTCGACCTCTTCCAGACCGATCAGGTTGCCGTAGGTATCCAGATAAACGTTGTAGGTGGTGTCCTTCAGGTTGATGGTGTCGTTGTTGTTCTCACCGGTGTAAACCTTCAGAGCCTCGTTGTCATAGTAAGCAGCATTGCTGAAGTCATACTTGGTGCCGCCAACGGTGACGTTGGAGCCCTTCTTGAAGGAAGTGATCCGGTGCCCTTTGATGGTCCAGCGGGAACAAAGGTCTGAACCTCGCCGGCGGCCACGGTGAACAGGTAAGCGTCATCTTCCTCAACCTTGGAAACGTCGAAGTCCTCGCCGCTGACCTTGAAGGAAACATAGCTCTTGCCGTCGTCGGCCTTGTCCATGACATGGACCTTGCCGCTCTTCTTCAGGCCGTAAACGGTGAAGTCGGCCTCGTCCTTCTTGGCGCTGTAATCGCTGTCAGCGATGCCCAGATAGGTGTTGATCTCGGTAAACAACGGCTTTCTTCTCGTCGTCGTTCACGAAGACCTGAGTCAGAACGCCGGTGTCGGTGCCGGTCAGATCGTCCTTGTTGTCCTTAGCCACATTGGGCAGGATGGTCTTGGGAAGCATCGTTGCCGTCGACATAAGCAGCCACGTCATACTTGTCCATGGCGGTCTTGCCGACCTTGTTGTAGACTTCCTTGCCGGAAACACCGTTGGTGTACTCAGCAACCATCAGGCTGTAGTCCACATAGGTGCCGATGTCGGTGTTCTTGTAGGTCCACTTGTTAGCGGGACGGCCGAAATCGTCAGCAGTGGGCTCCCTTCTCCAGGTTGGTGAAGTACTTCTCGGCGAACTGCATCTTGTTGTCGTCCTTGATGGTCTCGGTACGGGCATTGTTCTCCATGTCCTTCGCGACCTTGTCGGTCTTAACAGTGCCGTTGGCGATCACGATGGTCTGGTTGGTGTACTCAACCATGGTGGCGTTCAAGGGTGTTGAAAGCGTACAGGC
>VOFG01004699.1_pt1 | contig 21406 bp, 30 predicted proteins | sample 5384171 | NCBI WGS metagenome assembly VOFG01 (sample SAMN12384726, study PRJNA508395) | human gut metagenome | isolation source: healthy gut F | host: Homo sapiens
AAGCCAATACATAGTAACCCCAGCCCAAGTCGATAACAGTATCAAGACCAGGAATCCACAGATTGGTATTTTGAATATGGGTTTCAGCAAAGTACACATAAGCACCTGCTAAAATAAACTGCAATAAAAATTTCTGCTTAGCAGTTAAGCCCAAGTTACGTTTCATAACAACCTTAATATAGTCATCGATAAAGCCGATTACTGCATGACCTAAAGTCAACAGCAGGGCAATCAATACATATGGAGAAAAAGATTGCCAGAACAAAGCCAAAACAATGGCTACCAGCATCATCAGGCCACCCATGGTAGGTGTACCGCTTTTTTCATATGACTAGCAGGTCCGCAATCACGAATGGATTGGCCGAATTTTAATTTGTGCAGAAACGGAATCAGGATAGGTCCAATCGCAGCACAAATAATGAAAGCTGTAATCGGCACAGCAACTAATTTTAACATCTTTTTCCCCCATTACTCCTTAGGAATATATATTCCCGGATTTAGCTTATTTCGTTATTTAAAAAGCTCCAGCATTTTATCTACATGCATGGAATTAGAGCCCTTGAGCAGAATGATATCTCCGGCATCTGCCAATAAGCGCAGATGGTTGGCTGCTTCATGACGGTCTGCACAGTGCAAGGTTTGACCACCTGCTTGAGCAACCTCATCGGAAATATAAGCAGCTTCTTCTCCATATGTCAGCACATAATCCACACCATATTGTACGGCCCATTTACCGACACGTCGATGTGCTTCTTCACTAATAGCGCCTAACTCCAGCATATCTGCCAGAACAGCAATAGTGCGTGCTTTACCATGAGAAGCCTTTTTAGCTTCTGCTAAGGTTTTCAACGCTGCCTCCATAGAAGCAGGACTAGCATTATAAGCATCATTGATGAAAGTGATTTCACCGATATAGATGATCTCCTGACGGCTACCGGTTAAACGGGCAGTGCTTAATGCTTTTGCACTATCCTCCATCGGTACACCATAGCAGGCAGCACCGGCAATAGCGGACAAAGCATTATAAACGTTATGCTCACCGATTAATTGCAAATGTACCTTCACGCTTTTACCGCTGGCTTTTTTTCCGTACAGATAAAGGTAGTACCCAAAGCAGAGGTTTCAATTTCACTGCCACGATAATCGCAGTTTTCACCTAAGCCAAAGAAAACAACCTTCGCCTGAGTTTTATCAGCAGCCTTTAAAACATAGCTGTTATCGCCGTTCAAAACAGCAAAACCAGCTTTAGGCAGATTCTCAACGATTTCACTTTTCGCCTTCCCGATATTTTCCATGCTGCCTAAAGTTCCATGTGAGTTTCACCCACATTAGTAATTAAACCGCTATCAGGTTCAGCAATTTTGCACAGCTCCGCAATCTGTCCTAAGCCGCGCATGCCCATTTCTACAACAGCAATATCAGTATCCTCTTTAATATCTAACAAGGTTTTCGGTAAACCGATTTCATTATTGAAATTACCTTGAGTTTTTTTACAACATTATATTTAGCACCTAAGCAGGCAGCCAGTAAATCCTTAGTAGAAGTTTTACCATTAGAACCGGTAATAGCAAAAACCTTTAAATTCTTTTTGTTTCTTGCGATAAGCATTCGCAAGCTCTTGGTAAGCCTTTAAGGTATCCTCTACCATAAATACGGCAACACCTGCAGGCAGACCTGCTACTTCGTGGGAAATAACCACGCCGGCAGCACCAAGCTCCACAGCCTTCACGCAGTAATCATGGCCATCGAAATTACCGCCTTTTAAAGCGACAAATAATTCGCCCGGCTTTACGGCACGGGAGTCGGTGGTAATACCTGTAAATTCATAGTCATCGCGCACAGCCTTGGTTGCTTCCACGATTTCGCTGACTTTCATCATTTTTATCACTCCAATATTCCATAACTACTTCACGGTCATCAAAATGAATAGTACGGTCTTTTTAAAATCTGATAATTTTCGTGACCCTTGCCTGCGATTAAAATAACATCGTTGTCAGCAGCATGTGCTAAAGTATATTCAATAGCCTCACGTCTATCAGACAGGCGGGTTACATGTTTATCAGCAGGAACATCCTGCAAAGCAGTAAAGATTTCATCAATAATCAGCTCTGGATTCTCGGTACGGGGATTATCAGAAGTAACAACAATATTATCTGCTAATTTTAAAGCTAAAGCACCCATAATCGGGCGTTTTTTGTTATCACGGTCACCACCGCAGCCAAAGACAACCCACAGCTTGCCTTTAGTAATAACACGAGCAGTGTTCAGTACATTTTCTAAGCCGTCAGGAGTATGTGCATAGTCAACAATGACAGTATACGGCTGACCTGCTTCTACCAATTGGAAACGACCGGGAACACCGGCAAAGCCATCCAACACAGAGCAGATAGTTTCACGATTGATATTTTCTGCTAACATTGCAGCTACAGCACTCATAACATTATAAACATTAAATTCACCTGTGATATGCAATTCTAAATCCATTTCACCTACAGGAGTATGTAATTTCAGCTGCATATGCTTCGGTTCTACAGTAAAGCTCAAAGGATAAATATCATTATCGCTGCCCTTACCATATGTTAAAGTATGCACCTTAGTGCGTGCTTTAATAATCAGGCTGCTGGGATCATCCATATTGAATACTGCATTTTTATTAGTTTTCTGACCATCGGCCAGATGTTCAAACAACAAGCTTTTAGCATCGCGATAGTTTTCCATAGTTTTATGGAAATCAAGATGATCTTGAGTAATATTAGTCAGCACAGCGCAGTCATATTCAATACCTGCTACACGGTTCAAAGCCAGGGCATGGCTGGAAACCTCCATAACACAGTAATCGCAACCTGCACAACGCATTGCATACAATGCTTTTTGTAAATCTACGACATCAGGAGTAGTATTATGGGATTCGGTAACTTCATCTTCAATCATGATGTTGATGGTACCGATCAAACCTACCTTGTAACCTGCTTTACGCAGAATCAGTCGGATGATATTAGTAGTAGTGGTTTTACCATTAGTACCGGTAACACCAATCATGCGCATTGCTTTACCGGGATAATCAAAAAAGAACGGAGCAACTGCCTCCATAGCTGCACGGGTATCAGCAACCTGAACCAAAGTCATACCCTCAGGAATGCTTTCCGGCATATCCTCAACCAAAGCAGCAACAGCGCCTTTTTCAGCAGCCATTTGTAAGAAGCGGTGTCCGTCTACAGTAGCACCTTTTAAGCAGATAAACAAGCTACCTTGCTCCACAGTACGGGAATCAGCGGTAACATCGCAAATCACTTTATCAACACTGCCGAAAACCTTGGCCTGCGGCAGCAAATTTACCAGAGAAGCTAATTGCTTTTTCCATGAAAACTAACCTCCTAAATTGAAATGGCAGCCCAAAGGCTGCCTCCCTAAAAATTTATCACATTCGTTAAAATTATACCATAAAATAAGGCATCTGGCTATGTAAAATTATTTGCAAATGCCTTAGCTTTATTTTTTTTTATTGTTTAGGGCCGTTTTTGACATAGATATTGCTACGGGCAACACTCATACCAAGACGTTGCTCTGCTAAGCCTATAATTCTATCAGGACCTTTAAGTTGTTCTACTTCAATTTTCAGTTCATTATTTTTATTAATCAACTGTGTTTCTGGTTTCTGCATCATTACCAACTCATGAGCATATTCTGCTTGTGCCTGAGAACGGATTACAGAAAATAAATACGTAAACAGCAATACTACTAACACAGCAGCAATTCTTCTACGGAGTAAAGAGTGAGGTTCCGCCTCTCTACGCAACTGATAGGCGGTCCTTGGGGTTTCCTGTTTTGTTTCTACTTGTTCTTCCCAAGCGTAATTATCATATTTTCTCGCTAACATCTTTACACGTCCTTCGCCCTATATATTAAAATAAACTAAATTCAGATTTTAATGGCATATCTTAACCGTGCACTGCGGGAACGGGGATTTTCCTCCACTTCCTCTTTAGACGGTACGATATTGCCTGTTTTCTTTAATAAAGGCTTTTTGCCACATACGCACACTGGCAACTGAGGTGGACAGGTACATCCCTTTAGCCAGTTTAGCAAAGGTCTGCTTTAATAATTCTGTCCTCTAGTGAGTGGAAAGTAATAACGCCGATACGGCCACCGGATTTTAAGCGGTTAACTGCCGTTTCCATAGTGTCGGCTAAAATTCCCAATTCATTATTTACTTCTATGCGGATAGCCTGAAAGGTACGCTTAGCAGGATGAGGACCATCCATACGTGCACCTTTAGGAATAGCCTTCTTGATTACATCTACTAATTCAAAAGTAGTAGTTAACGGTTTTTCCTTACGGGCAGCTACGATAAACTGTGCAATACGTTTACTCCAACGTTCTTCACCATAACGATGGATAATATCTGCCAGTTCCTCTTCCTTATAATGGTTGACAATATAAGCTGCATCCAACTTGGCCTCTTGGTTCATACGCATATCCAGAGGTCCGTCATGCATATAGCTGAAACCGCTTTCAGGGCAGTCTAGCTGATAACTGGAAACACCTAAATCGAAAAAGATACCATCTATTTTTTCAATGCCCATGTTATCTAAAACTTGAGCAAAATTTTTAAAATTAGATTTCGCCACTACTGTTTTGCAGGTAAATTTATTTAATAAACGTTCACTCGCTACAGCAATAGCATCATCATCCTGATCGATACCAATGAGCATACCATCTGCTTCCAATTGAGAAGCAAAACCTCTGCTGTGACCGGCACCGCCCATGGTGCAATCCACATAAATACCATTTTTATCTGTTATTAAAAAATCCACACTTTCATTAAGCAGGATACTAGTATGTTTAAATTCCATTTACTCCACCATACCTTAAATGCCTAAATCGGCCAGCTGTTCTGCCAGCTCATTAACATCTTCGGCACTGCTTTCATTATATTCGTTCCATTTGGCAAGACCCCAGATTTCTGCTCTATTGCCCACACCGACAATCACTGCATCTTTATTCAGTCCGGCATAGGTACGTAGATTCTGCGGCACCAGCACACGTCCCTGTTTATCACACTCGCCCTCATAAGCACCGCCGAATAAGAAACGACTGAAATCGCGGGCTGTTTTACGGCTCATAGGCAAAGAAGCAAGTTTTTCTTCTAACTTCTGCCATTCCTGTAAATCGTAGACAAACAAACAGCCATCCAAGCCTTTGGTAATGATAAATTTCTCACCAAGATTTTCACGCATTTTCGCAGGCATCGCTAAGCGTCCCTTTGCATCTAAGGTATGTTGATATTCACCTAACAGCAACAGTAACGCCCCCTTTTTACCCACTTTATGCCACTTTCCTCCATTATATCGTTATTTCCCGGAGAGTGCAATAGTATTAGCTTTAGTTTTACAAAAATTTGTTTGCATATTAGTTGCAAAATTTTTTCTGCACTACATTTGGAATTTACTAATTAAAATGTTATAATAATGATATACTTAGATAAGTAAAAAATCTAAATACAAAAGGAGTTCGAAACAATGATTACTAAAGATACTGGTATTATCGAAGCAGTACAAAATCATCCTGAAATCGTAGAAGTTTTCGCTGAATACGGTCTGGGCTGCATCGGCTGCATGGCTGCTCATTTTGAAACCATCGGTCAAGGCGCAGGTGCTCACGGCATCGACGTTGACGCTTTAATCGAAGATATCAACAAAGTTATCGCTGAAGCTGAAGCAAATAAATAATTAGCTTAACGACGACAAAAGACGTCTGCATAATAATTGCAGACGTCTTTTTTTTATATTAATATTAAATTTCACGATAATGCTCACGCAATAATTGAATTTCTGCTGCATAGCCAGTCAGCTCATTAGGAGTTTCCAAATAAAACGGTAACCTGCGTAGTGCAGGATGATTAGTCACCGCCGACAAAGCCTCTAAACCGATATTACCGGCACCGATGCAGGCATGACGGTCTTTATGACTGCCTACAACATTCAGGCTGTCATTCAAATGAATGGCACGCAGACGCTGTAAGCCTAAAATTTTATCAAACTGCTCCAGTACCCCATCCAAATCATTAACGATATCATAACCACCGTCAAAAATATGACAGGTATCCATACAGATACCCACATTATCGCCTAATTGCACTTTATCAATTATAGCAGCCAGCTCCTCAAAAGTACGGCCCACCTCTGTACCCTTGCCAGCCATAGTTTCTAAAAGCACAGTAGTATGTAAATCCTTATGCAGTACCTTATTTAATAAGGCAGCAATTTTCTCTACACCAACCTCTACGCCCTGCTTTACATGACTACCGGGATGAAAATTATACATATTTCCCGGGACATATTCAAGCATTTCTAAATCTCCCTCCATAACCATTTGAGCAAAATCCAATAACTTCGCATCTGCGGCGCAAGGATTCATAGTATAAGGAGCATGAGCTAAAAGCGGAGCAAAATTGTGCTCTTGACATAAAGCCACTAAAGCAGCTGCATCCTCAGGATTGACCGCTTTAGCCTTTCCTCCGCGGGGATTGCGGGTAAAAAACTGAAAAGTATCAGCCTTAATAGACAAAGCAGTTTTGCCCATAGCCAAAAAAAGCCCTTAGAAGAAGATAAATGACAACCTATATGTAACATAAATAACCTCTTTTTCTTATCCTGATAATATCTGGAAAATTATATTCTCACACGACAAAAATCTATGTGAATAATATACACGAAACGCATAATGATGTCAAAAAGGAAATTTTTTGAACCGATTTTACATTAGTTACAATAAGTATTTGTCTTAATTGATAAAATAGCGTATACTATTATCCAATAGAGTAAAACTTTTTTACTTCTGACTTAGATATGATTATTTTAAGGGGGATTATTTAATGTTCAACACACGTAAAGTTGTAATTGTCGGTGCTGGTCATGTAGGCTCTCACGTAGCACTGTCCTTAATGCAAGCAGGCGAAGCCGATGATATTGTACTTATTGATATTCTACAAAGAAAAAGCTGCTGCCCAAGCACTAGACCTTGATGATGCTGTCAGCGGTCTTGTCAGCCATCGTGATATTGTTATCCGTGCAGGCGGCTACGAAGAATTAAACGATGCTGATATCTTGGTTATGGCCTTCGGTCGCAGCCGTCGTCCCGGTGAAACCCGTCTGGATATGTTTGATGACTCCATTAAAATGGCTAATGAAGTTATCTCTCATCTGAAAACCGTTAACTTCCAAGGCATCATGCTCAGCATCTCCAACCCTGCCGACATTATCTGTGAATATATCCGTCGTCAAATGAACTGGGAACCGAACCGCTGCTTCTGCACCGGTACCAGCCTAGAAACATATCGTCTGCTGCGTGTTATCAGCCGCGTTACCGGCTACAGCCGCAAATCCATCCAAGCCTTCTGCATGGGTGAACATGGTAACTCCAGCTTCGTTGTTTGGTCCCGTATTCTCGTAGGCACCAGACCATTCTTAGAAATGCGTGCCCAAAATAAAGAACTTGCTGCTCTCGACTTAGACGACCTGCAAACTCAAGTAAAAAGAGCCGGTGATATTGAAGTTGACGGCAAAGGCTGCACCGAATTCGGTATTGCCAATGCAGCTTTTTAATGCTCATCAGTGCCATCTTCCATGACCAAAAACTCATTTGGCCCTGCTCCACTGCTTTGAACGGACAATACGGTCAACACGACGTTGCTGCCGGCGTACCCTGCGTTATCGGCAAAAACGGTGTTGAAGAAATTCTCGAAGTTGAACTGGCACCAGAAGAACAAGCTAAATTCCAAGAATCCTGCGACATCCTGCGTGGCTTCTTAGACAGAGCTAACAGCTTGAAATTCGACTAAAAAACAAAAGAAATAGAAATAGCGTAGTAGTTTTTTCGTAACTACTACGCTATTTTTTTGTTTACGTATGCGTGTTGACCTCTCAGTCACCTTACGGTGAAAACTACTAATTTTCTTCAGCGAATGTAGTTACTAATGCGTTCTCTTGTACTCTACACTAACTACTTCTTCCGTACTAAATTAGAACTTCTAACTTTAGCTCAACGAGCTTGCCTCTCCTTGTAAGAAGAGGTGCCGAGTTCAACGAGGCGGAGAGGTTCATCGTCCCCTGTTATTTCGGGGTGTAGTATAAGCAGATTGACGTATTTTGCGGCAATATGATTAGTTTCCGTCCCCTGTTATTTCGGGGTGTAGTATAAGAGACCTGGTGTAAAACCTTGCTCTGTCTGGCTTTCAGCCATTTTCTAATTACAAAAAATGAATTTTTTGCTATTTTTTAGAACCCTTTTTCGATTTTTTGCAAAAATCCACAATGAAAACGCATTATTTTTACCAATAATTTATCTTCATCATTTAAATCCTTGTGTTGTACACGTTGTTTTTATTATACAACTTTTCTTTCCTGTTGTCTAGAAATTGCTCATAACACACCTCAGCGGTAAGCGTTCTTCCACACTTCTTGCGTGTTAACCTCTCAGTCACCTTTCGGTGACAGCTCCCCTTTAGAAGATGTCTTTCATATACAAAAACCGACCGCCAATAGTCAAAAAATTACATCTAACTATTAGTAGTCGGTTTAATTTTAATTTGCGAGTTTGTCTAACTTCAAACGCAGAAAACTAAATTAGTAGTTATCTACTTTCAGAACGAAGTATCCTTGCGGATGGTCACAAACCGGGCATTTTTGCGGAGCCTTATCAGCAATAACGATTTTACCGCAGTTAGTGCAAATCCAAACTTTCTTTTCATCACGTTGGAATACGCGGTCATTTTCGATATTAGCCAGTAAAGCACGATAACGTTCTTCGTGGGATTTTTCGATTTTGCCTACTTCGTTGAACAGGAAAGCAATTTTATCAAAGCCTTCTTCTTTAGCAGTTTTAGCAAAATCAGCATACATTTCAGTCCATTCGTAATTTTCACCAGCAGCTGCATCTTTCAGATTAGCGATGGTTTGCGGAATACCGCCGTCATGTAATGCTTTAAACCACAATTTAGCATGTTCTTTTTCATTGCCAGCAGTTTCATTGAAGATATCACCGATTTGGTTATAACCTTCTTTTTTTTAGCAGCACTTGCATAATATTGATATTTAGTATGTGCTTGAGCTTCACCGGCAAATGCAGTTTGTAAGTTTTTCTCTGTTTTGCTGCCTTTTAATTCCATTGTAAATCCTCCTTAACATAACACCCGAAAGACGATTGCACATTAGAAAAAAAGTTGCTGTGCTTTTTTAGTTTTTGTCGTCGCCTAATTCATCCTCTTTGACGCCTTCAACTTCTGCCTTTTTTTTTGGCAGTCGGGGCAGATACCGCTAAATACGATATCATGATGATTCATTTTGTAGCCGGTAACAGCAGCTACTTTTTTCATCAATATCCGGGATGTAATCAAAATTATCGACATTCATAAATTTACCACATTCAGTGCATTTGATATGGTAGTGTCGAGCCAAAATATGGTCAAAACGGTCTGCACCGTTAGGTACGGAAACCTTACCTAACAAACCGCTTTCAACTAAGCTGTTTAAATTACGATATACAGTACCTTTACTGATATCAGGATATTCCATAGTAATACGGTCATACACTTCTTCAGCAGTAGGGTGATCTGCTAAAAAACGTACGGCTGCAATAACAAGTTGTCTTTGAATTGTATTTCTTTTAGCCATTCTCATCATCCTTTATCAAAAATAATTCTTATCTAGAATTATACTACCAACACGAAAAAATGCAAGTGTTTTTTTAGTGCAATATACAAAGAAATCACAAATAATGCTAATAATTTTTAATAACATTGCCTTAATTTATGGATAAATTCTTATTTTAGTAATTTTTTAATAGTATTAGATTCGCAATAATATCACTAAAAAAATTCTCCAATACCAAAAATACTTTTCTGAGCTCCGAATCTGTAAATTTAAATAAAAATACATTAAATTATTTTTTTGAATGAAACTGTTAGAAATAAATAATTTTTGTTTATTCCTAATAGTTTTTACCAATGCACTAATTGACTTTAAGTACTGAGAAATATATAATAAACCTAGTAATCCAATATGAAAGGATAAAGAAATGACACAGATTACTTTAGATAAACTGCCCTTGGGGCAGGAAGGAATTATTTACAAAGTTGGTGGCGAAGGTATCCTGCGCCGCCGTCTTTTAGATATGGGTTTAACACCACGTACCCGTGTTATGGTACGTAAACGTGCACCTCTCGGCGATCCGTTGGCAATTTTTTCTACGTGGTTATGAATTAACTCTTCGTGCTGAAGAGGCTGCAAAAATCACCGTAAAACCGGAGGCAGATAAATAATGAACTTACACTTTGCCCTGGTAGGCAACCAAAACTGCGGTAAAAGCACCTTGTTCAACTATTTGACAGGCAGTAATCAGCACGTCGGTAATTTTCCCGGCGTTACTGTACAAAAAAAGAAAGAGGGTGCTCTCTTGGCTATGCCTGATGCCGGCGTTATCGACCTGCCAGGTATCTATTCCCTCTCCCCTTATACATCTGAAGAAATAGTTACTCGCGATTTGCTATTGTATAATAAGCCTGACGCTATTATCAACGTTATTGATGCTACTAATATTGAACGCAGCTTATATCTTTCCTTACAGTTAATCGAACTGAATGTACCAATGGTCATCGCCTTGAACATGATGGACGAACTGACTAACAGCGGCGGCAGTATCGATATCAAAGCCATGGAAGAACAACTGACTATTCCTGTTGTTCCCATCAGTGCCAATACCGGCGAAGGTGTCGGTGAGTTAATTAAACGGGCAATCGACGTCGGCAGTAATAAAATTCTGCCTAAGCGTCTCGACTTCTGCACCGGTCCTGTGCATACTGCTATTCACGCCATCGCCCATTTAATTGAAAACAAAGTCCGCCGTCAAGGTCTTCCCTTACGCTTCACTTCTACGAAGTTAATTGAAGGCGACAAGGAATTTGAACACGAGTTGCAGCTGTCCAATAATGAACGTGATATTATCGGTCACTTTGTCGAAGAAATGGAAATGTCCCTGAAAACCGATAAAGAAGCTGCCCTTGCTGATATGCGTTATGCTTATATTGAAGAATTATGTGCCCACACCGTACAAAAACCTCAGCATACAGAAGCGCAGAAACGCTCCGTTAAAATCGACTATTATCTTACCCACAAATATTACAGCATCCCCATGTTCATCCTGATTATGGGAATGGTATTTTGGCTTACATTTGACGTCATCGGTGCTTTTTTAAGCGATATGCTGAGTGTCATCATTGATGCAATTACCGCCGGTGCTGATGCTGCCTTGACCGACTTCAACATCAGTCCCCCAATGCATTCCTTGATTATCAATGGTGTCTTTGGTGGTGTAGGCAGCGTACTTTCCTTCATCCCGACAATCGTTACTCTGTTCTTCTTCCTTTCCATGCTAGAAGACAGCGGTTATATGGCTCGCGTAGCCTTTGTTATGGATAAACTGCTGCGTAAAATCGGTTTATCAGGTTCTTCCTTCGTACCGATGATTATCGGCTTCGGTTGCAGCGTACCTGCAATTATGGCGTCCCGTACCTTAGCCAGTGAACGCGACCGTAAAATGACCATTATCTTAACTCCGTTCATGAGCTGTAGTGCCAAACTGCCGATTTATGGCATGTTTATTGCGGCCTTCTTCCCACAGAACGGTGGTCTAATTATGCTTTCCTTATACCTGCTAGGTATTTTAGTAGCAATTATCTCCGGTTTGCTTTTAAATAGTCTGGTGTTCCGCGGTAAACCTGTTCCCTTCGTTATGGAACTGCCTGCTTACCGTCTGCCTACTGCCCGTAACATCCTCATGCATATGTGGGAAAAAGCTAAAGACTTCCTGCATAAAGCTTTTACTATTATCTTTATGGCCAGCATCGTTATCTGGTTCCTGCAAAACTTTGATATCCGCTTCTATCTGGTAGATGCCGGTGATAGTATTATCGCTCAAATCGGTAAACTAATTGCCCTGTCTTTGCTCCTCTCGGCTTCGGCAGCTGGCAAGCTGCAACCTCTTTAGTAACGGGTATTACTGCTAAAGAAGTTGTTATCAGTACTTTAAGCGTGCTTTCCGGCGGCGATGGCGGTGTTACACTTTCCCAATTCTTCACTCCGCTCACTGCCTATACCTTCTTAGTATTCTGCCTGCTGTATCCACCCTGCGTAGCAGCTTTGGCAACTATCCGACGCGAAATCGATTCTGCAACCAGCACATTTACCCTTATCTGCTATGAGCTTGCTGTAGCCTGGATTGTAGCCTTTATCGTCCGCAACATCGGTTTGATGCTGGGCTTCAACTAAACAAATAATTTCTGGTTCATTGTAAAATGAAATTGCACACCTTGAAAACAGAATAAAAATAGTCCATTGTGACCTCTTCATGTTAAAATTAAGCTACTACACAAAACTTACAAGGAGGCAATCACAATGGACTATACTCAAGATACCACAAAACACATAAAAGGTAAACATTTTTCTTATGGTGACCGCAGAGAATTACAAGGGATATTATCCAATAAATCTGTACGTTATTCTCTCCGCCAGTTGGCTAGACATTTTAATTGCGCTCCCAATACTATCCGTAATGAATTGAAGCGTGGTGCTCACCATAATACCGGTAGATATGGAGCTAGACGTGCACAAAATGCATACGAACAAAGCCATGCTAACAGTATTAGGAAATCTAGAAGATTTTTGTCCAGTAAGTTTGTCTCCTGGGTTGTTGAAATGGTTCTTGAAAAAGGGTGGTCCTTGGACGCCTGTTACGGTTATGCAAAAACACACAAGCTGTATGTAGATTCTGAGATGGTGTGCGTAAAAACACTGTACAACTATGTTGACTCTATGCTTCTTGCACTGCGTAACATCGACCTACCGCTAAAAGTTCGTAGACGCAAACGCCGTCATAACGTTAAGGAATGCCTAAAACATCTAGGTCGCAGTATTGACGAAAGACCGACAGAAATAACTGGTCGTAGCGAGTTTGGACATTGGGAGATAGATACTGTTATAGGCAGTAAAAGCAAGAGTGATAACGTTATATTAACTCTTGTAGAACGTCTTACACGCAAGTACATAGCCATTAAAATCGAAGGAAAAACAACATCTTCCGTTAGTAAAGCTATGGAATACTTGAAAAATTACTATGGCGATAAGTTTAGCCAGATATTCAAAACTATAACAAGTGATAACGGTAGTGAATTTGCTGAACTCGCAAAGCTTGAAGATAACACAAAGACAAAAGTATACTTTGCCCACCCTTATAGTTCATGGGAAAGAGGTTCTAACGAACGTCACAATGGTCTTTTAAGAAGATTTATTCTAAAAAGGAAAGAGAATAGGCAAATATACTTCTGATGATATTCTGTTGACAGCAGATTGGTGTAATTTGTTACCCAGGAAAATACTCGGATACAAATCACCTGATGATCTATTCGAGAATGAGCTTGATAAGATTTATGCAGCTTGATTTTTTAAAAGTGTGCAACTTCTTATTGCAATTTAGGACAAATAATTTCTACAAAATTAAGCCGACAGTTTAATGCTGTCGGCTTTTTTTTATAAGTATTATATTGATTTTATCTACTAATACTACAAAAACCTCTCTATACCAACGCATAGAGAGGTTTTTATTCTTTACTTAAAATTCGTGATGACGTTCTTTGTTCTTTCTTACGTATTCCATAATAATACCTGCAGTTTCTTCGATTGCACGGTTGGACACGTTGATAATTTGGCAATGCAGACGACGCATAATACCTTTAGCATAGGTTAATTCGTCATTGATACGTTGCATATCAGCATATACAGCAGTATCGGACAAGCCCATGGTTTTTAAACGTTCACTGCGAATCTCATTCAGTTTAAACGGATCGATTAACAAACCGATGATTTTATAAGGTGGAACCTTAAACAATTCCTCGGGAGGCGGTAATTCCGGCACCAGAGGTACGTTAGCAACTTTAATTTGCTTATGTGCCAAATACATGGAAAGCGGAGTTTTAGAAGTACGGGAAACACCGATAATAACTACATCGGCCTTTAACAGACCTAACGGTTTTTACCGTCATCGTATTTAACTGCAAATTCTACCGCTTCTACACGTTTGAAATATTCATGATCCAGAGAATGAATCAGGCCTGCTTGATTACGCGGAATCATACCGGTGGTTTTTTCGATAGATTTCAGCATAGGTCCTAAAACATCCACTACCTCTACATCCATAGCCAAAGCACGGTCTGCCATATGCTCACGCAGCTGCGGAGAAACGATGGTATAGCAGACAACTGCTTTATGTGCAGATGCTTCCTCGATAATTTTATCAATTTGCTCCTTATCCTTAACATAAGGAATGCGGATAACGTCAAATTTTTCTTCTACAAACTGACTAGTAGTGGCTTTTACTACGGATTCCGCAGTTTCGCCAATAGAGTCAGATACGGCATAAATAATCGGGTTAGATTTCGCTAGTATGATAATTACCCCCCTTGCCCTCTGCTAAATCAACTAACAGACGTGTAAAATTGGTTTTAGTAATACGTCCGACAACTTTGTATTGACGTTTTCTTTCGTCAACAGTCTTCACTACCGGCAGACAGTCGATTTCGTTATCAATCAGTCTGCGTGCAGCAGCGGCAGCCGGCTCATCAGGAGATGAAACGATAATCTTAGAAATAGGAGTCATAACCATGACTACCGGAATATCACGCAAATCGCTGTTATTAATAGCAGCCTTCAGTAAATCTTTACGGGAAACAACGCCTGTCAGATAACCTGATTCGTCTAAAACAAAGACCGTACCTACGTCTTCCAAAAACATTGTTACTACTGCTTCATACGCACTTTTATCATGAGTAATGGCTACCGGTACGGACTGCAGGTCCTTAACCTCGATAGCAGAGATTTCTTCCATCAACATACCCAAAGTATTTTTCCGGTGTAAAAATAACCTACCTTGGGACGTGCATCAAGAATACCGCCCATAACAAGGATTGCTAAATCGCTTCGTAAAGCTGCTCTAGTAACATTCAATCTTTCAGCAATATGCTCACCTGTAATAGGTCCATCTAAACGTACTATCTCAGCTATTTGCTTTTGCCTGTTACTTAAAGATATGATCTTCACACCCTTTCCGCATTAGAATCTAATAATATATTTATAGTATACACTATTACCATTAAAATAGCTAGGATAATACATAAATATTTTCCCGAAAAAATTAAAGCTGTATAGCAAAATCTTCTTTTACTATACAGCTTTGATTCTTATTTTTAATTATAAAAAATATTTATTTACATAAATCAATAGGCACTAAAGCACGTAATTCATTACTACAAGTAAATTCATCCGCTTTAACACGGAATACATCTGCTAATAGTTGAGAAGTAACAATTTCTTTTGGTGCGCCACTTGTCACAAGACGACCTGCTTTGATAACTGCTACATAATCAGCATATTGAATAGCATGGTTCAAGTCGTGAATAACCATAACTACTGTTAGTCCCAGCTCCTTGTTCAGTTTGTCTAAAAGCTGCATAACCTCCAGCTGATGACAGATATCAAGATATGTAGTCGGTTCATCTAAAAGCAGTACCTGCGGACGTTGTGCCAAGGCCATTGCAATCCAGGCACGTTGACGTTCACCACCGCTTAATGTGTGCAGCAGACGCTGACGCATGGAAGTCATATTAGTCTGTTCCAAAGCCCATTCTACATGCTTATAATCATCCTTGTCCCCACGGCCTAAGAAACCGCGATGCGGAAAACGCCCCATTTCTACTAAGTCCTGAACTGTTAAATCGGTAGGTGCCTGCGGTGATTGAGTTAAAATCGCCAGACATTGAGCAAATTCACGATGATTAAATTTATGAATATCCTTACCTTTAAAGGTAATGCTGCCTTTGGCACAGGGCAGAATACGGGAAATCGCTTTTTAAAGTCGTAGATTTACCACAACCGTTAGGACCGATAATCGCAGTAATCTTACCTTCAGGAATCTTTAAGGATAAATCACGGACAATAACTTTTTTATTAATAGCAATATCGATATTTTGTGCTTCTAAAATAGCGTTCATCAGATTTCCTCCTTAACAAGAATAAGAAGAAGGGAGCACCCAAGAAGGCCATAATAATGCCTACAGGCAGTTCAATAGGTGCAAAGACTACACGGGCAAAGGTATCGCTAAGTGTTACAGTAGCAATGCCTAAAAAGAGCGGCCGCAGGTAATAAATAACGATAGTCACTACCGATTAATAGTCGCGCCGCATGAGGAACTACTAGGCCGACGAAGCCTAAAAAGTCCGACAACGCTGACTGCACTGGCTGCCAGTAAAGCTGCAATAGCAGTCATTACGATACGAGTAATCTCAACATTAATGCCCAAACCGCGTGCCATTTCGTCGCCCAACTGCAAGATGTTCAGATAAGCAGCACTTAACAACGCCAAAATCAAACCGATAATAGCGTAAGGCAGAATAATGCTTACATGTGGCCAACTACGAGCTGCCAAACCGCCGACCATCCACATTAAAGCACCATGAACACGGTCGCTGTAAAAATCATCAAGCCGCTGATACCTGCACTTAAAAAAGCAGATACTGCTACACCTGCCAAAATAATACGTACAGGCTTAATACCATTTTTCCATGCCAGAATATAAATGCAGACTGCCGCCAGCATAGCACCAATAAAAGCTACAGGCGTAATCAGGTATTCCATGGCAGGGAATAAAATCATAATAACAACACCGGCCAGACCTGCACCGGAAGAGATACCGATAATATGAGGATCTGCCAAAGGGTTACGCATAATAGCCTGCAAGATTGCACCGGACAAAGATAAGTTAATGCCTACCAAAGCAGCTACGATTGTACGCGGCATACGTATATTCCAGATAATTTGACTTTGGGGGTCATTGCCAGGATTTAATAAAATATTAATAATCTGTTCCATCGTAATAACACTGGAACCTTTAGTCAAGCTTAAAAATGAACCTAATAACGCTAGGAACAAAAGAACACCATGATCAGCACACGCCACGCTGTGCGGCTAATACCAAAATGCTCTACATTTTTAGACGCATCTGTTTGTTTATCATTCATTTACAAAAACCTCGGGATATACTTGTTGAGCCATAAATTTCACAGCCTCTGGATATTGCAGACCAGGATTAATCAAGAATAAGTTTTCCGGCAGAACATACACATGACCTTCACGCACTGCTTTCAGACTGTTCCACGCAGGATTATTTTTAAAATCGGCACGCAGACGGTTTTCGATTTCATCTGCCTTACCCATGGAGGTGATAAAAATAACCTCTGGATCCTGACCAACAAGGCTTTCCATGCTATAAGGAGTTTTATCGGATTTACCCTTTAAGGATGCAGCCGCTACATTATCAAAGCCTAAGATATCGCTGACACAACCTGCAATGCTACGACTACCTTCAACAGTTACGCTGCTAGCAGTAGCGTGCATAATAACGATTTTCTTTTTATCTTTCGGTAATTTTTTAGTGATTTCGTTAATCTGATTATCTAAAGCAGCATTTTCAGCCTTAGCTTTATCAGCAGTACCATAAATATCACCTAACATAGTAATAGTTTTCTTCACCTCATCATAAGTTTTGGCATTAAACTCTACTACATTGATTTTATTGGATTCCAAAAGCGGAATTAATTTTTCATGCTGACTCTTACTTGCCAGAACAAGATCAGGCTTTAAGCCGACAACGCTCTCTGTATTAACATTATATACAAAACCAACTTCGGCCACAGACTTCATAGATTCCGGAATTGTACCTGTTTTAGATGTCGCACGACCAATTATTTTACCGTCGACAGCTTCAATTAAACTAAGATAAGATGGGCTCAGGCTTACTACACGCTCAGGCTTTTTTCGGCAATACTACCTGGCGTCCGGCAGCATCAGTCATGGTCAGATACGCTCCTGAACCATCAGCCTTAGTCTTAGCATTATCGTCGCCGCAGCCGCCTACCAAAAGCATGGAAAGACACAGTAGTAAACTGAGTAATTTATACAACCGCATATTATCACCTCATAATAGAAAATATGCTTTTGGATAACGTGTACCGTACCAAAAGCACTCTAGTAAATATTCTTATTAACACTATTCTCATAATAGCACAAAAAGCCGATATAGTCAATAAAACCACCCTTGCTCACAGCATTCCTCTTTGTTATAATTACATCAAAGGAGTGAAGAAATAATGCGTATTAATGATATGATTGACCGTATTAACGAACTGGCGAAAAAGAAAAGAACCGTAGGCCTGACCCCTGTTGAATTAGAAGAACAAAAAGAACTTTACAAACGTTATTTAGGCAATATCCGTGAGCAGGTCAAAGCACAACTGGATAACATCGAAGTTGTGGATAAAAAACCTGGCGAAATGAATTGATTACCTCTTCTTCCATGCCCTGCCTTACGCCGGGCATGATTGCTTTTGAGGATGATTATCTCTTGGTCATTGATAAGCCTGCAGGAATGCTGGTACATCCTACCGTCAATGAACGTGGCTGTACACTCTATGACTATGTGAAAAATTATTATCTAGCTAAAAATATTGCTGCCGATATTCACCCTGTTTCCCGACTGGATAGGAATACCTCCGGTCTTGTAATTTTTGCTAAAGAGCCCATACTACAATTTTGGCTTAGTAAACAAGAAGTCGTCAAAGAATATTTAGCTATTGCACAAGGCAGATTGGCGAATAAAACAGGTATTATCGAGGCACCCATTGCCCGCAAAGAAGGCAGCATCATTGAACGCTGCGTCGATTATGAACGCGGTAAATACGCCAAAACTGCGTATGAGGTTCTAGGCTATTATGGCCAAAACACTTTGATTAAAGTCCGCCTTTTTACCGGACGCACCCATCAGATACGTGTTCACATGGCTTATATAGGTCATCCTTTGGTTGATGATAATCTTTACGGCATTCCCGGACCACAATCCAGGCACGCCTTACACGCCTATAGACTGGCTTTTTTACATCCTGTTGGCGATACACCATTGGAAATTACACGCACATTACCTGATGATTTGCGAAAAATACTATACTAAAAAAATAAATAGTATGCTATAATTTAATTAAGTTAAACGAAAAATCGGACAAACAGAAATATTCTCACTGTCTGATTCTAAGGAGGAATTTGTAAATGCCATTAGTAACATCTACTGAAATGTTTAAAAAAGCTTACGAAGGTCACTATGCAGTTGGTGCATTCAACGTTAACAACATGGAAATCATCAAGGTATCGTTGCTGCAGCCCAACAAGAAAAATCTCCGTTGATTCTGCAGGTATCCGCAGGTGCTCGTAAATATGCCAGCCACGTTTATCTGATGAAACTGGTAGAAGCAGCTATCGAAGAAACCGGCCTGCCTATCTGCCTGCATCTGGATCACGGCGCTGACTTTGAAATCTGCAAAGCTTGCGTTGATGGCGGTTTCACTTCCGTTATGATTGACGGTTCCAAATATTCTTTTGAAGAAAATATCGAACTTACCCGTCGTGTTGTTGATTATGCTCATAACAAAGGCGTTGTTGTAGAAGCAGAATTAGGTAAGCTGGCAGGCGTAGAAGACGCTGTTAAAGTTAACGCTAAAGACGCTACTTATACCGATCCTGATCAAGCTGTAGAATTCGTAGAACGTACCGGTTGTGACTCTTTAGCAATCGCTATCGGCACCAGCCACGGTGCTTACAAATTCAAAGGCAAACCGGAACTGGACTTTGCTCGTCTGGAAAAAATCACCAATATGCTGCCGAACTATCCTCTGGTTCTCCATGGTGCTTCTACCGTTATCCCTGCTTTCGTTGAAGAATGCAACAAATATGGTGGTAAATTAGACGGTGCTCAAGGTGTTCCGGAAGATATGCTGCTACGTGCAGGTAAATTCGGCGTTTGCAAAATCAACATCGATACCGACCTGCGTCTGGCAATGACCGCTTCCGTTCGTAAACATTTAGTTGAACATCCGGAAGAATTCGACCCGCGTCAATATCTGAAACCGGCACGTCAAGCAATTCAAGATATGGTTGCTCACAAAATGCGTGACGTACTCAACAGCTCCAACAGATTATAATCTATAAATTTAAATTATCTTTTAATCCCTTTCTTACTAAATCAAAGTAAGGAAGGGTTTTTATTTAGTGAACCAATGCATCCCATAAATAAAATCACGAGCGTTCTCGTTGTATTCATTGCAAAACATGACTTGTCATATGTTAAGCTTTTTTTATAAAAATATAGAACCCTTATTACAAGGTCTTGAATGGTTACATAAAAAGTAAAAGCCTTATATCATGCACGCGGTCAACGTAGGCATAGATAAAGGCTAAAAAGGAGGTTGGGACTTATGTCCCACCTCTGCCAACTATTATACCATAAAAACACGATGAAAACAACAATTATTTTATTAGTGGGTTCATTGTAAAATGAAATTGCACACCTTGAAAACAGAATAAAAATAGTCCATTGTGACCTCTTCATGTTAAAATTAAGCTGCGAAACAAAACTTACAAGGAGGCAATCACAATGGACTATACTCAAGATACCACAAAACACATAAAAAGGTAAACATTTTTCTTATGGTGACCGCAGAGAATTACAGGGGATATTATCCAATAAATCTGTACGTTATTCTCTCCGCCAGTTGGCTAGACATTTTAATTACGCTCCCAATACTATCCGTAATGAATTGAAGCGTGGTGCTCACCATAATACCGGTAGATATGGAGCTAGACGTGCACAAAATGCATACGAACAAAGCCATGCTAACAGTATTAGGAAATCTAGAAGATTTTTGTCCAGTAAGTTTGTCTCCTGAGGTGTTGAAATGGTTCTTGAAAAAGGGTGGTCCTTGGACGCCTGTTACGGTTATGCAAAAACACACAAGCTGTATGTAGATTCTGAGATGGTGTGCGTAAAACACTGTACAACTATGTTGACTCTATGCTTCTTGCACTGCGTAACATCGACCTACCGCTAAAAAGTTCGTAGACGCAAACGCCGTCATAACGTTAAGGAATGCCTAAAACATCTAGGTCGCAGTATTGACGAAAGACCGACAGAAATAACTGGTCGTAGCGAGTTTGGACATTGGGAGATAGATACTGTTATAGGCAGTAAAAGCAAAGAGTGATAACGTTATATTAACTCTTGTAGAACGTCTTACACGCAAGTACATAGCCATTAAAAAATCGAAGGAAAAACAACATCTTCCGTTAGTAAAGCTATGGAATACTTGAAAAATTACTATGGCGATAAGTTTAGCCAGATATTCAAAACTATAACAAGTGATAACGGTAGTGAATTTGCTGAACTCGCAAAGCTTGAAGATAACACAAAGACAAAGTA
>VOFG01002536.1_pt1 | contig 21376 bp, 28 predicted proteins | sample 5384171 | NCBI WGS metagenome assembly VOFG01 (sample SAMN12384726, study PRJNA508395) | human gut metagenome | isolation source: healthy gut F | host: Homo sapiens
TTCTGCAAAAGGAGTAAAGACGATGAGTTATGAAAACTGAAGGATAAGGCGCAGGGTTTCAGACCATGGATGTGCGCCATATACAGAACTTTTGAAGGACTGAAAGAAAAAGAGCCGAGGCGTTGGAGGTGGCGAAGGATTACATCATCAGACCTTTTGAGCCGCATCCACTGTACGCTGTCATGGAGGGCTTGGGCTACGAACACCACACCGAGCAGCGGGGTGAGGCGGAGTTCCATGTCTGGTTCTGCCCGTGGGGAAGAAGGAAGTCGACAGTTCCGCTCCCTTCAAGCCGCTGTCTCTTTTTGAACGATCCCATGATCAAAGTATCTGCATCCGTCCAATGATGATGTTTCATTAACGGAAATAGCAAAAAAATATGATGCAGCCAATCCGAGTTACTTAATACAAAGCTGGCTGAGAAGCCGTAACACGGTTGAGTTTCTGGCAACATGGGAAAGAAAGCATAATTCGAATTTTAATGAAGATGCTTTTCAAAAAATAACAGTCGATGCCAAAACTCCACAGTTCACCTTGACGCCAAAAAAATGGATTGACCTGACAAATGCTATTGGAATAATATCCAAGCAAGGTAAAAGCGGCGGGACAATGGCACATCCGTTTATTGCTTGCGATTTTGAGATGCGGAATGATGCCGAGTTCAGATTCGAAGTGGTGAGGGCTTTTATCAACTCAAGAACGGAAATTCAAAATGGAATTGAGTAACCGGAGAATAACGATGGACAATTCAGAATGATTTCTTAAGTTAAGATTAAGGGGAGATAAATCATGGAGGGTATGCCACCAGATAATTGATATCTTCCACCCCCCTTCGAGTGTTCAAATCAAGACAGCGAAAACGCAAAAACATCTCTATTGTCTTGTCTTCACATATCAAAGTGGTCATAAGGAGTTTCACCTATGACCACTCGATTTTTCTATTCTGATACGGTTTGATGCAGGGGGAGCAGGCAAGTGGCCTGCTCCCTTTTTCGTTATGCTGTTTTCGGCTCTGTGAGGTATTCGACGGCGACTCCTGGCGGGTATCCGCTTTGTAATGCGGATGCCTCAGTGCCGGGAGGTCCGTCATTGTACATTATCGAAGAGGGCGCAGCATGGCTGCGCCCTCTTCTTGTGCCCGCTGTCAGTATTTCTTATCGCCCCAGCTCCCCGTCTCCGCCCATGAGACGCGTCATCTCCTCGATGCGCTCGAGCGGGAACGGCGGGCTCGCACAGGGGCTTCAGCGCAATCGACATGAGCTTCATGGGATTGTCGTCCGCCGCCGTTCGGTTGGAGCTGAGGGCGCCGCAGCGGCGGCACCGGTGGATGATGGCTCACTCGCCGCCCCGGCGCACCCAGACGGCGACCGGCTCCATGATCCCGCCGCAGTCCGCCTCCCGGTCGCCGGGCTCGATGTCGACATGCAGACTTGCAAGGCAGTTCGGGCAGTGGTTGCGGTGGCTGCTCCCCGCGTTATCCGGGGTGCAGAGCCTGCCGCAGACCTTACAGGTAAGGCGTCGCTGCAGGCGTGGTTCTTATAATAGCCCCTTTTTCAGGATCTTTCGCTTGTTTTCACGGTTCATTGTGTTTTCCCTCCGGATGCTGTGTTTTCGCTTCTCCGGGAGGAATGGCGTGCGTTAAAATTCGCCGGACCTCCCGGTCAGGCCACACGCTCCGGTAATAAAAGTCAGTCTTTTCAAAAAGTTCTCCTTATTTTAATCGTTCTAATGGACAATTCGCGCAATTTCCACCGTCAGAATCTTCAGCACGGCCCCGCCGGACATCGCGTAGAACCAGATCTCGCGGGTCTGCTGCGTCTTTGCAATCGGCGTCGCAATCGCGGCCGTGACGATCAGCAGCGCGCCGATGCAGCCGATGATGGTCGGAACGCTCACCAGCGGGAAAAGCCCCGGCGCACAGCTGCCGTCGATGGCATGCTGGATGGTTTTATCGAGTCCGTCCCGCGCCGCCGCAAAGCAGCAGATGGCCAGGCCGAGCGCCAGCACCGCGGCGCTTCTGCGCCCCCAGCAGGCTATGGCGGCGCGGTGATGGGCGGAATACCCGATGAATCCCAACAGTGCAAGCGTCATCAGCGTCGTGGCCGTCGTGACCGCATTTCCGAAATACAGCTTCATAATAACCGCTCCCCCCTTCAAAATCCGTCTCTCCGTTCCATCTGTACCCGGTCTCGATGCGCGCGATAAACCGCCTGATGTGGGCGGCAAGCATGGGCGCGACCGTCTCCTTCTCCTCCGCGGCGTCGTAGACGCTGTAGAGCAGGTACATCGGCCCGTAAAGTCCAGCGCCAGCTGCATGGCCTCCTCGTCCGTATCCGTCAGCCTGCGGAAGATCGCTGCCATGTACTCCAGCGGCCCGCCCCGCGAGATAGTCGCGGTGCAGCTGCGCGAGCTTCGGGTCGCGGTACTGCTCCAGCGTCAGCATTCTCCGGAAATTCGCGGAAAACGGCTCCCTCGTCCAGTGGTCGAACTGCGCCTTGCTGTAGGCGTAGATCTTCCCGACCGGCGTGTGCATGTACGCCTCCGCAAAGCCGTCCGGCTCCGTCTCCGGCATCTCGTATGCCGCGGCGCGGGCATAGTCCATCTCACGCATCCGCTCGACGATCCGGTCCAGAATCTCCTGCTTGCCGGCATAGTGCTTATAGAGCGCGGCCTTCGTGATGCCGAGCGCTCCCGCGATGTCGCTCATGGACGTCCCCAGATATCCATTGCGCGCAAACAGCGTGAGCGCCGTCTCCAGAATCCGCTCCTTCGTGCTCTCCACCGTCATACCCCCTTTACGATAGTAACCGCTCGGTAACTTCATTATAGTTACCGAGCGGTTACTTGTCAAGGGTAATTTTCAAATACTTTTTCGGCTCACCGCAGGAGCGGGAGACTGCCTGTGAGCTTGTTGACCTTCTTCTTCGCGCCGCAGACGGCAACGCTGAAATACTGCAGCGTGCTCTCCGGCACCTGGGCCATCCGCCCGATGAACTCGTCATAGGTCTTGCAGCTCTGCGCCAGATCGAGAAGTCCACCACCGTCAGCGCCTGAAAATCCGTTTCGTAGAGCTTCTCACGCAGCGCCTTGATGCTCTCCGGCGATCCGCGCAGAATCGGCACCGGGAACTCGATGATGCCGAGGTGCGTGTGCCCGCTCTCGTCGCGGACGTCCGCGCCGACCACCTCCGGCATCGCCTTGCCGAGCGTGATGCCCATGACCGCCGCCGTGTTGGCGATGATCCCCGAGCGGCAGCTGCTCGTCGATCACCATGACGCACTTTTCGTTTTGCAGATCCATTTTCGTTCTCCTTTTCGTCTGTACTTGCAGGAGGGGACGCGGTCAGTCCGCGCGGCGCAGAAAAATCTCGCGGTACGCGCCGGGCGCGCAGGTTTGTAAAATATCTCCACTTTCCCGAGAAAAAGTGGGGGCCGTGCCCCCGCTGCGATGCGTTTTTAAAGCGCGGTTCCCTTCTTCGGGATGAAAGCGCGCCGTGTCCGCCCCTTCAAGGCACAGAAGCACGATTTTCCGCTCAATGCCCCCGGCGTAGCCCGTCAGGCTGCCGTCCGCGCCGACGACGCGGTGACACGGGACGATGATCGACACCGGGTTATGCCCCACCGCACCGCCGACCGCCTGCGCGGACATGGACGCAAGCCCGCCGCGCGCGGGCGCGTCTGGGCAAGTGCGCCGTAGGTCGTCGTCTCCCCATAGGGAATCTGTCCCAGCAGAGCCCAGACCGTGCGCTGAAACGGCGTCCCCGCCGGGTGAAGCGGCGGCGTGAAATCCGGCTCGTGCCCGGAAAAATAGACGTCGAGCCAGTGTGCCGCGTCCGCGAGCGCAGGCGTCTCCCTCTCCTCGCACTCTGTTGAGAGCGTGCGTGCGAAAGTACTTCTGCCCCTCGAACCAGAGCCCCGTCAGCCCCGCTCATCCGCCGCGAGGAGGATCCTGCCAAGTGGGGAATCGTAATGCCGGATAAACATGCCGCACCTCATTTCTTCGGGCCGGGTCGCTCAGCTCGGGATTGCGCCGCCGGACACTGCCCACAGGTAAATGCTCGCCACGCTGCCATAGGGACTGTAGCGGCGGCGGTATTTCTCAAAAAGAGCGCGCGGTCAATGCTGCGGTGGCGGTACACCATGCGCAGGCCGCGCCGGATGGCAGGTCGTCGTAGCTGAGCATATCCGGCCTTTGCAGGCAGAACAGCAGGATCATCTCCGCCGTCCACACCCCCGATCCCTTCAGGCTCGCTCAGCGCCCGGATGGCGCCTGCGTCGTCCATGCGCTGCACGGCATCGGGTCGAAGGCGCCGCTCTGTACGCGCCCGGCGAAGTCCGTGATGTAGGCCGCCTTGCGGAAGGTCATGCCCAGCCCCTGCAGCCTCCCGGCACGCCCGCCGCGAGTACCGTCTGGCGTTCACCTCGCCCAGCGCCTCCTGCATCCGCCGCCAGACGGTGGCCTGCGCCTTGGTGGAGATCTGCTGGCCGATAATGTGGTGGACGACGGAGGAAAAAAAAGATCTGCGTCGACCGCGCGGTCAACATACCCTACGCGGTCAATGACCGCGCCCAGTCGCTATCCCGGCGCCGCAAGTACGCAAGCTCCGTCTCGCCGTATGGAAAGTACATGCTCATTCTCCTTTTGTGCCGGTGTCGGGCTGGGTGAATTTCTGCGGCAGATAAGAAAAGAACTCCGTTCTTTTCATCGAGCATCTTGAACATGTAGAGCACCTGAAACGGCCGCCCCTGCACCCAGTTTGAAGTGGTCTCCCCTTCAAATATTTCCTTCACGGGGATCCGGCTGCAGAGTATCCACTTTTCAGGCCCGCTATATGTACGAACCGTGTATGATTGCACAATTTCAAACTCACTCCATGAATAGCTCTTTCTCAGTTTTTTGAACCAGATAGCCGTGATCCCCTCGGTATCTGCGATGTATTCGGGTCACACAGCCATAGTTGAATACCAGTTGTAAACTGTACCATACCATTCGGCTATGACTACGACAAGGAAACGCGCATTCTCCATCAACGAGGCCGAGGCGGCTGTCATCAACCTCATCTACGACACCTACGAGGATACTAACTCCATGCTTTATGTAGCCCGTACTCTCAACGAAAAAGGTATTCGCCCCCGAAGCGGCATTCCGTGGAATCCGACGACGGTATCCACCATTCTCAGAACCCATTCTACACCGGTGCATATCGCTACAACTACCATGACGAGACAGCCAGCGATGGCAATACAAGTGGGAAGCACCTGAAGGACAAGTCTGAGTGGGTCTTCATCGAGAACCATCACCCGGCAATCATACCTCCAGAGCGTCAGGCTCTCGCCATCGAAACGCTGGAGCACAACCGTCGAACCAGCAAGCGCTCCTCCAAAACGTACACTCGGAAGAACACCCACATCTTTGCCGGGCTTCTGTACTGCCATTACTGTGGCAAGCAGATGCAAAGCACCGGTGATCGTGTTCGTGCCGATGGCTACAGGCCGTCAATCTACGCCTGCGTACAGAAACGCAAGTTCAACAGTTGCCCGAACAAGTACGTCTCCGATGTGACGGTGGCTCCGTTCGTGCTGAACTATATCGCAAACATCCTGAAGGCTCAGAACAACTTCGGCAAATCGACGCCGCTCGACACGTTTGAGCGGAAGCTACTGCGTGGTGAGATGTTCGCCGATGTCGATCACATCGAGTCTATCGGCCTGACAGAGATGTACGATATGCTGAAGCGCGGGAATCTGTCGGATGCAGTCTTCTCGTCTGCTCGCATTCAGGATGCAGAGACTGACCAGATGGCAGCTGACGAGCGTGACCTTCTGGCGTCGGAACGCCGGAAGAAGGAGCGCGCTCTCGACCGCCTGAAATCTCTCTACCTCTACAACGACGAGGCAATCTCTGAACGTGACTACCTCGTCGAGAAAAAAGTCGCTCACGGACTCCATCGACAAAATCGACAAGCGGCTTGAGGGAGATCGAGCGCAACAGCTCCCATCATTTCACGCTGACCGATGAGGAGTTCATGGCGAAGGCTTCTGTCTTCATCGTGACGAATCAACTCCAAGGAAAGCGCTTCATCGACGCCGAAAAATTGCTGCGCCAAATTGACACTCATGTTGTCAAAGAGTTCCTCAATTCTGTCGTCCAAAAATTGTCATAAAAAGACGGTCGAGTGCTCTCAATTCGCTTCAAAAACGGTCTTGAACACAAATTTTTGTACAGGGATGCAGAATAGCAAAGAGCCGAAAACCCTGCAATTCCAAGGGTTTTCGGCTCTCTTCTTTGGCTTTTGGCATCCTTTACAGGATCAGCATCGCGTCGCCGAAACTGAAGAAGCGGTACTTCTCACGCACGGCCTCCTCATAAGCCGCGAGAATATGCTCGCGCCCCGCGAGCGCCGAGACAGCATGATGAGCGTCGACTCCGGCAGGTGGAAGTTCGTAATCAGCCCGTCGAGCACCTTGAAGCGGTAGCCGGGATAGATGAAGATGTTCGTGCGGTGGAAGACCTTCTTACCCTTGCGGACGATGATGCCCTCGCCCTCGAATCGCTCGCGCGCAAGGCTCTCGTCGATGGAGGCGACCTTCACATCATCAATCGTCACACCGCCCTGCTGGACCAAACGGCGCGCCTCACCGCGGGACGGGCACAGGCCGGTCGCGACCAGCATCGAAAGGACATTGATGTTGCCGTTTTCAAAGTCGGCATCCGTCAGCGTGCTCGTCGGCATGTTGGCGTTATTGCCGCCCGCGCCGAAGAGCGCCTTGGCAGACTCCTCCGCCTTCTTGGCCTCCTCTTCCCCGTGGACGAGTGCGGTGAGCTCGTAGGCGAGGATCTCCTTCGCGCGGTTGAGCTGGCTGCCCTCCCACTTATCCATCTCGTCGATCTGCTCAAGCGGCAGGAATGTGAGCATACGGATGCACTTCAAAACATCCTGATCGCCCACGTTGCGCCAGTACTGGTAGAAGTCGTAGGGCGTGGTCTTGTTCGGGTCGAGCCACACCGCGCCGCTCGCGGTCTTGCCCATCTTCTTGCCCTCGGAATTAAGAAGCAGCGTGATCGTCATCGCCTGCGCGTCCTTGCCGAGCTTGCGGCGAATGAGCTCCGTGCCGCCGAGCATGTTGGACCACTGGTCGTCGCCGCCGAACTGCATGTTGCAGCCGTACTCCTGGAACATGTGGTAGAAGTCGTAGGACTGCATGATCATGTAGTTGAATTCCAGGAACGAAAGGCCCTTTTCCATGCGCTGCTCATAGCACTTGGCGCGCAGCATGTTGTTCACAGAGAAGCACGCGCCCACCTCGCGCAGCAGCTCGATGTAGTTGAGCTTCATCAGCCAGTCGGCGTTGTTGAGCATCATGGCCTTGCCCTCGCCGAAGTCGATGAAGCGCTCCATCTGGCGCTTGAAACATTCGGCATTGTGGTCGATGTCGGCCTTGGTGAGCATCTTGCGCATATCGTTGCGGCCCGAGGGGTCTCCGATCATGGTCGTGCCGCCGCCGATGAGCGCAATGGGCTTGTTGCCCGCCATCTGGAGTCTTTTCATCAGGCACAGCGCCATGAAGTGGCCGACGTGCAGGCTATCCGCCGTGCAGTCGAAGCCGATGTAGAACGTCGCCTTGCCGTTGTTGACGAGGTCGCGGATCTGCTCTCCTCCGCCTCCTTGATAGCGGACACCGCGCCAAAGCCCTCGTCCCCACCGTTCAGGCAGGCGTCCGCCTCGGAGATGGCGGAAATGAACTTTTCGCCGTTGCGCAGAATATTGCGGCGGGCAAGGAGCGTCTCCTCCTCCCCCTCCTGCAAGTCCGCGCGCTCGAGCTCGCCGATCTGATGGTGCAGCATGTCGACACGGCGCGCTTTTTCGGCCTCGTCCATCTTGAGCGCGTCGATCGCGCGGCGCGTCTCTTTCATCACGTCATAGCGCGCGCGATACGCTTCCAGCTCGTTTTCCACGCGGCCAAAGCGGTCGAGGTAGACAAGGTGCTGCTCTTCGTCGAGTAACTGCTGTCCGTCGTGCTGGCCGTGGATATTGAGCAAGCTCGCGCCGATACGCTTGAGCTGCGCGACCGTCACTGGCCGTCCGCCCACGCGGCAGACGTTTTTGCCGTCACCGTACAGCTCGCGCTGCAATAAAAGCGTTCCGTCCTCCTCCGGCGTAAAGCCGTTTTCGGCGAGCCCTGGCAAATCTGCCGGGACCGCGCTGAACGTCGCGCTGACAAACGCCTTCTCCGCGCCCGTGCGGATCAGGTCGCGCGAGGTGCGCGCGCCGAGCACCGCGCCGAGCGAGTCAATGACGATGGACTTGCCCGCGCCGGTCTCGCCGGTGAGCGCGTTGAACCCGCGGCCGAACAGAATGTCCGCCCGCTCAATGATGGCGATATTTTCAATGTGCAAAAGCTCAAGCATCGCTCATTCTCCTGCAAAATTTTGTTCTTACTTGGTCTGGCGCTGTCTCTGCATGTCCTCGATCTCCGAGCAGAGCTCGGCGGCGGACTCGTTTTCGCGCATCACGATCAGCACCGTGTCGTCACCCGCGACAGTGCCGACCTTGGCGGAGATATCCATCCCGTCAAACGCCGCGCCGGCCGCGGGGCCGAGGCCCGCCATCGTCTTGATGAGCACCAGATTCTGCGCGCAGTCGACCGAAACGATGCTCTCGCGCAGGATGGTCTGCAGGCGGTCAGCCAGATTCAGGCGCATCTTCTGCGTCGAAACGGCGTAGCGGTAGGTGCCGTTGCCGGTCGGCTCCTTAATTAAGTGGAGCTGCTTGATATCGCGGGAGATGGTCGCCTGCGTGCAGGAGATTCCCTCCTTGCGCAGGCTGTCGATCAACTGCTCCTGCGTTTCGATCGCCGAAGCGGCAATGATCGCAAGGATCTTTTCCTGTCTTTCATTCTTCATTGCTGGTTCCTCCCATCAACATTTTCTTTTGTAAGATCTCGCAGAAACTGCGTTTGCTCAGTCGAACGAGCTTGGTGTCGAATTTCGAGCGGCGCACTTCAATACTGTCGCCGCTGCGCAGTGAGAATGCGCGCCCGCCGTCCACGCTCAAAAGGACGGGCTTGTAGCTGTTTTTTTCCGTCTGCACAGTGATGACCCGCTCGGGCGAGAGCACGTAGGCATTGGCATGCACGCTGTGCGCGCAGATGGGCGAAACAATGAAGTTCCGCGCCGTCGGCTCGACGACCGGCCCGCCCGCGGAGAGCGAATAGGCCGTGGAGCCGGTCGGGCTCGCGACGATCACGCCGTCGCCCGCCACGTCCACGAGCTTTCCCTGCTCGGTGAAGATTTGCAGCCGGATCACGCGCGAGATGTTGCCGCGCGCGATGAGCGCTTCGTTGAGCGCAAGGTTCGAGTAGATGACCCGCCCGTCGCGCTGGACGCTCACGTCGAGCATCATGTGGCTCTCGATCTCATACTTTCCGTCACACAGGTCGCGCAAGCGCAAAAGGTCTTTGCTCTCAAGCTCGGCCATGAAGCCGAGGCTGCCGAGGTTGACGCCCAGCACCGGAATGTCGCGGTGCGCGGCGGTTTTGGAAAGGTGCAGGATCGTACCGTCGCCGCCAAACGCGATGATCATGTCCGCACCGCGGATCTCCTGCTGAAGCGGCTCAATGTTGAGCCCGTAGCCCTCCGGCGGCTCCTGATTGCGAAACGGCAGGCACACGACATTCGGGCAGCCAACCTCGTCGAGCACGCGCTTGGCCTCCTTCGCGACGCGAAGCTGCGCGTCGCGGTAGGGATTCGGGCATAAGATGACTTTTCTCAGCATCCCGCGCCCTCCTTCCCGTGGTCGAGCGCCGCGTGTGACTGCTCCACAAGACCCTGGAGGTCGAACGTCTTCTCCACCCAATCGCCGCTTTCAAGATACCCGAGGTATTCGATATTTCCCTCGGGTCCACGAATAGGAGAGAATGTGATATCAAGCACTGTAAAGCCAGAATCCTTTGCATGTGTCAGGAAGTTTTCCAGCACCTCAAGGTGTACGTCTGGGTCGCGGACGACGCCCTTTTTCCCCACCTTTTCGCGTCCCGCCTCAAACTGGGGCTTGATGAGGCAGGCGACATGTCCGCCCTCTTTTAAGACGCGGTGCACCGCAGGCAGAATCAATTTCAGCGAAATAAACGACACGTCGATGCTGGCAAAATCCAGCTCGTCAGGAATCTGGTCGCGGTCGAGATAGCGCGCGTTCGTGCGCTCCATACACACGACGCGCTCGTCGGAGCGGAGCTTCCAATCGAGCTGACCGTAGCCGACGTCGACGGCGTAGACCTTTGTCGCGCCGTTTTGCAGCATACAGTCGGTAAAGCCGCCGGTCGAAGCGCCGATATCGGCACAGATACAGCCGTCTAGCTTGAGGCCGAACGTCGTCATCGCCTTTTCGAGCTTGAGGCCGCCGCGGCTCACATATCGGAGCGTGTTGCCGCGCACCTCGATCTGCGCGTCGTTCGGCACGGCGGTGCCCGCCTTATCCACGCGCTGCCCGTCCACAAAGACGAGCCCGCTCATGATCATCGCCTGCGCGCGCTGGCGGGTCTGTTCCAGCCCGCGTTCAACGAGCAGCACGTCCAGTCTTGTTTTATTGCTCATTGCAGCACCTCCGCAGCCTTTTTTGCCAGCGACTCCGCGTCCAGTCCGAACTCGCGGTACAGCTCCTCCACTGTTCCCTGCGCAGGAAACGCCTTGCCGAGGTTGCACAGCTCCAGCCGTTCTGGCGAAATTTTGTTCCAGCCCAGGATCGCCGCCATACGCTGGCCCATGCAGCCGACGCCCGCGCACTCCTCCGCGACCAGCATCGCCTTTGTTTTGCCGATGACCTCGCGCATGTCGCGGTCGTAGAGCGGCGAGATGGCGTTGATCTTTACAACGCGCGCCTCGATACCCTGCTCGTGCAGGATTTCCGCCGCGTCGAGCACATTGTTGATCATCGTGCCGTAGGCGCAGAGGGTAATGTCCGCCCCCTCGCGCAGCACGACAAGGTTCTGCCGCCCGCTGTCTTTCTTATAATTTCCCTCGCCGCCGCGCGGATAGCGGATGGCGACGGGGCCTTTGATCTCGTTCACCGCACGGTCAAGCATCGTGCGCAGCTCTGCAAAGTTCGACGGACACAGCACCGTCATATTCGGAATTTCCGAGAGGAATGTCGCATCGAAAATGCCGTGATGCGTCTCTCCGTCCGCGCCGACCATGCCCGCGCGGTCGACCGCGAAGACAACATGCAGGTCGGAGAGCGCCGTGTCGTGGATGAGCTGGTCGTAGGCGCGCTGCAAAAAGCTCGAATAGATCGCCACGACCGGCGTGAGCCCCTGCTTGGCCATACCCGCGGCCATCGCCACGGCATGTCCCTCGGCGATGCCGACGTCAAAAAAGCGCACGGGATACTGCTCGGAAAAATCGTGCAGGCCCGTACCGTCGCGCATTGCGGCGGTGATAGCGCAGATCGTTTCGTCATTTTTTGCGAGCTTACAGAGTTCGTCGCCGAACACCGCGGAAAAATCTCGCTTATGCTCGCGCGGCACGCCCATCCGCGGGTCGAATTTGCCGACACCGTGATAGCGCTCCGGCTCGCGCTCGGCGGGCGGGTAGCCCTTGCCCTTTTTCGTGTGCACATGCACGAGCACCGGACAGTTCAAGTCCTTCGCCCATTTGAGCGTGTTGGTGAGCTGCCCCACGTCGTGCCCGTTCACAGGGCCGAGGTAGGTAAAGCCCATGTCCTCGAACATCGTCGAATTCGGCAGCAGCGCCTTTTTGACATTCGTTTTCAGATGATGGTTAAAATCATACACTGCGCGGCCGACCGCGTTGCGGTCGAGCAGATCACGATAGGCTTTTTTGAATTCATAGTACGCAGGCTTCGAGCGCAAAAGTCCCAGATGCTCGCTCACCGCGCCGACGTTGCCGTCGATGGACATGCCGTTGTCGTTCAGAATCACGATGAGCGGCTCGCCGGACGCGCCCGCGTTGTTGAGTCCCTCATAGGCAAGGCCGCCGGTGAGCGCGCCGTCGCCGATCAGCGCCAGTACGGAATAATCCTGATGCTGCAGCGTCCGCGCCCGCGCCATGCCGAGCGCCACGGAAACGGAGTTGGAGGCATGACCGGCGATGAAGGCGTCGTGTGCGCTCTCGCAGGGCTTGGGAAAGCCCGAGAGGCCGCCGTACTGGCGCAGAGACGAAAACTGCTCGCGCCGGCCGGTCAAAATTTTATGGGTGTAGCACTGATGCCCCACGTCAAAAACGAGGCGGTCGCGCGCCGTGTCGAACACGCGGTGGATGGCGACGGTCAGCTCCACCACGCCGAGGTTCGAGGCCAGATGCCCGCCCGTTTTCGACACATTTTTCAGCAAAAATTCACGCAGCTCCGTACATAAAAGCTGCGTTTGCGAGTCGTTCAGGGTTTTGATGTCCCGGGGATCATGGATGGTTTCAAGAATCAATACGGTTTCCTTCTTTATCTGACAAGATGCAGCACCGACAGTACCTTCGCCGTCAGGTAGATGACATCCTTGCTCTTCATGGCGATCTTTTTGCCGATGGCCTTGCCGCCGATCGTCAATCCGGAAATGAGCGCCGTGACCACGGTGGATACGACGATACTGCGCCAGCCGAAGCTGTTTTGCAGCAGCACGACGATGACCGTCGCGGTCGAGCCGCTGACGATGCCGCAGATGTCACCGACCACATCGTTGCAGAACGAGGCGACCTTTTCCGCGTTGCGGATGAGGTACAGCGCCTCCTTCGCGCCCTTGACACGGTGCGCGGCCATCGAATTGAACGGCTTGGGATTCGCCGCCGTCACGGCGACGCCGATGATATCGAACAGGATGCCCAGCGCAATGAACAGCAGCAGGATCAGTGTTGCCACCACATAGCCCGCATCCTCAAGCACCGCGCCCGAGCACAGGCTCATCGCGGCGGAAAGCGCCACAGCGATCAAAGACACACGGATGACCCAGCGCGCGTGGCTGGGCGTCTTTTCCGTTTTCTTCTGCTTTCGGTCTTCTTCGTTTTCCAAGGCTTTCTTCTCCACAGTTATTTCATAATCATGCTAATCAGCGGCAGCAGCAAAAGGTAATCCTGCGGCATAGGTCGGGTTGGCTTTCCCTGCAGCGCACCTCTCGTTGCCGATGGAGGCGGTTCCCCCTTAGGCGCTGCACCCCGTTGTCACCAGACGAGGTACCCGATTGCCACTTAGTCCGCACTGTAACCCTTTCGCTGCCCTTGCGACAGCCTAGGTGATTTCCACCCCGGAGTCACGCCGTTTCTTATCCTCTTTTGCAGGAAAAATTTCAAGGAGCGATCGTACTTCGCTCTTGGCCGGAGTCTGTACGTTGTTCTCCTATCCGAATTCCCCACGCAAGGCAGGCTACGCTGCACACAGCGTTCGCGGCACAAAGGCCGGGTAGCACCGCAATGCAGGTTCATATCCCGTCCCGTACCGAAGTCGATACCCGAAACCGGGAGTCCGCTCCGGCACAGCAACGAGTCTCCGCAGAAACAGGGTCGGTTCCCCCATGCCATTAGGGGTCGCCCGGAGTCCGCAGGCGCAGCGTGCCCCTTGCCCTCGGGCAGCTCCGGCTGCACGCAGAGCATAGCGGCGCTCTCCATCATGGCCATCATGAAGGGCGTGCCGAACACCTCCAGCCCGCCTGAGCCGACGGCCTTGGCGGTCATATCGGGGGTGACGGTCTGTTCGACCGTATAGGTCATTCCTACCTGAAGCATCGTAAAAATCCTCCTTTTAGATACCCAGACGCGTCCACAGCGAGTCATACAGCCGCAGCGTCGCCTTGGGGAGATTTTTTTTATACAGCTCACAGCGCGCAAGCGTCTCCTCGGACGGCGCCATGATCTCATAGAGCTCCGGATCCAACTCCTCGTCGTTGACCTCCTGATAATAGGCGGGGTACTCCGCCAAAGCTTCCGCGTTGGGAGAGGCATACCAGATATAGTCCATGTTGGCCAGGTTACTGTCGGTAGAGGCGATAAAGTTGATCCACTCCTCCGCTTCGTCCTTGTGCTGGCTGGACTTCAGAACGCACATCGCGTCGACGAACCAGTTCGAGCCCTCCTCCGGAATGACGAAGGCCAGATCCTCGTTGTTCTCGAGCATGGTCAGATAGTCGCCCGCGTAATACATGGCAATGGCCGCGTTGCCGCCCTCCATCTTGCCGAATACCTCGTCCATAACGAAGGCCTGATAGACGCCGTTGTCCTTGGCCTGCTTGATGAGACTGAACGCCTCCTCGAGCTGCGACTCGTCCGTCGTGTTCAGGCTATAGCCCAGCGGAGGAGCGCCGCGCCGATGGCGTCGCGGGAGTTGTTGATCATCAGCACCTGGCCGGCGTATTGCGGGTCGAACATCGCCGACCAGCTCGTGATGGGCTCGCTGACCATCGCGGTATTGTAGATGATGCCGAGCGCACCCCAGGTATACGGAACGGTATACTTGTTCTCCGGGTCATAACTCAGGTGCTTGTAGGTATCGTCTATGAGGTCGAAGTTCGGGATGTTGTCATAGTCGACTCGGCCAGCATGTCCTCCTCGATCAGGCGGGCGATCATGTAGTCAGAGGGAACAATGACGTCGAAGTCCGCGCCGCCCATCTTGATAAGGGGAGTACAGCGCCTCGTTGCTCTCGGCGGTCTGATAGTTCACGCGGATACCTGTCTCCTCCTCGAACCGGGTGATGAGATACTCGTCAATGTACTCGCCCCACGAGCAGACGTTCACCACGCGGTCGGATTTGACGGAGTGCCCGTGACGATCAGCGTCACCAGCAACACGCATGCCACAGCCCCGCCGCAATGCGGCGCAGGAGCTGCGGTTTTTGTTGTTGTGGTGCGTATGCGGCGCGTGGGCAGCCTGTGCGGCCTGTACGTGCTTATCTGCGCGGCTCTCGCGCACGTTGATGAGCGCGAGCAGCACGAGCACCGTCGCGAACAGCAGCGTCGAGATGGCGTTGATCTCCGGGCTGACGCGCTTTTTCGTCATGCCGTAGATCGTCATCGCCAGCGTCGAGGAACTGGTGCCGGCGGTAAAGTAGCTGATGATGAAGTCGTCGATCGACATCGTGAAGGCCGTGAGCGCGCCGGAGACGATGCCGGGCTTGATCTCGGGAATCACGACGCGCCAGAACGCCTGCATCCACGTGCAGCCGAGATCCTGCGCCGCGTCGATGAGGTTGCGGTACCATCTGGCGCAGCTTCGGCCCGACGGCGAGGATGATGTACGGAATGTTGAAACAGATGTGCGCCAGCAGCAGCGTGCCGAAGCCCATCATCAGCCGCTCCGGCAGGACGACGAGCGTCTGCCACGAGTTCACCCACCCGGCAAACGCACCCCAGCCGTTGAAGAGCACCACAAACAGCAGGCACAGACCCACGCCCGTGACAATATCGGCGTTCATCATGGGGATGTTGTTCACAGCCATGAGTACGCCGCGCTTTTTGCGGCGCATGGAGTAGAGCCCGATGGAGGCAAATGTGCCCGCAAGGGTCGCGATCACCGTCGCGAGGGAGCGAGACCATGAGCGTGATATACACGCTATGCATGATCAGACGGTTATGAAACAACCCCCGTACCAGTGCAGGGAGAAGCCCTTCCAGACGCTCGAGCTGTTGCCCGCGTTGAAGAGAAAAGACGATCAGAATGATGATCGGCGCATAGAGAAACAGGAACGTCAGCGCCATGAGCAGGCGGCTGCCAAAGCCGTTGTTGCGGGTTTTCACAGCATCACCGCCTGTTCCTCGCCCTCACCGAAGCGATTCAGCACAATCATGCACACCAGCACGATCACCATCATCACCAGCGAGATGGCCGCGCCGAGCTGCGGGTTGTACGCACCGCCGAGGAACTGCCGCTCAATCAGGTCGCCGAGCAGCAGCTCCGTGCCGCCGCCGAGCATCCGGCTGATGGCAAACGTCGACACCGACGGCACGAACACCATCGTAATCCCCGACAGCACCCCCGGCAGCGACAGCGGCAGGATCACCTGCGGAACACCATCACGGAGTTCGCGCCGAGGTCGCGCGCCGCCTCGATAAGCGAGCGGTCGAGCTTGATGATGACCGAGTAGATCGGCAGGATCATGAACGGCAGATGGTTATACACCATGCCGAGTACGACTGCGCCCTGCGTGTTGATCATCTGGAAGAACTCCACGTCCGCCCCGGTCACGCGGTTATACAGCGCGATCAGTCCGATCTTCTGGAACAGCTGATTGAGCAGGCCGTTGTTCTCCAGAATCGTCATCCACGAATAGGTGCGCAGCAGGAAGTTCATCCACATCGGGAGCATGATGAGCACCATCGCCATGCGCTGGAAGGACTTACCCTCGCGGCTCATCAGTACGACACCGGATAGCCGATCAGCAGGCACACGGCCGTCGCGATCAGCGCGAGCTTGAACGAGCGGAGAAACACATCCGTATACTCGCCCATGTTCACGAAATTCTCGAGCGAAAAGCCGCCGTCGGCGGAGGAAAAGGCATAGGCCACCATAATGACGATGGGCGCCACCACGAAGATGGCCATCCACACCTCGTAGGGTACGGCGAACCGGGAGAGCTTATTCTTCATCCCCGCTCTCCTCCTCGTCCGCCAGAGTGGCGTCCGCCAGCTCTTCGTATTCCTCGGAATAGGAGCTGTAGTCACCGAACATGCCGGAGTATTCGCTCTTTTTCATGATGTGGAAGCCGTCGGGTCGATCTTCACGCCGACCTGCGCGCCGACGGGCGAGTGGTCGGTCGTCTGGATGAGCCACTTGAAGCCGCCCAGATCACGATGATATCATACTGCATGCCCTTGAACGTCACGTTCGTGACCGTTCCGACGAGCTGCCCCTGCTCCACGGGGACAATGTCGAGGTGCTCGGGGCGGATGACGACGTCGACCGGCTCATTCGGCGCAAAGCCGCCGTCGACGCACTGGAACTCGCGCCGGTACATGCGCACCACGCCGTCGCGGACCATCGTGCCGTTGAGGATGTTGCTCTCACCGATAAAATCCGCCACGAAGGCGTTCTTCGGCTCGTTGTAAATATCTTCCGGGGTGCCGATCTGCTGGATGGAGCCTTTGTCCATGACCACAACGGTGTCGGACATGGTGAGGGCCTCCTCCTGATCGTGCGTCACATATATAAACGTAATGCCGAGCTGCTGCTGGATGCGCTTGAGCTCGTTTTGCATGTCCTTGCGCAGGCGGAGGTCGAGCGCGCCGAGCGGCTCGTCGAGCAGCAGCACCTCGGGCCGGTTCACGAGCGCGCGGGCGATGGCGACGCGCTGCTGCTGGCCGCCGGAGAGCTGGTCGATGCGCCGGTGCTCAAAGCCCTTCAGGCTGACCATGCCCAGCATCTCCGTCACGCGCGTTTCAATTTCATCGGCCGGCACCTTCGCAAGGCGCAGGCCGAAGGCGATGTTTTCAAACACGTCCAGATGCGGGAACAGCGCATATTTCTGGAACACCGTGTTGATCTGCCGCTTATGAGGCGGGACATCATTAATCCTCACACCGTCAAACGTGACGTCACCCGACGTAGGCGTTGTGAAACCGCCGATGATCCGCAGCGTGGTGGTCTTGCCGCACCCGCTGGGGCCGAGAGAAGTGTGAGGAATTCGGAATTGTTGATGTAAAGATTGATGTGATCGAGAACCAGCTCGTCGTCAAACGCCATGCAGAGATCCCGCAGGCGAATTAACTCTTTGGACATTTATCCTCCCCCGTTCAAACAAAAAAAATCTGCCGTATGCTCCGCCGCAGCGCCGCCCTGTTCCTGACCGCGTCCGCCGCTTAACACAAAGCAGATACAATATATAAAAAAAAGCGTCGAAATGTCAATAATAATTTTCCGGATTCTGTCAAAAAAAGCAAAGGGCGGAAAATTTCTCCGTCCCTGCCTGCACTCACCGCATTTTACCGCTCTGCATCACAGCTTTTCTGCCAGCGCCACGCGTCGCGGCAGATATCCTCCAGCCCCTTCTCCGCCTGCCAGCCGAGCAGACGCCGCGCCTTCTCCGTCCCCGCGTAGCACGATGCGAGATCCCCGCGCGGCGCGGGGCGATCCGGTGCGGTACAGGGGACACCGTTCACGCGCTCAAACGTCTGTACCAGCTTGAGCACGCTCGTGCCGTGGCCGGTGCCGAGGTTGATAGCCTCCCATCCCACGTGCTCCTCCGTATAGCCGATGGCCGCGATGTGGCCGCGGGCGAGGTCGGTGATGTGGATATAGTCGCGCACGCCGGTGCCGTCGGGCGTCTCATAATCGTCTCCGAAGATGGAGAGCTCCTTCCGGATGCCCGCCGCCGTCTGCGTGATATAGGGCATGAGGTTGTTCGGCACGCCGTTCGGCCGCTCACCGATCAGACCGCTCTCATGCGCGCCGATGGGGTTAAAATACCGCAGGCAGACGACCGAGAGCGCCGCGTCCGCCTGGCTACGTCGGCGAGGATCTGCTCGATCATCCACTTCGTCCAGCCGTAGGGATTCGTACAGCGCCGGCGGGCATGTCCTCGGTATAGGGAACAGGGGGTTGTCCGCGCCGTAGACCGTCGCCGACGAGCTGAATACGAGACGGCGCACGTCGTAACTGCGCATCGTTTCGAAGCAGGGTCAGGGTCGTGTCAAGGTTGTTGCGGTAGTACTCGATTGGCTTCTGTACCGACTCCCCACCGCCTTGAAGCCCGCGAGATGTACCGCCGCGTCAATCGGCTGCTCATCAAACACCTTCGCGAGCGCCGCGCCGTCCGCCGCGTCGATCCGGTAAAACGCCGGGCGGCGGCCGTAATCTTCTCGATGCGGTCGATCACGTCCGCGCGGCTGTTCGAGAGGTCGTCCGCGATGACGACGTCATAGCCGTCCTGCAGCAGCTCCACGGCGATGTGCGAGCCGATAAAGCCCGCGCCGCCGGTCAGTAGCATTGTCTGACTCATTTCTTCCCTCCAAAATACTTCTCCCGGAAAGGCACCTGCTCTACGCGGAAGCTGCGCCCCTTCAGATAGTTCAGAATCCCCGCGTCCGTGGGAAATCAAAGGTCAGCTGATAGGAATAGAGCGCCTGGCGCGTCTCGCCGTACTGGCGGTTTTTCGCGCCGCTGCCGTACTTCCTGTCCCCAAGCAGCGGGCAGCTGAGGTCGGCCATCGTCGCGCGGATCTGGTGGGTGCGCCCGGTCAGCAGCTCGATCTCCAGCAGCGACAGCTCGCCCCGCCGCTCGAGCGTGCGGTAGCGCGTCACCGCGGTCTTGCCGCCGGAACGGGGCGGTGATAGACCGCGACCTGCTTTTCTTCTCGTCCTTGAGCAGGAAGCATGAGATCTCGCCCTCCGGCGGCTTCGGCGCGCCGAGAGAAATGCAGAGGATAGCGCTTGTCGATCTCGCGGTCACGGATCTTCTCGTTGATGATGCGCAGCGTCTCCGCGTTCTTCGCCGCGATGACGATGCCGCCGGTGTTGCGGTCGATGCGGTTGCAGAGCGCCGGGGTGAAGGCATTCTCCCAGCGCGGGTTCCACTCGCGCTTCTGGTAGAGATACGCCTGGATATGGTTGATCAGTGTGTTGACCTTCTCCGTCTCGTCCGCGTGGACGACCAGCCCCGGCCGCTTGTTGAGGAGCATCAGGTTCTCGTCCTCATAGACGATGTCGAGGCTCGGCTTCCACAGCGAGAGGAAGAGGTTGTCCTCCTTCGGCTGGTCGAAAAGAATTCGTCGTTGATATACAGCTGCAGCACGTCGCCCGTCTGCAGGCGCTGGTCGCGCTGGGCGCGGGGCGCCGTTCACCTTGATGCGCTTGATGCGGATATACTTCTGCAGCAGCGCGGGCGGCAGAAGCGGCAGCGATTTGGACACAAAACGGTCCAGCCGCTGCCCGGCGTCGTTTTTTCCGATGGTCAGTTCGCGCATAGGCTCCTCCGACAGTCATTCGTTCTCTCCTCTATTCTATTCCTTTTCCAAAAATGTCAAAATAATTCTCAGAAAATGTTTGACAAGGCGCGCAGAATCCTCTATAATACTACTCGTGTCATTGCGAGGTGTACTATGCGTTTGAATGTCAACAGAGTTTTGCATACCCCCGATCTGCGTCAGGATTTCCACTTTGAGATGGATCTGTCCGGGCTGGAATTCGGCGGTATGTGCCCCATTGTCTCCCCGGTTGTTGTGGACGGCCAGGTGCGGAACAAGGCGGGCGTCCTGCTGCTGGAGCTTCAGGCACATACGGTGCTGCACTGTGTATGTGACCGGTGTATGGAGGAATTCGACGAACCGAAGACCGTCCGCTACGAGTGTGTTCTTGCACAGGAGCGGCAGTTCGACGATGACGACGAAATCGTCCTGCTGGAAAACGACGAAGTGGATCTGGCCGAGCTGGCCAGAGATGCGTTCATCCTTGACATGGACACAAAAACCCCTGTGCTCAGAGGACTGTAAGGGTCTTTGTCGGGCTGCGGCGTGAACCTCAACCACGAGGCCTGCCGCTGCAAAAAGCAGGTCGATCCCCGGCTTGCGGCGCTGGCGAAGCTCCTCGAACAGCCGGAGGGTAAACAGGAAATCTTCCATCATAAATTACTGCTCAGGCAGTTAAGACCAAGGAGGTGTCAACATGGCGGTACCTAAGGGAAAAGTATCCAAGCAAAGACGCAATAAGAGACGCAGCTCCGTGTGGAAGCTGGCGACTCCCGGTCTCGTGGCTTGCCCCAAGTGTGGCGCGCTGCATCTGCCTCACAGAATGTGCCCTGAGTGCGGTACCTACAATGGCCGCGAGGTCAAAAGAGGTCAAGTCTGTGGCCGCAGGCAAATAATCAGCTCTGCATGTGTCCCTGACGAGGAGGAAAGGTTTTCTTCCCTCCTCATTTCAGATTTTACGGAATTTTTCGACTTTTTAACTTGACATCCCGCATGATGGATGTAACATTTTTCAAGACGGCTATTACTAAAAGCTGCAGGTAGGGTTGTTACGCATGCCGCAATCCCAGGAAGCACTGTACGCAAACCTCCGCAGCAGGCGCAGGCCGATCTGGATCGCTATCTCTCTTACGGTTGGGAACCCCCATGTGGTTGCCAGAAAGCTCCTGCACACGCTGCACGGTCTGAATCTCGCCCGACGACATCCGGGCAGTGATCCGCGCACGCGGGACCAAACCCACACGGGGGCAGCCTCCGCAAAGAGACGGACTGAAGAAATCACATTTTGTTCAAAAAGCCGCAAAAAGCGTTCCAACCGGAAGGTTGGAACGCTTTTCTCCATGTGTTCTGCAAATACGGATCGTCGAGCATGCCAAGGCGCCGGAGCATGGTCTTTTTCACCGCGCGGAAGATGTTTTCGTAGCCCCGTGCAGCGCAGAGGTGCCGGAGAGGAGCTTTCGCAGCTGGTCGTCCGTATAGTAGACG
>VOFG01002771.1_pt1 | contig 21374 bp, 41 predicted proteins | sample 5384171 | NCBI WGS metagenome assembly VOFG01 (sample SAMN12384726, study PRJNA508395) | human gut metagenome | isolation source: healthy gut F | host: Homo sapiens
GAAGGCGGTGGGGATGGAGGGCCGGTGATGTCGGCGTCCATGATGCCCACCTTGTAGCCCCTGCTTGGCCATGGCGGCGGCCAGGGAGGCGGTGGTGGAGCTCTTGCCTACGCCGCCCTTTCCGGACATGATGGCATAGACGTGCTTGATGGCGGAATCCTTGTTCAGGGGGTGCGATGAGGTCCTTGGCATCCACGTGGTCGCAGCCTAGGCCCCGCAGGTGCTGCAGTCATGGGTACATTCTTCAGACATGGGTCAAAACTTCCCTTTCCTTCAGGTTTCATTGGGTATTCAAATGGGCCAACGCCCAGGGTTTATCACAAAAGCGTCGCAGATAAGCGCCCGCAGGCGCAATGCAAAGCGAGCAACCGGGCGCAGCCCGGCTCTTAGCGAGTCGCACCCCTCTTAAACGCAGTAAGCGGAACCAAATCCAATCATTTTTCCACCGGCCCATGTGGAAAAATTCTTCTCGGCAGGAGAGTGCCAGCTCCGCTGGCGCGGTTCCTGCCGCAATCCCCCAACCTCGGGAGCCCAGCGCAGCGGGGTCCCGAGGTTACTTGTATTCGTAGATCCCCCCCCAATAAACTCCCGGATGAGGGAGGCCGGGGAGCACCAGGTCTGGGTCAATGGGGGAGGAAATGGTCAAACCCGTGGATCAGGTCCAGCAGTTCGCTGCGGCGTGGCGTTCTCCTCGGGGACGGCCTCAGCATGGAAGCTTTGGCGTAGTTCTTCATCACCGACACCTCGTAGGGTAGGGAGGAGTCGAAGATGTAGTTGGCCGGTGCTTGTAGGGGAGATGTACAGCTTCTCCCGGCGGACGTTGGCCCACATGTCTAGGGTTTCGGCCGCCGGTACCCCGGAAGTTGTAGTCCCGCACGGCCCGGCGGGTCAGGCGCATCCAGGTGCCCTTGAACCGCAGGTCCTCCCCCCTCCAGCACATCGGACCGGGCGGAGATGTACAGGCACATGGCGGCGGGGTTCCGGCGCGGCGCAGTCGTCGTTGAGGGCGTGGATGCCCTCGAAGATGGCCACCTCGTTCTTTCCCAGGCGGAGGGGGTGCCCATCTGGTCGTTGCGCATCTGCCGGGCGAACTCGAAGTGGGGCACCACGATGGTCTCCCCCTTGAGAGCTTGGTGAAGTGCTCGTTGAGCAGGTCCATGTCCAGGCACTTGGGGACTCAAAGTCGATGGACCCATCGGCGGTGCGGGGGGACGGTCTTGGGGTTAGGGTCTTGAAGTAGTTGTCCAGGGAGATGGTGTGGGACAGGACCCCCCGCCGCTCCAGCTCCTCCTCGATCTTCAAGGCGGTGGTGGTTTTCCCCGACCCGGAGGGGCCGGAGAGCTTGGACGATGGGGCTCTTGGGGAGGTTGGCCAGGATGGCGTCCGCCGCCTGGCTCACCTTCTCGGCGTACTGGGCGTCGCACTCCTCCAGAAACCCGTTCACATCCTGGTCGATGCGGCGGTTGATCTCTTGCAGCTGATAGGACATTGGAATTGCCTCCTTCCAGGCGCGTCAAGGGACAAAGTCACAAAGTGGGAACAAGGAGGGGAAGCCAGGCCGGGCCCGTCATACCCAGGCGGCTTTTTCCGCGCGAATGGTGTCGATGGTGCGCAGGTACTCCTGGGGATACTTGGGGTTGGCCATCCGGAGGACCCCCCGTTCTCCACAAACTTGGTCACCCCCTGCCCCCAGGGACAGGACGGTGGAGCTCCTCCATCATGCAGATGTTGTACTGGTTGACGTAGCCGGGCGGGTCCACCCCACGTTTTCCAGGGCGCCGGACATGAACTTCTGCCGGTAGAGGTAGTAGGGGCGTATCCCCCCCTCCAGGGCGGCCCAGGCGTCGTCCAGCATGGCGGCCACCTGGTCCCCGGGGCAGGGTGTCCTCCTGGCGCAGGAGGCCCCTTCTTCAGGGCCAGGGTGTGGACGGTGAGGTTCTCCGGGGCCAGGGCCATCACCTCCTCCAGGGTCTGGCGGAAGCCCTGCGGGGTGTCCCCGGCAGGTCCGCGATGAGGTCCATGTTGATGGGCCAGGCCCCCACCTCCCGGGCCAGGGCATGGGCCGTTTCGGATGTCCCCCGCCCGGTGGCTGCGGCCGATGGCCGCCAGCACGGGGTCGGACATGGTCTGGGGTTCACGGAGATCCGGTTGCCGCCCCGGCCCGGATGGCCAGAGCTTTTCCCCGGGTGATGGTGTCGCCGGCCGGCCTCCACGGTGCACTCCGTGCCGGGGCCAGGGCGAAGGCGGTGCCCACCCGTTCCAGCAGGCGGGCCAGCTGGTCGGCGGACCCAGGGTGGTGGGGGTGCCGCCCCCCATGTACACCGCCCGGACGGTTTTCCCCCGCCTGGCGGGCGGCGGCCCGGCGGCGTCGATCTCCGTGAGCAGGGCCTCCAGGTACTGGGGATCACCGGTTGGCCGACCCGGCAGCGGAGATGAAGGAGCAGTAGGCGCACCGGGTGGGGCAAAAGGGGATGCCCACATACAGGAGATCTCCTGGGGCCAAACTGGCCTGCACCCCCCGGCTGGCCTGGGCGCAGGCCACCGCCAGCTTCCGGCGCAGGGGAGACGCTGGTACTGGTCCCAGCTGGGCATCCCCTCCGCCTGGGCGGGGGGGCCCCCGGCGCCAGGGGCAGGTGGGCAGCTTCACCGGGCGGACACCGGAGAGCATCCCCCAAGGGGGGCTCGGCCCTAGGCGATCCCACTGCCGCCAGGTAAAAGCCCGCTGGAGGGTCCGCCGGGTGAGGCGGGTGGCTACCACCGGGTCGTCCTGGGGCAGCTGGCTGGTCTGCACCCGGCACTGGCGGGTGTAGGTTCTCCCTTCCCGGCGGAGGGTGGCCCGGGCGGTGCACCAGGTCTTCCCCGGGAGAAGGACAGTTCAATTCATTGTCCCCAGGGGGGCGTGTCGGGAGTACACCGGCCGCTCCTGGGGAAGAGGGTGAGGGAGGGTCTGTTCCACGGCGTACTTTTCCCCGTGGCCGGTGAAGTAGAGGTTCATCGCAGGGCTTCCCGGGCGAAGGGGTTGTGGGCCCGCTCCCGTCTAAGGGGGAGGTCCCCTCATGGCCGGGGGCACACCCGGAGGTTCCCCCTCCAGGGAGACCAGCCGCTTCAGGGACTGGAGGATCTGGCCATAGCTCCCCCCACAAAGTCGGTCCGGCCGCAGGAGCCGGCGAAGAGGGTGTCCCCGCAGAAGAGCACGTCCCCCACCCGGTAGGTCACCGACCCGGGGGAGTGGCCGGGGGTGGAGAACCTGGATGGGGGTGCCGCCGAAGTCGATGGTGTCCCCCCTCCTTCACGGTGTGGATGCCCTCCACCGGGGCCAGGAGCATGTACTGGTCCCCGGCCTTCTTCCAGTTAACCTCCTTGTCGTGGACGTAGACGGGGGTGCCGGGCCACTTCTGCAGCAGGCCGGGGGACCCCCAGCACGTGGTCAAAGTGGCCGTGGGTGATGAGGATCATGGTGAGCTTCAGGCCCGCCTTGCGGATCTCCCGGTCGATGTCGTCGGGCTGGTCGCCGGGGTCAATGACGGCGCAGGTCTTGGCCTCGGTGTCCTCCAGCAGGTAGCAGTTGGTGCCGATCTGGCCCACGGGCATGCGTTTGATCTGTAACATAGGCAATCGATGGTTCCTCCATGTGTTGTAGTATCCATTCTGGGTGTGGTGGGGTGCTGCGTACCCCTTCGGGTGGTCGGGGCTTTTCCCGGCCTTGGGGCGCAGCGCCCCGGGGGCCCCGCCGACTCCGGCGGGGGAGCCCGGCTTTCTTTGGGAAGAAAGCCGGAGGAAAGAACACCAGGGCTCCGCCCTGGACCCGGGTTTTTATGGCCGCTCGTTCCCACTCGCTGGTTTTGGGGGTTGTTGTCTCTGGGATGGCAGAGGGGCTATTACTTTCGGTATGCTAAGACTGATTTGGGACGCATTTTTCGGGAAAATATACTCAAAAAGCATTTTGCGAAAGAAAGTTCCCAAATCAGGGCACGTAGATGGGCTCCGAAATAGCCCAACAACCGCCCCGCTGCGCCCCACCACGCCAAAACGAGCAGCGAGCAGCGAGCGGGCCTTAAAGAAGGGGGGTCCAGGGGGCACCCCCGGCTTCTTTCTCCCCATTTCTTCGCAAGAAATGGGGACCCCCGCCCGGGACCGGGCGGGAACCCACCTCGCAGGTTCTAACCTGCGCTGGTCCAAACCGGACCCCCTGCCGACGGCAAACCAGGCCCCCGGCCCCACCCAGGAGCCACCTCTTTTTACATAGCGTCGGTGTCCATCCAAATGGTCACCGGCCCGTCGTTGACGGAGGCCACCGCCATATCCGCCCCGAACTGGCCGTGTTCACCTGGAACCCCCGGGCCCGGCAGAGGTCCAGGAAGGTCTCGTACAGGGGGATGGCCACCGCCGGGGGCGGCCTTGGTGAACCCCGGTAAGCGGCTCTTGATGTCGGCGTACAGGGTGAACTGGGACACCCCAAAAGGGCGCCCCTACGGCCTCAAGTTTAGGTTCATCTTGCCCGCCTGGTCGGCAAAGACCCGCAGGCCGCAGATCTTGTCGGCCAGTTTTTCTGCCTGGGCCTGGGTATCCTCTGGACCGATGCCCAGAAGGACCAGAAAGCCGGTGCCGATTTCCCCCACGGTCTCCCCGTCGATGGCGACGGAGGCCGAGGACACCAGGTTACCACTGCGCGCATAGGGGTTCCTCCTTTTTGGTCGCGATGCTCTCTTTTGGACAGAGCGTATACAAATTAAAGTATACCACAGGGCGGGAACCCCGTCAACGCCTGCCTGCGCCCGGCGGGCAGGGTTGACAGAAGGCGGAGGATAGGCGTAAAGTAAACCAGGAAATCAAACAGGAAGGAAGTCTTTTCATGAAACGCGTGCTCCTATACATCCTCGGACTGAACCTCATTGCCGTGGCGGTGGTGCTGAACATCCGCTATGGCCTGGGGGTGGCGGCCTTCAGTTCGGTGATGTACTCCATTTCAGAGATCTATCAGATCTCCCTGGTCACAACGTCTATCCTATGCTATCTGATCTTTGTGCTGCTCCAGTGCTTGTTCTCCCGGAAGGTCACCCTTCCCTACTTGTTGGAGATCCCCTCTCCTTCCTCTTCGGTTGGTTGACCGACCTGTACGACTTGGTGATTCCCGCCATCCCGGGGCCCCTGCCCCTGCAGCTGATCCTGTTCGGGGGGACCATGTTCCTCACCGCCATGGGGGTGTTCCTGTGCGTGAAGACCAACCTGGTCCTTACCCCCACCGACGGGATTGTACAAACCATGTCACAAGTGTTTCACCTGCCCTTCTCTGGGGTGAAGAACGGGTTTGACCTCTCCCTGGTGGCCATCAGTGCCGTTCTCTGCCTGGCCAACCACACGCCCTTCTACGGCGTCGGGGTGGGAACGGTGCTCTCAGCCGTGTGCCTGGGACGGATCATCCGGCTCTATGAAAAACACCTCTTCCAGCGGGAGGCATGGGCTCTCCGTGGGCAGGAAGCAGGATAAGGATCCGTACAACCACCCGGCAGGGGCCAGATTTGGCCTCTGCCGGGAACTTTTTTTTCCTTCTGCCGCCGTCTAAAGAGGCAAAGAACCCTCTCGCCCTCCTGGGGCGGGAGAGACCAAAGGAGGGTTTGCCCATGAAAACCATCGGAACCATGCTGTGTCTGGCGTCGCTGCTCCTGCTGGCGGCCTGCACCGCTTAAGCCCAGAGGAAGCGGCTGGCACCAGGACGCCCCCTGCCTGGGTCGGCGGTGGCCACCTGCCGGGTGGTGGATGTCCAGGACGACCAGCTGATGCTGGCCGCTGCAGACGGCGGGAGAACGACGTCTATGCCCTCGCCCTGGGGGACCTCCCCGTGACCTATGAGGACCCCAGTCAAACGGAGATCGTACCGGGGAATCAGATCCAGATCGGCTACGGCGGCACGGTGGAGGAGACCTTCCCCGCCCGGCTGGGGAACGTGGAGGCTATCCGGGTCCAGGTGGACGGCTTTGACAACCTGTGTGCCCTCTACCTCCAAGTGTTCCAGGACCTGTGGGACACCGACACGGCTTTGAACCAGGGGATCGTCCAGCTGGGCCTGGACCTCTCCCAGACCCGCCTGACCCCGGCGGGCAGAGCGCCGTGGGGGTGGCCTGGGGAACCGGTGGGACCTGCCCGTCCACCAGGCCACCTGGGAGGAACTGGTCCAGGCGGGGACCATCGACGGGGAGAACCTCCAGTGGGAGGACGGCCTCTTCCTGGCCATCCGGGAGGAGGACCCCTCGGCGGATTCCCTCACCTTCACCGCCGAGAAGTGGCGCAGCGGCCTGGGGGCCTACTACTTCAGCGACTGCACCGCCCGGCAGGATCTTAGGCGGGCAGTGGTCGGCCTACACCGTAGGGGCGGAGGCCATCGCATAGCAGGGCGCCTCGGTGCCTGTCCCCCTTCCCTCTTTCTCCGGGCGTGGAGCCTGGGGGAAAGGGGGGCTTTTTCTGGGCGAGCCCCGGGGGCGTGGGGCTTGCGCTCCTTGAAAAATACCCCCAGTTGTGGTAATCTATACTCTGAATTTCTATCGAATTCTTTATTTTTTTCCATGGGAGGAACCCGTTGTGAGACAGACCCCGACCATTCCCCCGGCGGAGATCACCCGCCAGCTGGCCCTGTGTGACCAGATCCATGCCCTGCTGGACCAGACCCCCGGCCAAAGCTGGCCTTCGTGGACACCTACGGCTGCCAGCAGAACGAGGCCGACTCCGAGCGCCTCCGGGGCTACCTGGCCGGATGGGCTATGCCTTCTCCGACACCGAGGAGGGGGCTGACCTGGTGCTGGTGATCAACACCTGTGCCATCCGGGAGCACGCCGAGCACCGGGTGTTCGGCAACGTGGGGCCCTGTCCCACACCAAGCGCCGCCACCCGGGGCAGGTGATCTGCGTCTGCGGCTGCATGGCCCGGCAGGAGCCCCACGTGGCCCAGCGGCTGCGCCAGTCCTTCCCCTATGTGGACCTGGTGTTTGGCCCCCAGCTGCTGTGGCAGTTCCCCAGCTGCTGCTGGAGAAGCTGACCACCGGCAAGCGGGTCTGTGCCACCCAGGACGGGCCCGGGGCGGTGGCCGAGGGCATCCCCGTGGTGCGGCAGAACCCCGGAAGGCCTGGGTGTCCATTATGTACGGTGCAACAACTTCTGCACCTACTGCATCGTCCCTACGTCCGGGGGCGGGAGCGCAGCCGCCAGCCGGAGGACATCTGGCCGAGGTCCGGGAACTGGCCGCGGCGGGGTACCAGGACATCACCCTGCTCGGCCAGAATGTGAACTCCTACGGCAAGGACCTGGACCGGGGGTGGACTTCGCCTGGCTGCTGGAGCAGGTAAACGCCATCCCCGGGGACTTCCTCATCCGCTTCATGACCAGCCACCCCAAGGACGCGGGGGGGCAGAAGCTGTTTGACACCATGGCCGCCTGCGGGAAGGTGGCCCCGTCCTCCACCTGCCCTTCCAGTCCGGCAGCAGCCGGGTGCTGAAGGCCATGAACCGGGGCTACACCCGGGAACACTACCTGGACCTGGTGGCCCAGCTCCGGGCAGGATCCCGGACATCGTCCTCACCTCTGACATGATCGTGGGCTTCCCCGGGGAGACCCAGGAGGAGTTCGAGGAGACCCTCTCCCTCATCGAGGCGGTGCGGTTTGATGCCCTGTTTACCTTTATCTTCTCCCCCGCCGGGGGGAACCCCTGCGGAGAAGCTGGACGACCCCATGCCCAAGGAGCAGAAGAACGCCAACTTCCAGCGGCTGCTCCAGCGGCAGAACCAGATCTCCGGGGAGAAGCACCAGGCCTATGTGGGCAAGACCCTCCGCTGCCTGGTGGATGGCCAGGGGAGGACGGCCGCCTCACCGCCCGCACCGCCGGGGGCGGCTGGTCCACCTGGCGGCGGAGCCCGGCGTCATCGGCACCTGGCAGGAAGTGCGGGTCACCGGCGCCTCCACTTGGGCGCTGTTTGGGGAACTGGCGGCCCGGTGAAGGCAGAAACTTTTGCGGGGCCCCTCTGGAAGGGGGCCGCCGTCATTGGGAAGGTGGTCCCGTTGGGACCGTCGCCGGGTGGGCCCTGCGACGTGGTTTCCGCCCGGTCCCGGGCGGGAGTCGGTACGGTACTACGTACCCTACGGGTGGTCGGGGCTCTTCCGGTGCCTCGGGGCGCAGCGCCCGGGGGCCCGCCTGCCCGGCATGGGGTCCCCATTTCTCCCGAGAAATGGGGAGAAAGAAGAGGAGCCAAGGGGCAAGCCCCTGGACCCCCATTTTTTAGGGCCCGCTCGTTGGCACTCGCTCGTTTTGGCGGTTGTGGCGCATTGTTCCGGTGGTGGGGCTGTTTCGGGGTCCATCTGCGTGCCCTGATTTGGATTCGCATTTTGCGGGAGCAGGGGTTGGGTGAGAAAGCTTTTCTTTGCGGAGTCATACCACCTACGAAGGCTTCCCCTGGGGGGAAGCTGTCACCGGAGGTGACGGATGAGGGGCGACCGGGTTGCCCAACGGAGCAAAAGAAAAATGCCGTTGAGGCGACAGCCGAGTAGATTGTCCCTTTTCTACAAGGAAAGGTTGGGTACGGGATCGCCCCCTCATCCGCCCCAGTGTGCGCACTGGGCCACCTTCCCCCAAAGGGGAAGGCTTTGGGTGGGGAAATCCTGGGGTATCCCATCCCCTTCCGTCCAACGGACTCGCCCGGCAGGGCACGCCTCAGAGTTTCCCCGCCCGCAGGCGGGAAAAAAAAATGGGGGAATCATGTTTTGACCGGCTCCAGGTGGCGACGAGCCCAAAACATTCTTCTCAACCGCCAGTGTGCCCGCAGGGTTACGCGCAGCGGCTGCCATCCCAATTTTGGGAGGGGCCTCAACCAAGCAGAATATTTGACACCCCCGTACACTGCCCTCCCGAACGAAGCGCAAACCTTCCCCGCCCCTCCCAAAATTCCCACAGAAAGAGAGATTAGTATGCCAGAACTCACCCCCATGAAAAAGCAATATTTGGAGATCAAGGCCCAGCACCCTGACTGCCTGCTCTTTTTCCGCCTGGGGGACTTCTATGAGATGTTCGACGAGGACGCCAAGGTGGCTGCCGAGGAGCTCAACCTCACCCTCACCACCCGGGACCGGAACAAACCCTTGGAGGAGCGCACCCCCATGTGCGGGGTGCCCTACCACCTGCCGAGGCCTACATCGCCCGGCTGATTGCCAAGGGCTACAAGGTGGCCATCTGCGAGCAGACCGAGGACCCCGCCCAGGCCAAAGGGGCTGGTGGACCGGGGGTGATCCGGGTGGTCACCCCCGGCACCCTCATCGAGGACGCCTGCTGGAGGAGGGAAGAACAACTTCCTGGCCGCCCTCTGCGCCACCCCCGCCGGGGCGGGGCTGTGCTGGGGACATCTCCACCGGAGAGGTGGTCCTCACCTTCTTCCCGGCGGAGGGTGGGCCAACCGGGCGGTGAACGAGCTGGCCCGGTTTGCCCCCGGGAGGTCCTCTCTCTCCCAGGGGCGGCGGAAAGGCCCTGGTGGACTATGGGAAAAACAAGCTGGGCTGCCGGATCGAGCAGGCCGGAGGCGGCCTTCGCCCTGGACCGGGCCTGGGAGCGGGTCCGCGGCAGTTCACCCAGGGGGCTGGACCAGGTGCCCCAGGGGCGGCGCCTGCCATCCAGGCGGCTAGGGGCCCTGCTGGACTACCTCTACGCCACCCAGAAGACCGACCTGTCCTACCTCCACACCCTGCGGTACTACGCCACCGGCCAGTTCCTGGAGCTGGACCCGGTGGCCCGGCGGAACCTGGAACTGGCCGAGACCATCCGGGGCAAGGAGAAGAAGGGCTCCCTCCTCTGGGTGCTGGATAAGACGAAAACCGCCATGGGCGGCCGCCTCCTCCGCAGCTGGATGGACCGGCCCTCATCGTCCCCCGTGGCCATCTCCCGCCGGCTGGAGGCGGTGGGCTGGCTGGTGGACAACGCCGTAGAGCGGGAGGAGCTTCTCCAGGTCCTCCGGGAGATCCCGGATTTGGAGCGGCTGATCTCCCGCATCGTCTACGGCACCGCCGGGGCCGGGATCTGGTGGCCCTGGCCCGTAAACTGGAAAGACTCCCCTGCTGCAGAACCACCTGCCGGGGAAAAGCCCTTCCCTCCTGGCCAAGGTCCGGGGGCCTGGAGGGCCTGCCGGGGCTCACCGACCTCATCGCCCGGGGCATCGTGGAGGAGCCCCCCTTCTCCGTCCGGGAGGGCGGCTTCATCCGCCCCGGCTACCACCCTGACGTGGACCAGCTGCGGGAACTGCTCACCGACACCAAGGGGGGTCATCGCCAAGCTGGAGGCCGCAGAGAAGGAAAAGACGGGGATCAAGTCCCTGAAGGTGGGCTTCAATAAAGTCTTTGGCTACTACATCGAGGTCTCCAAGTCCTACTACGACCAGGTTCCCCGGAGTACATCCGCAAGCAGACCCTGGTGAACTGCGAGCGGTTCATCACCCAGGAGCTCAAGGACATGGAGCACACCATCCTCTCCGCCCAGGACCGGATTGTGGCCCTGGGTACCAGCTCTTCTGTGAGATCCGGGACCAGGCCGCCGCCCAGGCCGACCCAGATCCAGGGAGATCGCCGGGGCCGTGGCCCAGGCCGACGTGCTGGCGGCCTTCGCCCTGGTGGCGGCGGAGAACAACTACTGCATGCCCCTGGTGGACCACTCGGACAAACTGGAGATCACCGAGGGCCGCCACCCGGTGGTGGAGAAGATGCTGAAGGACAGCCTCTTCGTCCCCAACGACACCTACATGGACGGCAAGGACCACCGGGCGGCCATCCTCACCGGCCCCAATATGGCTGGCAAGTCCACCTATATGCGCCAGGTGGCACTCATTGTTCTCATGGCCCAGATGGGCTCCTTTGTCCCCGCCCGGGCCGCCCATATCGGGGTGGTAGACCGGGTGTTCACCCGCATCGGCGCCTCGGATGACCTTCCGGCGGACAGTCCACCCTTATGGTGGAGATGACTGAGGTGGCCGAACTCTCAAGCACGCCACCCCCGGAGCCTGCTCATCCTGGACGAGATCGGCCGGGGACCTCCACCTACGACGGCATGGCCATCGCCCGGGCGGTGCTGGAGTGGTGCGCCAACCCCCCGCCGCCTGGGGGGGCGGAGAGCGGACGCTTCTCTGGCACGTGACGCCGGATACCCTGGTCCTGGGGCGGAGGAAATCCCCCGCGGCGCCATCAAAGCGGTTCACTGCTGGCCCAACCGGGACGCCCTGGGGCACGCCGGGGCGGGCTGGACCGTCAATATTGAGACCACGGGGAAAAACCACCTGCTCCGCTCCCTGACCGAGGGGGAGGGGCTGGACCAGTCCGTCCGGCAGCTCCGGGCCCTGGTGGTGGCCCTGGGATATGGCGGGCAGTGGGCGGAAGCCCGGACGTGCCCTCCCTAAAAACCCCTGAGAAAAGAGAGAAGCAACATGGATTTTTGCAAGCCTTTCCAATATGAGCGTGGTGCTGGCGGGCATTGCCGCCGGGTACCTTGCCAATAAGCTGGGAATTCTGGGCGGGGAGACGGACCGGAAGCTCACCAAGCTGATTTTGACGATCACCATGCCGGCGATGACCCTGGGGAGCAGTGGCCACCAGCGAGGAGTTGCCGGACCTTGCCACGTTGGCCGGTATTTTTGGAGGCCGCCGCCGCATTTTTTTATCATCGGGTTTGCCCCTGGCCGCTCTGCTGCCCCGGCTGTTGGGGGCACCGCGGAACAAAAAGAGCGTATGGCGCTTTGCGCTGTGCTTTTCCAATGTGGGGTTTATCGGCATCCCGGTGTGCACGGCATTTCTGGGAGAGGGGCCATGCTCTACGCGGTGATTCTGACCCTTCCCTTCAATCTGATTTTCCTACTCCATGGGTCCCGTGATCCTGACGGGAGGCATGAAGAACTTTGACGCCCGGAAGATGTTTCTGACGCCCACGGTGGTATCTTCGTTTCTGGCGCTGGTGATGACGCTGCTGCGCCTGCGCCCGCCGAGGGTGGTGGAGAATGCCTGGAATTTGTGGGCGACATGACCGTACCGATGTCTTTTGATTATCGGCTCGCTGCTTACCGCTACATCCTTCCGGCAGGTGCTCTCCTCCCCGCGGCTGTGGAGCCTTGCGGCGGTGCGGCTGGTGGCGATGCCCATGCTGCTGGGCCTGGCCCCTGCGTCCGCTGCATCTGGAGGCTATGGCCGTGAATGTGACGGTGCTGCAGATGGCCATGCCGGTGGCGGCTAACGGCTCCATGCTGGCCATGGAGTACGGCGGCGATGTGGAGAGCATGGCGCAGGCCACATTTTTGACCACCGTCTGCGCCATGGTGACGGTACCTCTCATAGCCACCGTACTGCTGGTATAGGCAGCAAAACCCAAGAGGCGCGGGACTGTGCGAAAGGAGAACAACATGCCTCACATTCAACAACTCAGCTCTCACGTTGCGGACCTGATTGCCGCCGGCGAGGTGGTGGAGCGGCCGGCCAGCGTGGTCAAAGGAGCTGGTGGAAAACGCCATGGACGCCGGCGCCACCGCCGTGAGGGTGGAAATCCGCCGGGGCGGAATGGGTCTCATCCGGGTTTCAGACGACGGCTGCGGCATCGCGCCTGTGGAACTGCCCACGGCCTTTTTGCGCCACGCCACCTCTAAGCTGCGCTCGGCGGAGGACCTGGGGAGCATCGGCACCCTGGGCTTCCGGGGTGAGGCGCTGGCGGCTATTGCCGCCGTGAGCCGGTGGATCCTAACCCGGCCAAAGGGCGCCCAGAGCGGCGCGTCCTCCATCTGGAGGGTGGCGTGCCGGGACCTGTCGGGAGGAGGCCGGCGCGCCGGAGGGCACCACCGTGACGGTGCGGGACCTCTTTACAATACGCCGGCGCGGCTCAAATTCATGAAGAAGACAGCGCCGAGACTGCCGCCGTGGCGGGGCTTTTGCAGCATCTGGCCATGTCCCATCCGGACATTTCCTTTCAGCTGATCAAAGGACGGCGCCGAGGCGCTCCACACCCCCGGCGACGGGAAGCTGGAGTCCGCGATCTACGCCCTGGGCCTTTGCCCGAGCCTGCTGGCCGTGGAGGGCCGGGGCGGAGAGGTGGCGGTGGAGGGCTATGTTACCATGCCCCTCCAGAGCCGGGGCTCCCGCTCCATGCAGGTGTTTTTCGTCAATGGCCGGTTCATCAAGTCCCAGCTTCTGACGGCGGCGCTGGAGGAGGGCTACCGCAACCAGATCATGAAGGGCGAAATTCCCCGGGTGCGTCCTGTCGGTCACGCTGCCGGTGACGGCGGTGGACGTGAACGTCCATCCCGCCAAGACCACGGTGAAGTTGGCCCGGGAAAAGGGGTCTTTGACGCGGTCTACCACACGGTGCTGGACTGCCTGAGCGCCCGGGGAGGCATGGTGCCCCAGGAGCGGAGCAGGTGGTGCTTCCCGGCAGGACTTCTTCCGTCCCTGGACGCCAAGGCTTTTGGGAGTGGAGGGGCAGGCGAGCCCCCAGCCCCAGAGCGCGGCGAGGCCCGCCTGGGACAGCGAGCGGCGCCTCCACGGCCCGTGTGGCGGACAGCGCCCCTCCGGCCTCCGGCTATGGGAGGTTTCCGGGACGCGGGCGGCGCCCTGGGGAAGGCCTCCGGCATCGGCGGCCGGCCCAACAGAGGCAAGAGACTTCGCCGGCCGGTAAGCGGAAAAGCCGTTTGTCCGCGATTCCCCGGCAGAGCCGGGAGCTGCCGGAGCAGCGGTGACCATGGAGCCTCCGGGAGGCGCCCTGGCGGATCGCCGGAGAGGTGCTGCACCCCATCGTGTGCGAGCGAGGGGAGGGGCGTGTGGCTCATTGACAAACGCCGCCCATGAGCGGATCAACTTTGACCGGCTGGAAGGCATCCTGACGGCGCCCATGCGGCAGATGCTGCTGAAGCCCGCCATTGCGGAGCTGAGCCGGGAGGACGCGGCGGCGGTGCTGGACAATCTGCCGCTGTTGGAGGAGTTGGGCTTTTCCTGCGAGGATTTCGGCGGCGACGCGGTTTTGGTCAGGAGGTTTCCGGCAGATCTGGACGCCGGGAGACCTCCGCCGCATTGGAGGAGTTTGCCAGGCGCTGCGCGGCGGCGGGACCTTGATGAAAAACGGGAGGAGCTTTTGCATACGATTGCCTGTAAGTCCGCCATCAAGGGCGGCTGGAAAAAGCGACGTGTCGGAGCTGCGGGTGCTGGTGGAAAGGTCCAGCGGCGAGGTCGCTACTGTCCCCATGGCCGCCCGGTTGCGGTGAAGCTGAGTCGGAGCTGGAAAAGCTCTTCAAGCGGGCGTGAGGCGCAGACGGGGCGGCGGCGTGGGGACGGATGAGCGAAGGTCCGCGCCTGCGGCGTGAGCGGCCGCTCCGGTTGCGGTGAAGCTGAGCGATATGAGCTGGAAAAACTCTTCAAGCGGGCGTGAGGCGCAGACGGGGCGGCGGCCGTGGGGACGAATGGGATAAACGTCCGCGCCTGCGGCGCGAGCGGCCACCCGGTTGCGGTGAAGCTGAGTCGATACGAGCTGGAAAGCTCTTCAAGCGGGCGTGAGGCGCAGATGGGACGGCGGCCGGGGACGGATGAGATGGAAACATCCGCGCCTGTGGCGCGAGCGGCCGCCCGGTTGCGGGGTGAAGCTGAGCCGTCAGTACGAGCGCTCTTTGGCCTTGCGGCGGAAAGAAAACGGCCCAAACAGGGCAGCATATCTATGGAGGAGCCGGTATGGCAGAGAAAACGGTTTGTGAAGACCTACACCGCCATGGACATGATGGAGAGCTAGGTGGACCGGGAGACCGGGGAAAACGACCTGTGGTTCCAGCGGCAACGCCGGCGGGCTGGCACCTCTGCTGACCGGGATGGAAAGATCACAACGGTTTTTGATCAGGAGGAATGAAAGCATGAAGCTGTTATTTGTGGATAGCTGCATCAGCCAGCGGGAGCGGACTCCCGCACCTGGCGCCTGGCGGCGGCGTTTGAGGCCTTTGCCGCCTCCCACCTGACTGGGAGCTGGAGACAGTGGAGGGAGCCCTGGAACTCAAGCCCTTTACGGCGGAGATGCTCAGTGAGCGGGGACGCCCTGGCCTCCGTGGGGGCCTGGGATGCGCCGGTCTTTGACCTGGCCCGCCAGTTCCGCGCCGCAGACGCGGTGGTGGTGGCGGCGCCCTACCGGGGATTTGAGCTATCCGGCGGCCCTGCGCATCTATATGGAGTGATATCTCCGCCAACGGTCTTTTATCACTATGAGGCAGACAGCTGTCACGGGGACTGCCGGGGGCAGTGGCTGGTCTACCTCACCTCCGGCGGGGATTTTGAGCACGAGGACAGCGTGGGGCGTGGTCCACTGGCGGCAGATGGCGGCCATGTTCGGAATTCCCAGGTTTGACTACGTGTTCGCCGGGGATGGACATTGACCCGGCCAAGACGCCGGAGCTGCTGGCGGCAGGCTGTGATCTGGCCCGGCGCCTGGCGGAGCCTGTAGCCGGTGGCGCCGCGGATTGTCTGCGTGGTGGGGCCCGGCCTGCAGCAAGACCACCCTGGGCGTGCTGCTTGCCAAACGGTATGGGGGCGAGGTGGTCTCCGCCGACTCCCATGCAGATTTACCGGGGGATGACCATCGGCACCGCCGCGCCCACGGCGGAGGAGATGCAGGGTGTCCCGCACCACATGATCGCCGTGGCGGATCCGGCGAGACAGTGGTCCGCCGCCCGTTACGCCCAGGCTGCCATCCCCATTGTGGATGATATTTTGAAGCGGGGGGAAAGCTCCCCATTCTGGTGGGGGAACAGGGCTGTGGCTGGATGCGGTGGTCAGGGCCGGGAGTTTGCCCAGGTCAGGCCGGTGGCGCCATCCGGCGGGAGCTGGAGGCGCAGCTGGCCGCGGAGGGGATGGAACCGCTGCTCCAGGAGCTGCGGCAGGTGGACCCGAGTCCGCGGCCCGGCTTCACCCGGCGGACACAAAGCGGATCCTCCGGGCGCTGGAGGTCTACCGGGAAACCGGGAGACCATCACCGCCCCGACGAGAGGACCCGGGCCTCCCCCTCGGTATGACGCGGTCTGGCTGGGTCTCCGGTTTGCCGACCGGGAGGATATGAAGGCGCTCATTGACCGCCGGGTGGACGCAATGGTTCGATCCGGGCTGGAGGAGGAGGTGCGCGCCCTGCTGCAAAGCGGCCTCCCCCCTCGGCAACCGCATGGCAGGCCATCGGGTACAAAGAGTTTTTAGGCGTGCTGGAGGGACGGCCACCATGGAGCAGGCCGTGGCGGAGGTGAAGTCCGCTCCCGGCAGTACGCCAAGCGGCAGCTGACATGGCTGCGGCGGAATCCGGCCATTCATTGGATGGAATGGGAAAAAGAGCGGAATTTTGAGCAGGCCTTACAGCTTTCGACAGAAATTCCCGGACCGCCGCCGGTATGCTGATTGCGGGCATGGCCCGGCGGACGATCAACTCGTCCGACCAAAAGAACCGTCGCATGCAAGCGGCGGACCATACAGAAAAGGAGCGGACGATTATGCAGACAAAAGCGAATTTACAGGACATTTTTTTCTTCTTCGAGCCAAACGGGACAAGGTGCCTGTCACCATGTTCCTGATGAACGGTTTTCAGATGCGCGGCATTATCACGGGGTATGACGCCCTTTGTGGTGGTGCTGGACACGGACGGTAAACAGCAGGTCATCTATAAGCACGCGATTTCCACCATCGCGCCGGTCCGGCCGGTGGACCTGTCGACGGAGGAATGACCCCTGCTGTCCCTCACGAAAAGGAATACATAAGAGGAACTATGAAAAATTCTTTTGGCACCAAGGCCCTGCTAGCGGCGATATCGCTGGCCCTGCTGGTTTACTTCGGCGTTCAGGGCGTGAATTACCATTCCAACGATCCCCATGGTGACCACAACCCTGGCCTACACCTACTGCGGGTGGAGGAGGCGTCCATCTCTCCGGGTATGGTGCGGGAGGAGCAGGTGCTTGGAGGGCGACGGCGGACTGCTGCAGCTTCTGCGGGGGAGGAGGGGCGCAGGGTGAGCAGCGGGGAACCGTGGCGGCGGTGTTCGCGGATCAGGCCTCTTTGGACCTGCAAAACAGAGCTTGCCAGCCTGGGAAAAACCGGATCGACCAGCTCCAATACGCCCAGGAGGCAGCCCTGGGCGTGGAGATCACGCAGAAGCTGGACAGCGCAGATCAATAACAGTATTCTGGACCTACCCGGCGGCTCTCGCGCCGCCGGACCGGATCAGGACACGGGAAAAGCAGGGGGACGCCCTGCGGGACTGGTGATGAAACAGGACTTCTCCATATCCGGCACAGAGGATCTGAAGACGCGGCTCCAGGGCTTCAGGCACAGCGGAAAACGCTGAGTCCCGGGCGGCGGGGTCTGTCCGGCGGATTACGCCCTGTGGCCGGACTCTACTCCGCGGTGGTGGACGGGTATGAGACGGTGCTGACGCCAGAGTCTGGAGGGCCGCTGACGCCCTCAGCTCTGGACAACCTGGCCGATGGGACCGTCAGCTCCAACGTGGAAAGCTGGTGCTGGGAAAACTTGGTATTATGCGGCGGCGATGCCCGCCGCGTAGCGCAGAGGCTGGAGGACCAGTAAGGCGGACAACGTCTCGCTCTCCCGGTTTACCAAGGGGGTGGACCTGGGATCACCGGTCACGCTTCATTCGGTGGGAGCGGAGGAAAACGGCCGTGTGGTGGCGGTTTTTCAGGGAAACACCTACCTTACAGGAGCTGACGCTGCTGCGCCGCAGAGCGCAGAGGTGATTACCAATCGCGTGGGGCATCCGGTTCCCGAAGGAGGCCCTGCGGGTTGTTGCGGCGACGGAGAAGGAGAACGAGGACGGCACCAGCGAGACCAAAACCACCGGCGTCTACGCGTGATGGGCCGGGAGGCCGTGTAAAGCCGGTGAGCGTCCTCTACAGCAACGGGGTATTTGCGCTGGTCAAGGCGGAGATCTCCTCGAAAAGGCTTTACGCCTGCGGTCCGGGGATACCGTCATTGTGAGCATACGAGCCTGTATGATGGGAAGGTCGTTGGAGAATAGAGAAAAGGTGGAATTGATATGTCATTCCAGACCAAATTGCCGAGGTGCGTGCTGAGATCGCGCGGGCCGCCCGGGCCGCCGCGGCGGGAGGGGAGATCACGCTGGTGGGCGCCAGCAAGATGACGGACGCGCCGCCTGCCGGGAGGCCCATTGCCGCCGAGATCGACGCCTGGGGGGAAAACCGGGTGCAGGAGATGGTGAAGAAGCTCTCGCAGCACGCCTATGATGGCGCGCCGCTGCACTTCATCGGCCACCTCCAGCGCAACAAGGTGAACAGGTGGTGGGCAAGGCGGCTCTGATCCAGTCCGTGGGCTCCCTTCGCTGCTGGCGGCCATTGAAAAAAGACGGCGGAGAAGCAGGGCATCTGTGCAGGACATTCTGCTGGGAGGTCAACATCGGCGGCGAGGAGGCCAAAAAGCGGCTTTGCCCCGGAGGAGGTCTTCGCCGCGGCAGGGCGGCGCTTGACATGGAGCATGTCCGGGTACACGGCCTGATGACCATCCCCCTGCGGATTGCAGACCGGGAGGAAAATATTCACTATTTTCAGGAAGTCCGGGGACTTTTTGTTGACATCAATGAGAACTTGTTCCATAATGAGTTGAAGAATGTCTCTCCATGGGTATGAGCGGCGATTTCGAGGATGCCATTCCGCGGCGGCGCCACCATGGTTCGCGTGGGCACCGCGATTTTCGGCGCGCGCGCCATCCCCGGCGAAGACACCAGATAAGGAGGCTTTGGCATGGGCATTTCATTGACGAGCTGAAAAAGCTGACCCACCCTATGAGGACGAGGATGAGGAATTTGAGGACTTTGAGGACGATCCCCGGGGGATGCGTCCGGGACCGCCGGTCCAAAATCGAGGACCGCCGGAACAAGGTTGTGAATATCCACGCCACCACCCAGCTCGAAGGTGGTGCTGGTAAAGCCCGACCGCTTTGAAAACGCCTCGGAGATCGCCGACCAGCTGAAGGACAAGCGGACCGTGGTGCTGAATCTGGAATCCACCAACAAGGATGTGGCCCGGCGTCTGGTGGACTTTTTGTCCGGCGTGGCCTATGCCGGCGAGGGCAAGATCAAGAAAGTGGCGGCCAACACCTACATCATCACCCCCTATCATGTGGAGCTGGAGGGCGACCTCATTGACGAGCTGGAAAACAACGGTCTGTATTTTTTAAGCAGGGGAGGATGTGGACCATGCTGACACCTCAGGAGGTTTCTACCCATTCCTTTCCAAGGCGGTGATGGGCGGCTACAACATGGCCATGGTGGACGAATTTCTGGATGAGCTGACCGATGATTACACGGCCCTCTATAAAAGAAAACGCGGCCCTGAAGGCCAAGCTGAAGGTTCTGGTGGAAAAGGTGGAGGAATACCGGGCTACCGAGGATTCCATGCGGGCTACCCTGCTGACCGCCCAGCGGATGGCGGACTCCATTGTGAAGGAAGCCGAGCAGAAGCGGGATCAGATGATGGACCCAGGCGAAATCGACGCCAAGATGAAGATCACCCGGCTGAAAAACTGGAGGCCGCCCAAGGCGCCTGCGCCAGGGACAGGCAGGAGCTGGCGGGTTTCTCCGCCGCCAGCCGGGCCGTGTGCGAGCGGGGCTGCAGCTTTTGACGGAGCTGCCCCAGGCAGAGGTGGAGCGCCGGGGAGGGCGGAGGAGGACTCCCCGTTCAGGAGATCGAAGATCACGTCATGGCCGCGTTCAACGCGGGCCTTTGCCCCCCAGGATGCTTCAGGAGCGGAGCCCCGCCGAGCCGGTTGAAGAGCCTGCCGGAGGGCGATGCCGGAAACCGGTGATCCTTTGCGGATTTCCCGGATCTTTCCGCAACCCGCCAGATCAATCTGGACGAGCTGAAATTCGGCCGCAATTACAAGCGGACAAAAATGCGGGAATGGGGCCGCAAGAGCCTCTTTTTCAGGAGGATCACCATGGACAAGCAAGCGCCAATCATTGCGGCGTTTTGTACGACTTTGATAAGACCCTCTACCACCGATATGCAGGACTACGCCTTTATCCCTCTCTGGGCATGACCCCGGCGGAGTTCTGGTCGGAAACCAATGCATTTGGCCGCCGCCGGATTGACAGCGTCTGGCCTATATGTACACCATGATTCAGGAGGCGGAGCGGAGGCATGCCCGCTTACCAGGGGAGACCTGGTGGAGAAGGGCCGGGACATTGTGCTGTTCCCCGGGGTGGAGGACTGGTTCCCGCCGGGTGAACGCTTTTGGTGAAACGCTGGGGCGTCCGGGTAGAGCACTACATCATCTCCTCCGGGCTGCGGGAGATCATTGAGGGCTCCTCCATCAGCGCCGCGTTCAAGGAGATCTATGCCAGCGAGTTTTATTACGACGAGACGGCGACGTCCGCTGGCCAAGCTGGACGGTCAATTTCACCGCCAAGACCCAGTTGTCTACCGCATCAACAACAAGGGGTGTCTGGACGTGTCCGCGGGATAAGACCCTGAACGACTCCATGCCGGATGACTCCAAGCGAATCCCCTTCACCAACATGATCTACATGGGGGACGGCCTCTCGGACGTACCCTGCATGAAGATGATGCGGGCCTACGGCGGACAGGCCATTGCCGTCTATCAAGCCAGCAACCGGCAGGGTGTGGAAAAGCTGCTGGCGGACGGACGGGTGGATTTCATTTTCCCGGCAGACTACGCGAGGGCACCGCCTGGATGCAACCGTGAAGGATATTATCCGCAAGATTGCCATCTGGACCGCCTGGGCGAGGAGAATAATGTGCAGCAGCTGCGGGTATCGGCGGCGATGATGCTGCAGGGGGCAGGTGGGACTCTTTTGAAGTCCGGCCTCTTTATGGAGGAAGGCGGTCCGCCTTTGGCGGGCGCCGCTCTCCTGCTGCGAGGGAGCCTGCCGGCGCTAAATCCGGGCTTCCGCGGACTGCCGCGTGAAAAAAGGACCGCCGGAGGCGAGTCCTTCAGAACTGTCGAAAAAACGGAGAGGAGATCCCTGCGAAAGAGACCGGGGCTTCCATCACCCGTTTCTCCAGACGGGTTCAGCGGTTTGAAACACGGCCTGGATTGGAGCGCGGCCTTATTTCGTCCATTCTCCGCAGGGCGTCCAAAACCTCCTGGAGGCCGCCTTTCGTCCTGGCGCTGGGGTTTCCGCGCAGAATCCGCAGGGACTGGCGCAGGGACTTGGCGGTGCGCTCCCGCAAGGCCGCCTGCCGGGTGCGGACCTTTTTTCCAGCAGTTCGTCCAGCTCATCGCTCTCCGGCAGTCTGGCACGGCAGTGCTCAGCGTTTCAGCAATGGCGGAAGCGCCTCCAGCTGGCGCTGGTGCAGCGCGGAAGGCAGCAATACGTAACCC
>VOFG01002752.1_pt1 | contig 21350 bp, 36 predicted proteins | sample 5384171 | NCBI WGS metagenome assembly VOFG01 (sample SAMN12384726, study PRJNA508395) | human gut metagenome | isolation source: healthy gut F | host: Homo sapiens
GTAGTCGGAAGAAGACAGGTTTGTTTTACCCGTGATACCACTTCTTTTCGTCCCTGCCTCACGGCAGAAAACCTCTGCAGGTACATGTGCTATACCTCTCCGCTGTAACAGGCGGAACCTGTCGCAGCCTTACCGTTTTCAGATTGTTGTTCTCACGGTTCGGTGCGCCTCTCGGAAGCCATGTTCGATCTGCCGCTCCTCTCCCCTCCAGCCTGCAAAACCGGAATGGTTTTCGGGGGTGTTCTCTGTAAATTCGCACATGCAGATGTACTCTTCGTCACTGTGTTTTGTTTTTATGCACTGGTTTATGCTAACACATTTACATCAATTTGTAAACCGCAAAAAAAGGGATTTTTTATATTCTCCCCGCATGTATCTGTGGTTTTTTTCATATTCTCCCGTCATGTTTTCGGCAATTGGACCTTTCATTATTCTGTGGAAAAAGCCCGCCGTACAATTTTGTATAACCTTCATTCATCATAACAATTATTTGTGGTTTGATCACAGACATTGCTGCTTCATCTGCTACAACTGTCAGATCGTTGTGAAGCTGCAGGATGGAAGCCGGAACCTGCGGAGTAACCGGTCCGTACAGAACTTTGTCGAGGATCTCTGCTTTTCCTTCGCCGCCGCTGACGATCAGCAGAACTTTTCTTGCCTGCATGATGTTCTTGATTCCCCATGGTGTATGCCTGGGTCGGAACATCCTCTACTTTTTTCAAAGAAACGTTTATTTGCCTGAATGGTGCTCTCGGTCAGGTCAACGCAGTGTGTCTCTTTCTCGAATGCTGCGCCCGGCTCTGTTGAATCCGATGTGGCCGTTGTTTCCAAGTCCAAGAAGCTGCAGGTCAATGCCGCCGACGCTGCCGACGGTTTTCGTTGTATGCTGCACATGCTTTTTCGCTGTCCGGCTCCAGTCCGTTCGGAACGAAGGTACGCTCTTTGTTGATGTTGACATGATTGAACAGGTTGGTGTTCATGAAGTAACGATAGCTCTGATCATTCTCCGGAGAGAGTCCTTTGTACTCGTCCAGGTTTACGCTGGTGACATTTTGCGAAATCAAGGTCGCCTTTGTTGTACCACTCAACGAGCTGTTTGTAAGCGCCGACCGGGGTAGATCCGGTTGCAAGGCCGAGCACTGCGTGTGGTTTCATGATCACCTGCGCGGAGATGATGTTTGCTGCTTTTCTGCTCATATCATTGTAATCTTTTTGCTTCAATTAATAACATTTGTTTTTCCTCCAAATTTCTTCTATATAATAAATTACATAATAACCTGTTTCAGGTTCAGTTCGTCGTCCACCAGAAGTACATGCGCTTTTTTGCCCGGTGCAATGGATCCTACTTCATCGTAGATACCGATGCTCTGTGCCGGATTTCTTGTTGCCGCAAAAATGGCATCTGCCAGCGGAATATCAAACGAAACTGCTTTTCTCATGCAGTCGTACAGGTTCGTAGCGGAACCCGCGATGGTCTCACCGTCGGTCAGGGTTGCTTTTCCGTCTTTCATCCAGACAGCCTGCCCCCGAGAGAATACGTTCCGTTCGGCATTCCCGTTGCCATCATGGAATCGCTGATGAGAACCATGCGCTCACTTCCCATCATGGAGAAGGTCGCGCGGACAACCGCACCGTGAATGTGATAGCCGTCACAGATCAGCTCCATGCGGCACTCCGGATCGTCGAATGCGGCGCCGATGACACCAGGGTTACGGTGTGCGAACGGCGGCATGGCGTTGTACAGATGGGTGACATGGTGTGCTCCTGCTTTCATGGCAGCCAGCGCGGTGTCATAATCTGCTGTCGTATGGCCGATGGAAACCATGACTTCATCGGAAACCTCTTTGATAAATTCCAGTGAGCCAGGCATATTCGGGGCCAGGGTTACGAGACGGATTTCTCCGCCGCTCGCCGCATTGCATGCGCGGAAGAACTCAGCGTTCGGAGCCACGATGTTCTCCTCTGCCTGTGCGCCTTTTTTGATCGGATCGATGAACGGTCCTTCCATGTTGACGCCGGCGATCACTTCTGCTTCCGGCTCATCTTTGATTGCTTCGATGGTTCCGAAGATTTTCAGCAGATCGTCTTTTGGCAGTGTCATGGATGTCGGGCAGTAGAGGTGATGCCGTGCGCTTTCTCGTAGCGCAGGATCTCTTTTAAACCTTCCACGTCTCCGTCTGAAAAATCATGTCCGGCAGCGCCGTGGCTGTGTACGTCAACCAGTCCCGGCAGAACCATCATGCCTTTCGCATCGATCACTTCCTGATCGATCACTTCTTCTTTTGTGGAAACGAAACGTTTTCCTTCTATATAAAGATCTTTTTCCGCAAACGTTCCGTCTTCCTGAAATACACGTCCGTTTTTGATAATCATTGTCTTGCCTTCTTTCTTTGATCTGTTCTGATTATAATTTATGTTGATTTTATTTTCAACTATTTTTATATTTTAGAAATTACTTTCACGTCATTAAAGTTCTTTCCATTTTTCCGCCCGCTTTCCCGTACAATTCACACACAATTGAAAGTTGATTCACCACTCTGCCTGTGATACAATAAAGCAAGAACTGATCTGAATTTTTTCAGATATTTACAGATACCAGGAGGACTTACGTTCCATGGAACACTTTGAAAAATCGATTATTCCTGTCATTGAGTCTGTCTATCCCTCGTTCACTCCCCTGGAACGGACGGTAGCAGATTTTTTATTCATAATACCGACGAGGTCGGATCTGTCCGCGCGCCACGTTTCGGAACTGCTCTATGTTTCGGAGGCTTCGCTCTCCCGCTTTTGCGAAAAAATGCGGCTACACGGGCTACCGCGAATTTGTCTACCGTTACCAGGAAGGTCTAAACGCCGCACTGCCTGGCACGGACGATCACATCAAACAGGTGCTGAATACGTATCAGGAGCTGCTGAATAAAAGCTACTCGCTCGCCGACCGCGCGCAGATTGACCACATCTGCCATATTCTCACTTCGAATCGTCGGGTGTATGTCTACGGTCTTGGAAGCTCCGGACTTTCCGCCCAGGAAATGAAGCTGCGTTTTATGCTTGCAGGCGTGGATATTGAAGCAATTACCGACATTCACATCATGAAAATGAATGCCGTTCTGCTCAATGAGAGCTGCGCTGCAATCGGCATTACCGTCAGTGGACAGACACCGGAGGTGCTGCGTGCGCTCGGAGCCGCAACGGAAAAGGGAGCCTCTACCATTCTCTTTACTTCCCGCAGCTCCAGCGATTACGATGCCTTCTGCGATGAAGTCCTGCTGCTTGCGGTCAAAGAGCATCTGAAAACGGCGGCGCAATCTCTCCGCAGTTCCCGATTCTCGTTATGATCGACGTTCTGTACTCGCATTTTCTCACGACCGACAGCGAGCGCAAGGAGGCTTTATATGAATACGCCGTTACCAAACTCCATGAAACGTGATCCCGCCGCGGCAGCGCGTATCTTTCTTTTCTGAGGAAACGCTGCCGCGATTTCTTTTTCTTCTGCCTGCTCCTCGGCGTTTACGTCGCCTTCATCACCCTCACAGGCATCGGCTGTCCGATCCGTTTTTTTCATAGGCATTTCCTGCCGGGCTGCGGAATGAGCCGCGCGGTACTGTTAATGCTCTCCGGTCATTTTCAGGCGGCGTTTCGGATGCATCCGCTTGTCTATGCCGTGCTGCCCGCAGGTGTCTGGCTCTTCTTCGGGCCGGAACAGACGGCGGGACTTCGGCGTTTTAAAAAAGGGGATCATTACGGTGCTTGTCGTGCTGCTTCTCGCCGTTTATGCCTGGCGCATTTATTACCACGACCCGCTCCTTTCTATTGACCCCTTCTCTCGGGCGCGTGCTACAATGGTTCTATCTTAATTAAAGGGGTATTTACAAATGAACGTAAAGGACAACCGCAGTTTCTGGGTCTATCTTCTGCTCACATTTCTGACGTGCGGACTCTACTCGATCTACTTCTGGTATGTTTATGTGGAAGACCTGAACACCGTCTTTTACGGTGACGGCGAAGACAGCCCAAACTACATTATTGTGCTGCTTCTGTCCTGGGTTACCTGTGGAATTTACGGCGTTTACTGGCGTTACAAACAGGCAAACCGCATGTACCGCGAATCCTACGACCGCTACGGTGTGATGATTGAGGAAAATGGTTCTGCCATTCTTCTGTGGACGCTGCTCGGCTACCTGACCGGCGGCATCGGCCAGCTCGTTGCCGACTATTTCATGATTCAGAACCTGAATAAGACGGCACTCGTTTATAATTCACGTGCATATTAAGCAGGGGAGGCGTTTTTATGGCAACATCTATGGTAAAGGGAAATCCGGTAAAGCTGATGCTCTCGTTTGCCTTTCCGCTTCTCATCGGAAATCTGCTGCAGCAGACGTATAACATCATCGATGCGGCGATTGTCGGCCAGGCACTTGGCCCGGAGGCGCTCGCCAGCGTCGGTGCAAGCAGTAGTGTACAGTTTCTGGTGCTCGGCTTCTGTATGGGAAGCTGCACGGGATTCAGTGTTCCGGTTGCCAAGTATTTCGGCGCCGGAAAGCTTGATAAAATGCGCGATTATATTTTTAATGGTGCTGCACTTGCTGTCCTGATTGCGGCTATTCTGACCACACTCTGCAGTTTACTCTGTGCACCGATTCTGCACCTGCTGTCGGTTCCGTCCGATATCTTCGCGGATGCCTACGCATATCAGCTTGTGATTTTCCTCGGGATTCCGTTTTCGATTCTGTACAATTATCTTTCCAGCATCCTGCGTGCCGTCGGGGACAGCCGCACGCCGTTTCTGTTTCTGGCATTTTCGGCAATCCTGAATATTTTCCTCGACCTGTTCTGTATTATCATTCTGCATCTGGGGTGCGCAGGCGCGGCGATTGCGACGATTTCCGCCCAGGCGATCAGCGGACTCTTATGTCTGTTTTTTATTTCCCGTAAGGTAAAGCTCCTGCTTCCGACAAAGGAAAACCGCACTCTGCGAAAGGATGCCGCGCAGGAACCTCGCAATGGGCATTCCGACGGGACTGCAGTTTTCGATCACGGCGATCGGCAGTATGGTAATGCAGTCAGCGAATAATGGGCTTGGCAGTGTTTATGTTTCGGCGTTCACAGCTGCCATGAAAATCAAACAGTTTATGATGTGTCCGTTTGATGCGATCAGTACCGCGGCTTCCGTCTTCTGCAGTCAGAATCTCGGAGCCGGCCAGTCAAAAAGCGAATCCGTCAGGGACTCCGCCAGGGTGTGCTTGTCGGTGTCGGCTATGGTGCGTTTGCAGGTGTCATCATGATTCTGTTCGGACGGCCGCTGACAAAGCTCTTTATTGTCAGCTCTGCTTTCGAAGCAATCAACGCTTCGGCAAAATATCTGCGCTGCCTCGGATTTTTCTACTGGATGCTTGGTATTTTGAATGTCTGGCGTATGGTCACTCAGGGACTTGGATATTCTGGAAGAGCCGTTTTCTCCGGCGTAATGGAGATGCTGGCACGAACGATTGTCTGCCTGGGATTTGTCGGTGCGTTTGGCTTCACCGCAATCTGCTTTGCGGATCAGGCTGCGTGGCTCGCCGCCTGCTGCTATATCGCACCGACATGTCTGTACTGCGTGAAGAAATCCACGAAAATGATTGCGGATCGCGGTGCGAAATAATAACGTTATTTTCTGTCTTACAGCGGCTTCCAGATACTTCTCAGGTTATCGCGGCAATCACCAGAAACTTGGTTCATCACGGATTTTGGTTCATTGCCGCAAAATCAAAAAAGATACTGTTCTGCATGGAATCACCTTCCCCGCAAAACAGTATCTTTTTCTTGTTTTTTCAGCGTTACCGCTCGATTCCATCTCTTGCCGCAAGACCCTTGTCAAACGGATGCTTGATTTTTTCAGCTCCGAAACATAGTCCGCCCGCTCAATCAGCGCCTCCGACGGTCCCTGCCCGGTCAGAATCACTTCCAGCTTCTCCGGCTTGTGGTCCAGAAAATCCAGAAGGAGCTGCTCATCAAACAGTTTGCTTCCAATCGTATAAACCAGCTCGTCCAGAAACAGTACATCGTATTCTTCCTGAACTGCTTTTTCTGTCACTTTCTGAAACTGCTCTTCATAATACCGTTTCTGCTCTGCCTTCTCCTCCGGTGTCATCAGAAACGAAAACTTTATCTTGTCATGCCCCGGCACAAACGTCACATTCGGCGACAGCAAGAGCACCTTCCGCTCGCTCGTGCTGTTATCTTTCATAAACTGATAAATCAAAACACGGTATCCATACCCTGCCGCACGCGTACAGAGTCCCATACCACAAGTCGTCTTTCCTTTTCCATCCCCACAGTAGATGTGGACACAGCCTGTCTGTTTTTCCATGGTGAAAACCTCGCTTTTTTTCTTTCTATGTTCATTTGTAAACAACAGGTAATTCGAAACAAGTTCGCAATCCCAAGTAAAAATTGTAAACAACGGAAAAGGAGGGCAGATTTTATTCCGCCCCCAAAAAGGTTTCCTGATTATTTACCAAAATATCTAGCCAGCAGACCAGCGAATGCTTTTCCGTGTCTTGCTTCGTCTCTTGCCATCTCACGAACTGTGTCATGGATTGCATCAAGATTCAGGGCTTTGGCACGTTTTGCAAGATCTGTTTTGCCAGCGGTAGCGCCGTTCTCTGCCTCTACACGCATCTGCAGATTTTTCTTGGTGCTGTCGGTTACGACTTCGCCAAGAAGTTCAGCGAATTTAGCAGCGTGTTCTGCTTCTTCGTAAGCAGCTTTCTCATAGTAAAGACCAACTTCAGGATATCCCTCGCGGAATGCTACTCTGGACATTGCCAGGTACATACCAACCTCAGAGCACTCGCCCTCGAAATTGGCTCTCAGGTCTTTTTTGATATCTTCCGGAACATCGGATGCTACACCAACTACGTGCTCTGCTGCCCAGGTCAGATCCTCGCCCTGCTCGATAAATTTCTCTTTCGGTGCTTTACAGATCGGACATACTTCCGGTGCTGCTTCTCCTTCATAAACATATCCCATACGCTGCATACAAATTTCTTCATAGTCTTTCTTTCCTTTCTTTTTGTTGTGTATTTAATTTTATCATTTCCAATTTTGTGGTTTATAACAGTTTTTTTTATTTTTGATATTAGTAACTGTTACTGATATTACTTTAACATAAGCTTCCCTTTTTGTCAATGCCTATTTTTAATTTTTTCTTTCTTCCTGGGGATGCTATACGTTCCCCGGGTGATTTCTGCAGTTCTCGCAGATGCCGTAAAAATTCACAGAGTAATCTTCGATCGTACCTCTGAAATTTTCCGCTGCTACGTTCTTGATTTCGCTGATGTCACGCATTGTAAGGTCTGTCACGCAGTGACATTTTCTGCAAATGAAATGGTGATGCGTGGAAGTATCTCCATCGAACCGGTCCGGGCCATCTCCTGTTGTAAGACGCTTGCTCTCTCCTAATTCAGAAAGAAGAGACAGGTTCCGGTATACTGTGCCAAGACTGATATTGGGAAATTCTTTCCGTACATCGGTATAGAGCATATCTGCGGTCGGGTGATCCTTTCGCCCCTGAAGGCAGACTTTGATGCTTTCTCTTTGTCTGCTATACTTGAGTGTTGACATAGTTTTTTTCCTTTCGTATCTTTCGATAACAGTAATTGTTATTATATTTATACTATAAGGCTGCTTCTCGCAAAAGTCAAGAAAAAGATCACTACCCTGTCTACACAGATTTCCGTCTGTCCCAAGATCAAAAAATTCCCCAAAAACGAGGTGCCCAGGAACCTCTCGGCGCCTGGGCTATTATTATGAAAAAATCTTAATTGTGTAGTGATTGCATACACGCTGTTCCTTTGGAACTGAGATAACTATACCAATTAATTATGAACAGATTATGAACGTGCAGTGAATCTTCTGTGAATCTGTACATTTTTAGAATTATTTTATACTTTCTTTGTGTATTTATCACATATTTTATTTCTAATTCTGTCCCTTACTCTCTACTCTGTCTAGAAATCGTTTTTCTCCGTTAATTTTTCTATTCGTATTGCCCATCCCCGATTTTCCCTGTCATTTCTCTCTCATTTATGTTAAGATTGATGTACAGCCAATGCGGCAGAATGGAGGATTTTTATGAGTACCGGAAATCAGGAATATATACGAGACATGAACCGCGCCCTGGTTCTCGAGGCAATCGCCAACCATCCGCCGCTTTCCCGCGCAGATCTGGCGAAAATGCTGCATCTGACAAAAGCAACTGTATCCACCATCGTCCAGGAACTGCTCGACCGCCAGCTCGTCACAGAACTCGGCAGTGCCGAAAAACTTCCATGGGTCGAAAACCGATTCTGCTTACTTTTAATAATCGCTGCGGTTCCATCATCGCCGTCGATCTCGGCGTAAAAAGATCACCATTCTCACCGGAGATCTGAAGGGAAAATCATGTACTGTAAAAGAATACCCGATTGATCCATCCCTCTCCCTGGAGGAATACCTGATTTCCCTCCTCCACAAAAACCAAATCCGACCTCCCCAAAACACCGTGCGGCCTCGTCGGAATCTCCATCGGAATCTACGGCGTCGTCTGCGACGACCTCGTTTTATTCACACCCTACTACGATCTGAAACACTCCAACCTGAAAACTACCTCGAAGAAGAATTTCAGGTTCCTGTCATCGTAGAAAACGAAGCCAACCTCTCCGTCATCGGCGAAGCCGCCTGCACAGAAGCACTTTAAAAATATGATCTTCCTGAACATCCACGAAGGCGTCGGCATGGGAATCCTCATTGACGGCGAACTCTACACCGGCCAGAACGGCTACGCCGGCGAATTCGGCCACACCATCCTCTTCCCCGATGGCCGGCCCTGCCCCTGCGGCAACCACGGCTGCCTCGAACAGTACATCTCCGAAGCCTCCGTCCTAAACGATTTTGCCGCCGCCGAAGGCTTAGAAAACGTCTCCGTCGAACGCTTCATCCAGTATTACCAGGAAGGCAAACCCCAACGCCCTCAAAGTAATGCAGGATTTCACCCACTACATCGGAATCAGCCTGAACACGGTTCTCCACACCTTCAACCCGGACGTCATCGTCATCAACAGCTCCTTCACCAACTACATCCCGGGTCTGATCGACGAAATCACCTCCGGAATCCAGAACCGCCTCCGCTGGTACCTCCACGTCCTCCCGGCTCACCTGCAGGATGTCTCCGTCCTCATGGGCGGAATCAGCCTCTGCTCCCGGAACTTCCTCGGAATTTCCACCTTTAAGCTGCTGGACCTGTAACTCAGAAATAAGTCCCTGTTCAGAGCCCCATCTCGATTCCGCTGCGCTGCATCTTGATGTGGCTTCTCGCCATATGAAATTTCAGAAAAAGTGCTCATTCATGCAAGCATGATTCGCAATTTGTTCTGAAATTTCGCATGGCTCTGAATAGTCACAATTTGTTCATGATTTTTTACAACATGAACACGCTTTTCAACATAATTTACCCGTATACTAAAAGCATAAATAATGAATGCCAACATTATTTACACAATTTTCTTTTTCATATTGCCGATTAGAAAATCGGCTCTCCTTCCTTTAAAAATAAAAATGAAAGAAAGCACTGTTTCGCCAACGGTCTTTTTTTCATGCCTTTTTCTCATTTTCTCCCATCTTCCTCACAACAATCTCACGCCGATCCGCCCATCCGGGCGGATCCAGACCTCCCCTCCCGCCCCCACTACCAGCCTCGCCGCCGCCCGTCCGTCCTTGCGTGATGCGGCATGGCAGCATTGGAAAAGCGGGCAGGAAAACCAGAAAAAATGGAGGCCTTTCGAGAGACTGAAATCTGGTGCTCAACACCAGATTTCAAAGGCATTCTGAGCTGGGAAAGCATCAGGCTTTCCTGGCGAATAATGCCGGTGTCTGTCGAAAGGCCTCCATTTTTTTCTACGTTTTTCCCCCGCTTTTTCCACCGCTGCCATGCGCATCACGCAAAGGGCGGACGAGCGGCGGCGAGGCGTCCCCTCTATTTACACAATTCATCCGTCAACCGCGCAAACTCCTGTAAATTCAATGCCTCCCCACGAATCGTAAGCGGCCAGCCGCAGGCTGTGATTGCAGCCTCAATCTCCTCTTTCGAAAAATGCAGCAGCTCCGAATTTTTTTCAGTCCGTTCGCCAGCGTCTTCCGTCTCTGATTAAACGACGCCCGAATAATGGAGAACATCAACTTCTCATCCTTCGTCTCCACCGGCATCACCTCATGACGCGTCAACCGGATCACCGCACTTCCAACCTTCGGCCGCGGCATAAAACAGTTCGGCGGCACATTCGCCACAATATACGGCTCCGCATAATACTGCACCGCCAGCGACAGCGCCCCGTAATCCTTCGATCCCGGCCCCGTCTGCATCCGGTCCGCAACCTCCTTCTGAACCATAACCGTAATCGAATCCACCGGCACATGATTCTCAAATAATCCCATAATAATCGGCGTCGTAATATAATACGGCAGATTTGCCACAACTTTGATCGGACGTCCGTTGTTCTTCTCCTTCGCCAGCGCCGCCAGATCCACCTTCAAAACATCATTGTTGATAACCTCAACATTATCATAATCCGACAGCGTATCCTCCAGAATCGGGATCAGATTCTTGTCAATTTCCACCGCACACACACTCCGCGCAGCATACGCAAGATACTGCGTCAGCGTACCGATACCAGGTCCGATTTCCACAACAAAATCGTCCGGTCCGATACCTGCAGCGGCTACAATCTTATCCAGCACATGTGGATCGATCAGAAAATTCTGACCATACTTTTTCTGAAATACAAAGCCGTACTTCTGCAGTACGGCTATGGTATTTTGCGGCTCCCCGAGCCACGGTTTTACTTTCTCCATAAATTCTCCATGTATTTAGAACTCAAAGTCTTTCTCGTAAAAGAATCACGCGGTCGTCCGCATCGGTATGCTTTCTGGACATGCGTCTTCCGAATTTACGGGTTCCCTTTTCTGCATGGGCGATGGCACGATCCACCATATCTTTGACCTGTGAAATCGTCATCGGCTCGCCCTCCTTCTGATTGTTGCCAATCTGTGTATACAGAGCAAGCACACCCATCTCGTCCATCTTGTATCCATTCTCACGTGCATACGTGCGGGCAAACGTAACCAGCTCGTCGTTCGTGAAAACAGGAATCGAAATGACCGTCTCAAACTTCTTCGCAAAATCAGGGTAATTCCGCAGAAGACCTCTCATGCTGACCTTCTCATCCTCGATGATCAGAACCAGACTGTCTGTACGGAAATCCATTGCCTGCGACAGCTTCTCGATCGTCTCCGGGTACATCAGACCGGCACGCTCGATCAGGAGGAAACCTCCCGCCAGCTTTGAAACAATCTGCGCACAGTCCTTTTGTTCAGAACAGATGCATCCAGACGGGCCATCTTCGTTGCCGGAAGTTTTAAGTCAGCACAGATTGCACGGACGAGATCCTCCGACAGCTTCGTTTTTCCAGTACCGTATCCGCCCATAATGGCAATGTTTCCATGACGGGAAGTACGGTCGCCTGCGTAATGATAAACACCATGCATTGCATCCAGAATCTGGATATCCATGCCTGGAACTTTCGCAAAGTAAGTAAACAGCGCTTTCTGCTCATCACTCAGCTTATCCGGCTGGGTGTCGTTCAGATGCGGAGTCTTGCCTCCTCCGGCGTCTCCTCGCGGAGCACCTCTTCAATCGATTTCGCAACAGTTCCTTCCGGAATGTTGTCGCGGATAAGCTGAACGGTGGCATCCGTTGTTTTTTCGATGCTCATGTTGATCGTCGCATCGGATACGCGCTCACGCTTTGGCTCGGTCGGAACTTCGATTTCGATTTCCTCCGGGGTAATCTCGATCGGCTGGGTTCCTGCCGGCTCAAACGGATCGGCTGGCTCAGTCTCGGCCGGGGTTTCCGGCTCTGTTTCGCTTTCCGGCTCGTCAGCAGGTTCTGCTTCCGCAGTTTCCGGCTCATCCGGCAGTTCGATTTCCGATGCTTTTTCAGCTTCCTGCACTTCTGCGTTCAGCGCTGCCTGAAGCTCACTAAAATCGATGGTCGGCCGTGTCTCCTCTGCCGGTTTCAGATCCGGGATGACAACCGTTGCATCCATGGACGGCGTCTCCGCCGGTTCTACGGTTTCCTCAATTTCGGCTTCCGCCTGAGCCTTCTCGGCTGCTTCTGTTTCAGCTTCCACTGCTGGTTCTGTAACTTCTGCTTCTTCGATTTCAGCCTCGGCTGCCGGTTCTATAATCTCTTCGATCTCAGCTTCATCCATCGGCTCTGCAGCTTCTTCGGTTTCAGCCTCATCCGCCGGTTCTGTGATCTCTTCGGTTTCCGCTTCATCTGCCGGTTCTGCTGCTTCTTCCGGCTCAGCTTCCGCCTGCGGCTCCTCTGCCGCTTCCCGTGCCTCTGCCTCGGACTCCGGATCCATCGGCTGCTCTGCAGTTTCGGCTTCTGCTGCCTGCTCAGCCGGCTCTTCTGCTTCTTCCTCCGCAACTTCCTCCGACAGGTTTGCTGCGGTCTCCTGGAACAGTGCTTCGAGGTCCGGCTCTTCGTATTTCTTCTCCGGCTTCGGTGCTTTCGGCATTACCGGCTCGGCTTTTTCCTTCGGTTTTGGCTGCGGTCTTGTCTTGATCGTCGTGTTGGCATCCGGGGATACCTCTACGTTTACATCAAGCTGCTCCGGCTCCAGATCTTTTACTTCGTACTGTACCGGCTCTTCGCTTGTCTCTTCCTCGACTGCCGTCTCTTCCTGTTTCTTTCCGCGGAAGGAGAAGACATCGCGGATGCTCTTTGCAAGCTCTGTGTGAAGATCGATCGTATTTCCAAGGTACGTCGGCGTGCTGTCTGCATACGCCTGCTCTTCCGGAATCTCCTCGATCGGCTCCTCTGTCTGCTGCAGTGCTTCGTACTCCTGCACCTGCTCTGCATCTGCCTCGGCCTGCTGTGTTTTCTCATATGCTTCGTACGGCGAACCGGCTTCTTTTCTTCTTCACCGGCCACATACTGGCTCATCACACCGCCGTTTACCGGTTTTACTTCCGGCGTCTCTGCCGGCTCTTTCGTCGCAGCCATTTCACCGGCTCCGCTCTCTCCGGCTAACCGCACTTCAAGTGCTTCCGGATCCTCGGACGGCTCTTCATTCTTTTGTAGTCAAAACGATGCTCGTATTTGATCTGCTGGGACGGTGACAGCGGCTCGTACTTCATTTTCAGATCCATTGCCTTTTGTCACATATTTGCCCTCGCTGAACCACAGGATCAGCTCATCACAGGCATCGATGCATTTCTGCGTCTCTCCGGCTTTTGCTGTAAAGGTTTGCCAGTTCATATGCCCATCTCTCGGTAAATTCCCGCTCTTTTGTATTCCTCCAGAAGGAAATCTGCTCCTCAAGCGGCGCTTTCTGTCCTCTTAAAATCTTGTATTTCAGCAGATACCGGAATTATCGTGACGTGCGACTGCTTCAAACTCGTTGTAAAGTCAATCGCCTCATCAAAGTCTTTCATTTTTACGGAGACCTCTACCAGGCGGTACAGAATGCCCTTTCCGATGGAGGAACGGTCATACGCCATCAGCAGAATCTTCTTCGCCTCCGGATATCGTTTGTTCGCCTCATAGACATCCGCTACCATGCCGAGCGTACGCAGACTCTTGACACGCCGCCAGTCAACGGCTTCTACAACTGCAAGTGCCCCTCATAGTCCTCTTTTTTTACCAGACTGTTCAGCTCTTCCAGCCGGCTTTGATATTCAGCTTTATCCAATCTTTTCACCTCAATACATTTCAGATTGTTTTAGTTCATAGACACGAACAGTGTACCACACTCCCCGTAGAATGTCAAAAGAATGCCTGTTTTGCAGGCATTTTTCGGGATGCAGATCCTTCCAGCGGGCATCAAAAAAGAACACCCGCCCCTCCGGTTTTCCCCGGAAAAGCAGGTGTCCCCTAACTACTTATATTTGATTCTGATTACTTTCTGACAGTAATCTTGTCCAGATGCCAGATATCATCTACATACTGCTGGATGGTACGGTCGGATGTGAATTTGCCGCTGTGTGCGGTATTCAGGATCGCGCTTCTTGCCCATGCAGAAGTATTTCTGTATTTATCCTCAACACGCTCCTGTGCTGCCGCATAGGACTTGAAGTCTGCCAGGGTAAAGTACATATCCGGGCGCGGAGCATTCTTCGGTGTGAGCAGAGAGTCATACAGATCACGGAACATCATGGTGTCGCCGTTTGAGTATCTTCCGCTGATCAGATCCATCACTACGTTGTGGATGTCCTGATCGTGGATGAAGTAGCTCATCGGATCGTAGGTGTAGTTGTTCTCATATTCGATAACCTGATCTGCGGAAAGTCCGAAGATGAAGGCGTTCTCTTTTCCAACTTCCTCAACGATCTCTACGTTTGCACCGTCCATGGTTCCAAGAGTCAGGGCACCGTTCAGCATGAACTTCATGTTACCGGTACCGGAAGCCTCTTTACTTGCGGTGGAAATCTGCTCGGAAACATCAGCAGCGGCAAAGATCAGCTCTGCGTTGCTGACACGATAATCCTCGATAAATACAACTTTGATCTTTCCTTTGATGGTCGGATCGTTATTTACGACATCCCCAACGGAATTGATCAGTTTGATGATCGCTTTTGCACGCTCATAGCCTGCGGAAGCTTTTGCTCCAAAGATGAAGGTTCTTGGGTAGAACGGCATATCCGGGTTCTTTTTCAGACGGTCATACAGGTACATAATATGAAGAATGTTCATTAACTGACGTTTGTACTCATGCAGACGTTTTACCTGAACGTCAAAAATGGAGTTCGATCTACATCAATGCCATTATGCTCTTTGATGTATTTTGCCAGGCGAACTTTATTTTTTGTGTTTAATCTCCATAAATTCCTTCTGTGCCTGTGTATCATCTGCAAGCTCAGCGATCTTTTGATCTTCGGAAGATCGGTAATCCAGCCATTTCCTGCATACTCAGTTACCCAGTCAGCCAGAAGCGGATTTCCGTGAAGCAGGAAACGACGCTGTGTGATACCGTTCGTCTTATTGTTGAACTTCTCCGGAGTCATTTCGTAGAAGTCTTTTTAAGGTCTGTTTTTTCAGGATCTCGGTATGAAGCTTTGCAACACCGTTTACAGAATATCCGCCTACGATAGCCAGACGAGCCATATGAACCTGTCCGTCATAGATCACTGCCATCTGGCGGACTTTTTCCTCATCACCCGGGTACTGCTCTCTTACCTGGATCAGGGAAGCGGCGGTTGATCTCTTCTACGATCTGGTATACACGAGGAAGCAGTCTGGAGAACAGGTCAACCGGCCATTTCTCAAGTGCCTCTGCCATAATCGTATGGTTCGTGTATGCACAGGTCTTTGTCGTAATCTCCCATGCCTCATCCCAGCCAAGGCCTTCCACATCCATCAGAATTCGCATCAGCTCCGGAACAGCTACGGTTGGGTGGGTATCATTCAGCTGGAAGGTAACCTTCTCATACAGCTTCGTGATATCATCGTGATGTTTTTTATATTTTGCAACTGCTCTCTGTACGCTTGCAGAAATAAAGAAATACTGCTGTTTCAGACGCAGCTCTTTTCCTTCGTAATGGTTATCGTTCGGATACAGAACCTCTACGATGGTTTTTGCAAGGTTTTCCTGCTCAACAGCTTTGTGGTAATCACCCTTGTCGAAGGAATCCAGTGAGAAGTCCTGAATGGCCTCTGCATCCCAGATAGTCAGTGTGTTTACAACGTCGTTGTCATATCCTACGATCGGCATGTCGTAAGGAATTGCATTGACAGACTGGTAATCCTTCTGTACAAAGTTTACGCGTCCGGTAGCTTCATCGTACTCCTGTGCCACATATCCGCCAAATTTTACCTCTTTTGCATACTCCGGGCGTTTCAGCTCAAATGGATAGCCGTTTTTTTCAGCCAGTTATCCGGTACTTCTACCTGATAACCGTCGCGGATCTGCTGTTTAAACATACCGTATTTGTAACGGATACCGCAGCCGTACGCCGGATATCCAAGAGTAGCCAGAGAATCCAGAAAGCATGCTGCCAGACGGCCAAGACCGCCGTTTCCAAGAGCCGGATCTCTCTCCTGATCCTCCAGAAGGTTCAGGTTCAGTCCCATTTCCTCGAGAGCTTCCTGTACCTGTTTGTATGCAGTCAGGTTAATCAGGTTATTTCCCAGCGCACGTCCCATCAGGAACTCCCATGGACATATAGTACAGAATCTTCGGATCCTGCTCATCCATTGCTTTCTGGGTTTCAGCCAGTTGTCAATAATAACGTCTTTTACTGCGTAGCAGACTGCCTGATAAATTTCCTGCTGGGAAGCATCTTCCAGGTTCTTTCTGTACAGCATTTTTACATTTTCTTTCACACTGTTCTATAAAAGTTTCTTTTTTGAACTCGGCGTTTAACATCTGCGTCCTCCTCAATAGCAGTCTGCGAGCGGAGCTTGTCATCCCCGCTCGCAGGCTGATTTATATTAACGATCGTCGTGGAAACGCATCCAGAAGTATTCTTAGATACGCTCTACTGCCATGGTAACCTTTTCGGAGTTGATATTCCACTCCTTCTCATAGCCCTTTGTCTCTCCGGTCACGATATCTTCTGCCAGAACTTCAGATTTAATTTCATCACCATGGTTTTCATGATGTCTACAATCTTGTCGTTGTCTTTTGCATATACTCTGATCTTGTCCATAACCTCAAAGCCGGCCTCTTTACGCATGGTCTGGATTTTACTTACCAGCTCACGAACAAAGCCTTCTTCGATCAGTTCCGAGTCAGATTGGTATCCAGAACAACGGTGATTGTATGGTCGGATTCGGAAACATAGCCTTCCATCTGTGCCATGTCAATTAACAAATCCTCCTCTAATAATACAATTTCCTGTCCATCGATGTCAAGTTTAAGTTCGCCGGTGCTCTTGAGCTCTGCCATAGCCTTGTTTCCATCCAGCTCAGACAGGGTTGTTTTGATCTTGTTCAGGAGTTTTCCGTATTTTTGGTCCTACGGTACGCATCTGCGGTTTGAAGCTGTAGCTGATGAAATCTGCGATGTCATCTTTAAATACAACTTCTTTGACATTCAGCTCGTCCTCGATGATCTCTTTGTAGAATTCGGAAAGCTGGAACTCGCTCTTCACGTACATGGTTTCCGATCGGCTGACGGTTTTTGATATTGGCGGTGTTTCTTGCGGCACGTCCCATAACGACGATCTCAGCAGGTCTGCCATATCCTCTTCCATCTTCGGATCGATCCAGTTCTCATGTACCTCCGGGAAGTCGCACAGATGGATACTTTCCGGTGCACTTGCATCGATGCTCTTTACGAGGTTCTGATAAATATCCTCTGTCATGAACGGAATCATCGGAGCTGCTGCTTTTGCAACGGTCACCAGTGCGGTGTACAGAGTCATATAAGCATTGATCTTATCCTGCTCCATGCCTTTTTGCCCAGAGAAGTACCAGCGGATGGCGTCGGCGCCGTAGGTCTCCAGCGCCTCAAACGGGATCGACCGCGTTGCCCTTGGATTTACTCATCTTCTGGCCATTTTCGTCCTGCACGTGCCCCAGCACGATGACATTCTTAAAGCAGGCACGGTTGAACATCAGGGTGGAGATGGCGTGCAGCGAATAGAACCAGCCGCGGGTCTGGTCCACCGCCTCGCTGATGAAGTCGGCAGGGAACTGCGCCTCAAACAGCTCCTTATTCTCAAAGGGATAGTGATGCTGCGCGAAGGGCATGGAGCCGGAATCGAACCAGCAGGCGGGTAGCTGTGCTCGAACAGCGGCGCATCAAACAGAAGATCCTTGTCCTCGAGTGCCTTGCAGAACGGCCATATCTGCTTTCTTACAGAAAGTGCCTGCCCACGGAGTTTCCTCTGTCATCTCACCTTTTCGTTTACTAACTGTACGAATGGAAGATCGTATCTGTGGCCGACCTTGGAGTCGTCCTCACCGAATGCAGGAGCGATATGAACAACACCGGTACCATCGGTCAGTGTTACGTAGGTATCGCAGACTACATAGTATGCTTTTTTGTTTCCGATTCTCTTCTCAGCGTACAGGGAACAGCGGCTCGTACTCTTTGAACTCGAGATCTTTGCCCTGATAATGCTCCAGAACCTCGGCGCCTTCTCCAAGAACGGTATCTACCAGAGCGGCTGCCATATAATAGGTATATCCTTTGCTTGTTACTTTTACGTAATCCTCATCCGGGTTGACGCAGAGTGCAACGTTGGACGGAAGGGTCCACGGTGTGGTGGTCCATGCCAGGAATATGCGTCCTCGCCTTTTACTTTAAAGCGGACAACGGCAGAACGTTCTTTGACATCTTTGTATCCCTGCGCTACTTCGTGGAAGAAAGCGGGGTACCGCAGCGGGGGCAGTAAGGAACGATTTTGTGTCCTTCGTACAGAAGACCTTTCTTCCAGATCTCTTTTAATGCCCACCACTCGGACTCGATGTAGTCGTTATGATACGTAACGTATGGGTTTTCATATCAGCCCAGAAGCCAACGGTATGGGAGAAGTCTTCCCACATGCCCTTGTATTTCCATACGCTTTCTTTACACTGCTCGATAAATGGCTCTACGCCGTATTTCTCGATCTGATCCTTGCCGTCCAGCCCCAGCTTCTTCTCTACCTCCAGCTCTACCGGCAGGCCGTGGGTATCCCAGCCTGCTTTTTCTCGGTACCTGATAGCCTTTCATTGTACGGTATCTTGGAATCATATCCTTGATAACACGTGTCACAACGTGGCCGATGTGCGGTTTTCCGTTTGCGGTCGGCGGTCCGTCATAGAACACGTAGGACGGATTTCCTTCACGCACTTTCATACTTTTTTCTCGAAGATCTGATTGTCTTCCCAGAACTTCTCAACCTGTTTTTTCTCTCGACAAAGTTCATGTCGGTTGAAACTTTCTTGTACATACTTGTACCTCCTGAAACTTAAGTTTCTCGTTTGATTTGCTCGCGTAAAATAAGAAAAAGCTCCCGCCCTGTAATAGGACGAAAGCTGTACTTATCGTAACCACCTGTTACATACTATCATATGCATTTCCTGTAACGGGGAACGGCCGGCAACTTCTTACCACTGCTCTCCGGCTTTCTATATTTTATGCGCCGGGTACGCAGATTCAGAACTGCAACTTGGAAGTGATGTTCACCTGCCGCTACTTGTACCGGACTCCCACCATCCCCCGGCTCGCTTTCCACAGACCGTTCACGCGCAGACTACTGTCTTCGTCATCGTTTTTCATGCCTTATTATAACTAGGGGCTGTAAGCGTTGTCAAGAGTGGAAAGCATATTTTATCGGTTCTTTTCCGCGATTTTACGGGATTTTCGGGGGTGTGCGTTGCTATCAGTTGACCCGGCGACAAGTTTGTGTCCGTTCCTGTGGACGTAGCCGGCAATAAAAGACAGTTTCGTGTACGTATGGCGTAATAGAACAGGCACAGACAGCTGTTATTGAGATGTCCGGTGCGCCTGAATTACGCTTGTTTCGGATACGGAGCGAAATCCGTGTTGTATACAACGACATACGGTGTCGGTGAAGTAATCCAGGATGCGGTTCTGCGTGGCTGCCGCCATTTTATTATAGGAATCGGCGGAAGTGCCACAAATGACGGCGGTATTGGTATGTGCAGGCACCTCGGTTTCGACTGCTCGATGCACAAGGAAAACAGGTTCCTTTTTGGTGCCGTCGGACTGGAATCTCTTACCGCGATTACGGCAGATCACGTTCTGCCGGAACTTTCGGAATGCACCTTCCGTATTGCCTGCGATGTAACGAATCCGCTCTGCGGTTCCAACGGCTGCAGCGCCGTTTTCGGACCGCAGAAGGGCGCGGATGCTGTCATGATCAAACGTATGGACACATCGCTTGCCTCCTACGCCGCACTCTGCCGGAAAACATTCCCGAACGTCGACGCGGAATTTCCCGGAACGGGTGCTGCGGGCGGACTTGGATTTGCTTTTCAGACGTTTCTTTCTGCTTCGCTGGAACCCGGCATTCAGATCGTACTGACGAAACCCGACTTCGTGATGATGTGAGAGACGCTGATCTTGTCATCAATGGCGAGGGACAGCCGATGGACAAACCGTGATGGGAAAAGCGCCGATCGGAGTTGCAAAACTTTCAAAAGAATACGGCAAACCTGTCCTTGCGTTCTCCGGCTGTGTCACAAAAGGATGCATCCACATGCAACGCCGCCGGAATTGATGCCTTTTTCCTATTATGCGGAGCGTCGTTTCACCTGAAGAAGCTATGGATGTGAAAAATGCGGCAGAAAATATGACCGATACGGTAGAACAGGCTTTTCGGCTATTTTTGCTTCAGTAAAGCGGATATTCAATCCGCTTCGCTACTTACTTGATTCGATTAAAATACAAGACCGTTTTCTCCTGCTTTGTTCCTGTCCACTGAAATCCGTATGGTTGTAAACGTCCACAATAGCACGCGTGTTTTTTCTCCAATGCCCATAGATGGTCTGCGTGTCAATTTCCAATCAACACTTTCTTCCCCGAAACGCAAATCCATAATACCTGATCCGCTCCTTTGCGATTCCTCTGGCAAGCAATTCTGTGTCATACTGTTTTTCCTGAATCTGACGAAGTGCATGCTCCACCGTCTCTTCCAGCGACTTTTCTTTTGATGTGTTCTGAACCTTAAATTCCATTACGATCGCATCCAGGTTTTTCTTTCAATGGCTCCATTACTACGTCATACCTTCCGAATCCACTTTCTCTGTTGGAAGTGATTCTGTATTTTCCGGCCAGATCAACAATCAGCCCAAGGACAAATCCATGGTAAAATCTTTCTGGTTCGAGTTCCTCTGATGGTTTTTCCGCCCGTGTCGAAACTGCTGAAGGTCTGCAGTGCTACCTGATTCATAAAAACAGTTCTTCTTTCTAAATGGATACAAAACTTGGTTTCCAATGTGGGGAAATCACTGATTTGCATGGGTCTGCTCCCCTCCTAAATCCTTTACCACCGACGGGCTTGCAAAAAAATTTATTTCTGTTTCTTATTTTATCATATTTTCTGGCAGAACAAAGAGATCATTCCCTGTCCGAAGCAAATATTTTCCATTGATATTATGGTTTGACAGATACAAAACTATGCTTTCCTGTCCTGCCCGCCGTTATTCTGGTTTCATGCAGAACAGGTGACAAAAAGTTCTCCGGTTTTACAATAGGCTCACTGGTGATATCATAAGAATCAATAATCATTCTGTTTTTCTCCCATAAATTTTAATTGTCTTTTTAATAAAAGTCCCATATCCGCCACTCTTACTGCGCAGATATGAGACT
>VOFG01003730.1_pt1 | contig 21336 bp, 27 predicted proteins | sample 5384171 | NCBI WGS metagenome assembly VOFG01 (sample SAMN12384726, study PRJNA508395) | human gut metagenome | isolation source: healthy gut F | host: Homo sapiens
AGGTGTAGCCCATGTCGCGCATAGCCCGGCGGCTGCTCGGCCAGCTCCCCGGTACGACAGGAACCGCCCGTCCTCCCCCGCGCCGCCACGAGCCGAGGTGTACCCTCGTAGATGTTCATCGGCCCCCGCGGCAGCTTCCGCCGCTTCGTCTGCCAGCGGAAGCGCGAGAGGTCAAAGAGCTTGCTCGCCGTCTCGGGGCGGGTCTGGCTGTAATACCGCGTAGGGCCCGCCTTCCAGCGGGTGTGCCCGTCGGCCCCGGTCACGACGTATTTGTAGCTGTCAAACTCCTTCGCCCCCGGCACGAAGCCCTCCCACAGGCCGTCCCTTCGCACCATCGGCAGCGGCTGCCAGCCGCTGAAATCCCCGCGAGGGAGACATCCGACGCGTTCGGCGCCCACACGCGGAAGCGCCATCCGTCCCGTCCGCCGCTGCGCCCCGGATGGGCGCCCATCTGGCGGTATGCCCGGCTCCATGTGCCGGAGCAGAGCTTCTGTACGATCTGATTCATAGGCTCCTCTCATCCTCCGCCGCGCCGCCGGGCGTTATGCCCCGCCGCGCGGCCTGTCTGCCTTTGTTCCATCCCTCTGACACACATGATACTATAGTTATATATTTTACTTGATTCCGTCCCCATCGTCAAGGCGGCAGCCCCTGTGCGCCGGAATTTTACACGGCCCGCCCGCCGATTTCCCGCACAGCTTGACAGTCCCACGCGCGCAGAGTATAATCAAAAGCGATTTTTCTGGGGAAACTGGCTCCGATCCGCCCTGTTTAATGCCCTTTGGGGCAGCGGGAGACCCAACTTTTCTGGGGTGAAGCCGCCTGTGCGGCCGGGAACCTTCTTTCCCGAACCCGTCAGCTAATCCCGTCAACGTAAGAAGGCCAAACAGGCAGACCCGCGCGGCGGGCCTGCGTGTCTTCGTGCGCTGATCTGCGGATCGGCGCATTGCTTTTTGTCACAAAAGAGGAATCATACTATGAATCATCGACTCATCGCAACCGTTCTGGGCCATACGCTCTGCGTGGAGGGTTTTTCCTGCTCCTGCCCGCGCCCGTGTGCGTATATTTCGGCGAGGGTGACTGGCGCGCCTTTCTGGCCGCGGCGGCTCTGTGTCTGCTGCTGGGGGCCGGCGCTTACGGGCGTCCCCGTCAAGCGCCGGCAGCTGCAGGGGCGCGACGGCTATATGGCGGTCGCGCTCGTGTGGGTAGTTCTGAGCCTGTTCGGCGCGCTGCCCTACGTTTGGAGCGGGGCGATTCCGAACTATATCGACGCTCTCTTCGAGACGATCTCCGGCCTGACAACGACCGGCGCGACGATTCTGAATGGCGTCGAGCAGCTTGGCCGCGGCGTCCTCTTCTGGCGCTCACTCACGCAGTGGATGGGCGGCATGGGCGTTCTGGTGCTGTTTCTGGCGCTGATGCCGCACCTCGGCGGCGCGGTACACCTCATGCGCGCCGAGAGCCCCTGGCCCCATCAAGTCCAAGCTCGTCCCCAAGGTCGGCCAGACGGCGAAGATCCTCTACGGCATCTACATCGGCCTGACGCTGCTGGAGTCGGTCGCTCTGCGCATCGCGGGCATGAGCAGGTACGACGCAGTCAACCACGCCTTCACCACGATGGCCACCGGCGGCTTCTCCGTGAGAAACACGAGCATCGCGGCCTATAACTCCCCGCTCATCACATGGATCATCACGGTGTTCATGTTCCTCGCGGGTACGAACTTTTCACTGCTGTTTCTGCTGCTGCGCGGGCGGCTGCGCGAGGTACTGCACAGCGAGGAGCTGCGGATCTATACGATCATCGTCGTCTGCGCGACGGTCTTCATCTGTCTCGACCTCAGCGCCCACAGCCACCTCAGCTTCTCCCAGACGTTCACCGACTCCGCCTTTCAGGTCGTCACCATCATCAGCACCACCGGCTATGCCACGAAGGACTTCGCCCTCTGGCCCACAACGAGTCAGGTCGTGCTGACGGCGCTGATGTTCACGGGTGCGTGCGCCGGGTCGACCTCCGGCGGCATCAAGATCTCGCGCATCACGCTGCTGGCCAAGAGCCTGCACCGCGAGATGAACCGCCTGATCCATCCGAACCACATCAGCGTCATCAAGTCGGAGGGCCGTCCGTCGATGAGCGGGTCATCTCCTCGGCGAGCGTGTTTTCGTGAGCTTCATCCTCGTCTGGCTCGCCGGAACGCTCGTTGTCAGCTGGGACAACCTCGGCTTTACGGAGTCGTTCACCGCGTCGCTGACGTGCATCAGCAACGTCGGCCCCGGTCTCGGCATGCTCGGCCCGGAGGAGAACTTCTCCATTCTCTCCCACGTCAGCAAGCTCGTCTTGTCGCTGCTGATGCTGATGGGGCGTCTGGAGCTGATGCCCATTCTCGTTCTTCTGCGTCCCTCCGTCTGGAAGGAACGCTAAAACTGCCATCCGGTCTGTTGCAGCGGCAACAGACCGGATGCATTCTCTGCTATACTATGCACAAAGGCTGAAAAATGCCAATTCAAAAAGGAAGTGATTTTATGATCCGGAAGATCATCCATATCGACGAGGAAAAGTGCAACGGCTGCGGCGCGTGCGTGAATGCCTGCCACGAGGGTGCGATCGACCTGGTGAACGGCAAGGCGAAGCTCATGCGGGAGCATTACTGCGATGGGCTGGGCGACTGTCTGCCCGCCTGTCACGCCGGGGCCATCACGTTTGAAGAGCGCGAGGCCCCCGCCTACGACGAGGCCGCCGTCAAGGCCGCGCAGGCCGCGAAGAAGCAGCCCGTACACACCGGATGTCCCGGCGCGGCCATGCGCCAGATGCTCCGCCGCCCGGCTGCCCCTCCCCCGCCGCGCAGGACGCGCAGAGCCAGCTTGTGAACTGGCCCGTCCAGATCAAGCTCGCGCCCGTCCGTGCGCCGTATTTCGAGGACGCGGCGCTGCTCATCGCGGCGGACTGCACCGCCTATGCCTACGCGGCGTTTCACAGCCGCTTCCTCGCCGGCCGTGTCTGCCTGATCGGCTGTCCGAAACTCGACGACGTCGACTACAGCGAGAAGCTCACCGAGATTCTGCGCGGCAACTCCATCCGTTCGGTCACGATCGTGCGCATGGAGGGCCCCTGCTGCGGCGGGCTGGAGATGGCCGCAAAGCGCGCCCTCCAGCAGAGTGGGAAGTTCCTCCCGTGGCACGTCGTGACCGTCCACATCGACGGCAGCATCACCGAAGACTAAAACAAATCGCCCCAGAGGGGCATAGCCCCTCTGGGGTGAGGAATTTCGCGCTGCGCTCCGCGCCTTGCCCCGCCGTAGGCGGGCAAGGCACCCGGCTCTGCGCAGAGTGTTTTTGCGGCGTACACGCCGCAAAAAACGGATTGACTTTATTCGCGGCTTCCGAGCCGCGAACTCTGTGAGACTATTTCAAGTATCATAAAGGCCGGGCTATGCCCGGCCTTTATGATACTTAATTTTCTCTTATCATCCGCAATGCTTTCTGGATGCTCGGGGGATTGCCCTTGTAGAGCGACATCATGCGGTAGATCCGCCCCGCGAGCCACGCGATGGCCACGGCGCACACCAGCACCAGCGCGCAGATGGCCGCCCCCTGCGCGAGCGTCAGCTCACCGAGCAGCACATGCGCAGGCGCAATCAGCACCGCTGTGAACGGCACCCAATCCAGCCACGCGGCGCCCGCCGCCGAGCCGTCCATCCCGCCCGCGATGATGCAGGCGAGGAAGCTCGCCACCAGCACCATGGAAAACAGCACGTTTGTCGTGCCGAGATCCTCGGCCTTGCCCGCGAGCGACCCACCGATCGCGGAGAGCGAGCAGTACATGAGAAAGCCCGCGAGGATGATTGCGGCCGCGAGGAGCAGGGCGGGCAGGCTGAACAGCCCCGTGAGCTGCGCCAGGCTCTCCATCACCTGCACGGCGGCGGGCGTCTGCCCCGGCACCGCCGCGCGGGCGAGCGCCGTTCGAGGGCGACCCCCGGCGAGCGACGCGAGCCACACCGCCATCTGCAGAATTCCGGCCAGCGCCGTCGCGAGGATCTTGCCGAGCACCATCGCCGCCGGTTCGACCGTCACGAGGAAGAAGTCCATCAGCTTGGACGTCTTCTCCATCAGCACGCACCCGGCGACGCTCTGCCCGTAGAACAGCACCATGAAGTAGAGCACCATCAGGCACAGATACGGCACGAGCATTGCCAGCACGCTATACACCGCGTCCGCCAGCGTCTCTTCGTCCGCCGTCTCAAACGGGGCCAGCCCCACCTTGGCGCGCAGGATATTGTCCGCATAGCCCGAGAGGAACGACGCATACGCGTCGGCATCCGCCTGCGTGAGACCCGACCCCTCCGGCACGGTGACAGCGAGGGTGAAGTCCCCGCTCTCCGCGCGCTCGAGCGTGACGAGCAGCACGTCCGCGCCGCCGCGGGAGGCATCGGCGGACGTATAATCCGCGGACGGCCAGCCCTCCGGGCGCAGGTCGTTGAGCCAGCCGAGCGCGACTGGCTCGCCCTCTGTGCGGTCGAGCACGACGATCTCCCGCGCGGCGCAGAGCGGCACGTCCTCCGCCGCGCCCCCGGGGGCGGCCGTGAGACGCAGGAGCAGCGCCGGGAGCAGCAGGCACAGCAGCGCCAGCAGGATCGTCAGCCGCCGGTAGCCCGGCTGGGCGAGGTGACGGCGAAACGTGAAGGGAAAAGACGCGGCCCAGTCCGCGAAAACGGTTTTCATGCCTGCGCACCTCCCTTGGCCATTTTCAGCAGCTGTTTGAGCTTCACGCGGCTGCCGCGGTGGACGATCAGCTCGCGGTAGACCCGCGCGCAGAGCAGCATCAGCGCGGCGATGACTATGAGCTGCAGCGCCCACGACGCCAGCAGAACGGCGAGCGGCACATTCCCCGCCGCCCACTGCACCGGCGCGCAGAAGAGCGAGAGAATCGGGCAGAGCGAGGCGAACACGGCCAGCCCGTGCGACGGCACCACGCCCACAACGCACGAGACGAGATACCCGCCCATCACGATGAGCAGCACCGCGCCGTTGGCCGAGCCGACGTCCTCCATATTGCTGCAGCAGGCACCGGTGATGCCGGCGACGACCGAGAGCGTCAGATACGCCAGCAGCAGCGACACCAGAACCACCAGCACCGTCCCGACCGCGTGCAGGATGCCGCCGTCCGCGCCGGTGAGATACGGCAGTACCGCGGACAGCGCCTCCTGCCCCCGTACCGGGGCCGAACAGCAGCCCCGCGAGCAGCACCGAGCCGCCCATACCGAACAGCACCAGAAGCAGCAGTGCCGCCACATACAGCATCACGGCGAGGATCTTCCCGCCGAGCAGCGCCAGCGGCGACACGCTCACCATCAGCAGCTCGACGAGCTTCGACTCCTTCTCCTCCACGACCGCCCGCAGCAGGAAGGCTGTGGACATCATACAGAGCATCATCACGACGATGGCGTAGCCATACTGCACCCAGAAGCCGTCCATGCTGTCATCGGCTCCATCCAGCTCATCGGCGGCGCTTCATCCGGCGCGGCGATATCGTCCGTTATCACCGTGATGCCCGACGAGAGAATGTCCCGCTGCGCATCGGTCAGCCCGTCCTGCTCCACGATCGCGGGGACGTCGGGCCCGACGCTTCCGTGCCCGTTTGTGAGCTGGATGAGCGGCACGGAGACAAGCGCCATCACCAGCAGGATCACCGCCGAGACGATATTGGCGCGGCTTTGACCATCTGTCCGAGCGTGAACGAGAACACATGGCCGAGCCCGCGGAAGCGCGCGCGTTACTCATCGCTGTCTCCTCCCACCGTCTCGACGAAGATCTCATGCAGGCTCGGCTCGCGCAGATCGAACGTCACGACCGGGATCCGGTCGGCAATGAGCGCGGCCAGCAGGCGGTTGGCCTGCCTCGCCGCTGACCTTGGATCTGATAGTCAAACTCCTTTTCCGTCACGATGCGCGCACCGGCGGCTTCGATGAAGCCGCACATCCTGCTCGACCTTCAGGTGCAGGTTCACGCGGCCATAGCTCTTCTTGATGTCGTTAAGGTGCCCCTGCAGCACGGCGCGCGGCTGCGGTGCAGAATCGTGAGGTCGGTGCAGAACTCCTCCACGACGGACATCTGGTGGCTCGACATGATGAGGTACTTTTGCCGCGGGCGATCTCCTCGCGCAGGATGGACTTGAACAGGTCGGCGTTCACCGAGTCGAGCCCGGAGAGCGGCTCGTCGAGGATCAGCAGCTCCGGATCCGACAGCAGCGCCGTCATGAGCTGGATCTTCTGCTGGTTGCCCTTGAGAGCTGGTCGGCCTTCTTCGGCTTCTGTATTTTCTGGCGCGCCATGACGGGGCGGCGTTTCCTGCCGCCGAGCAGCGCCTGTTCGGGCGCGGGCTTCGGCATCTGCGGATAGAGATACTCCCCCACCTCCAGCCGCTCGGCCCAGTACTTGATTCGCTTTGCGCGCCTCGGCGCGGTCGACGCCGCGCAGCGACGCAAAAGTAGACCAGCTGATCCATCAGGTCATATTTCGGATAGAGTCCGCGCTCCTCGGCGAGATAGCCGACGTTGCAGGTGTCCGTGTTGAGCGGGCGGTCGTTCCAGAGCACCGTCCCGCCGTCTCGGGCGAGGATGCCCAGCATCATGCGGATGCTCGTGGTCTTGCCCGCACCGTTCGAGCCGAGCAGCGCGTAGACGCCGGGCTGATCCATCCGGAAGGACAGGTGGTCGACGACCACCTTGTCCCCCCGTAGCGTTTTGTCAGATCCTGTACAATCAGGCTCATGCTTCTTCCTCCTCTTCTGTCCAGAACAGTTCGTCCAATGTCGTGCCCAGCGCGCGGCAGATGGCGCGGCACAGGCGGATGGTGGGGTTATAGTCCCCCTTTTCGATGGCGTTGATCGTCTGGCGGGGAGACACCCACCAGCTCAGCCAGCTGCTGCTGGCTGAGGTTGCGGGCGGCGCGCGCCGCCTTCATGCGCAGATTCTTCATTCCTCGGCGTCATCCTCCCTGTCCCGTCGGATGCGCACCAGCGCACAGATGAGAATCACCAGAAACAGCAGCGCGCAGGCGGGCGAGAGCACGTCATAGGTCAGCAAGCCGTCTTTGACGAAGTCGCCATTGCGCGCGTGGATCACGGTGTTCGGGATCTGGCAGGCAATCACGAGCGCAAAGACAAGCAGCCAACTGCGCGGGCGCTCGGTGAGGGTGAAGTACGCATCCCAGTGGACGCACGCCACAACGAACACGCCGATCGAGAGAAACACACACAGGAACACGTCGACACCGCGCTCCGCCCACGGGCGCAGCAGCGCCGTAGCCGATACGTCGGCCAGCAGCGCGAGCATCAGCGTAAAATACGCGAGACGGTAGGCGATGCCGCGCGCGGTGAGCTGCCGCTCGTCATATTTTGCCCGCTCCGTGCCGCGTTTTCTGCGCACAAGGCGCAGAATCGTGCCCACCGCAAACACGCAGAGCAGGCCGACCAGAAAACCGGCCAGATAAGAATCCATCGGGCGGGGGTACATATCATCAGTGCGGGGGTATGTATCATATGCGCGTATGTATGTCAAGTATATTTGACTTTTTGTAAATCAAAACTTCCATCATGTGATCATCCCCCGCCATGCGTTCCTCTGTCAGGCACTCTCCTCCCTTTGCGCATCATTTCCGGAAAATCCGGGCAACTACTTGACAAATACCCCGCCTGGGTATATCTTATAAATACCCCAGGGGGTATACGAAAACAGCGAGGTGCCGACGATGGACGAAAAAAAACTGCTGCCACTGCTCTCAGCGGAAAAAAGGAGCGCTCACCGGAGGAGTACAAAAGCTCATCAACCGGCTCAACCGCATTGAGGGACAGATCCGCGGCATCCGCAGCATGGTCGAAAACGGCGCCTACTGTCCCGACATCCTGATCCAGTCGGCGGCGGTGAACGCGGCGGTGAATGCGTTCAATAAAGAGCTACTTGCCAGCCATATACGCACCTGCGTGGCGCAGGACATCCGGGACGGCAAGGACGAGGTGATCGACGAGCTGGTCGCCACGCTGCAGAAGCTGATGAAATAGCAAGGAAGTGAACACATGGAACAGTACAATGTAACGGGCATGAGCTGCGCCGCCTGCTCGGCCCGAGTGGAAAAGGCGGTGTCAAAGGTCGAGGGGGTCACGGCGTGCTCCGTGAGCCTGCTGACAAACTCGATGGGCGTGGAGGGAACCGCCTCGCCGCAGGAGATCGTCGCAGCCGTGCAGAACGCAGGCTACGGCGCGCCGCTCGAGGGCGCGGGTGGCGGGACGCAGAGTCCCTCCGCCGCCGAAGAGCAGCTCGAGGACCACGAGACGCCGAAGCTGCGGCGCAGACTCCTGTGGTCGGTGGGCTTTCTGCTGGTACTAATGTACTTCTCAATGGGGCACATGATGTGGGGCTGGCCGCTTCCGGCGTTTTATGACGGGAACCATGTCGCGATGGGGTTGTCGCAGCTGCTGCTGACGGTCGTCATCATGGTCATCAACCAGCGATTTTTCATCAGCGGCTTCAAGGGCCTGTGGCACCGCGCGCCGAATATGGACACGCTCGTCGCCCTCGGGGCGAGCGCGGCGTTTGTGTACAGCACGTATGCCCTCTTCGCCATGACCGGCGCGCAGATGCGCGGCGACGACGCCGCGGTCATGCGCTATATGATGGACTTTTATTTTGAGTCCGCCGCAATGATACTCACGCTCATCACCGTCGGCAAGATGCTTGAAGCACGCTCCAAGGGCAAGACGACGGACGCGCTCAAGGGCTTGATGAAGCTTGCACCCAAGACGGCGACTGTGCTGCGCGGCGGCAAGGAGCTGAGCGTCCCCGTCGAGCAGGTGCAAAAGGACGAGGTGTTTCGTCGTCCGCCCGGGTGAGAGCATCCCCGTCGACGGCGTGGTGCTCGAGGGCACGAGCGCCGTGAACGAGTCGGCGCTGACCGGCGAGAGCATCCCGGCCGACAAGGCGCCGGGCGACCTCGTCTCTGCCGCGACGGTCAACCAGTCGGGCTTTTCTCAAGTGCCGCGCGACGCGCGTCGGCGAGGACACAACTCTCTCGCAGATCATCCATATGGTCAGCGACGCGGCGGCGACAAAGGCGCCGATCGCGAAGATCGCGGACAAGGTATCCGGCGTGTTCGTTCCCGCCGTCATCACCATCGCTGTCATCACGACCGTCGTGTGGCTCATCCTCGGGCGGAGGTGGGCTTCGCGCTCGCGCGAGGCATCTCCGTGCTGGTCATCTCCTGCCCATGCGCGCTGGGGCTTGCGACGCCGGTCGCCATCATGGTCGGCAGCGGGCTTGGCGCGAAAAACGGCATACTCTTCAAAACCGCGGCGTCGCTTGAAGAAACCGGGCGCATTGAGATCGTTGCCCTCGACAAGACGGGCACGATCACGTCCGGCGAACCGAAGGTGACGGACATTCTCCCGGCGGAGGGCGTTGCGGCAGAGGAGCTGCTGCGCTCGCGAATACGCTCGAGCGGCAAGAGCGAGCACCCGCTTGCGCGCGGGCGATCCTGCAATACGCGGAGGAACGGAACATCCCGGCGCACGAGGTCACGGACTTCAAGGCTATGCCCGGCAACGGCCTGACGGCGCCGGCTAGACGGTAAGGCGCTCTGCGGCGGCAACCTCGCCTTCATTTGAGCGCGCCGCGCAGGTGCCCGAGCCGATGCGCACGCAGGCGGGGGCGCTGGCGGAGGCGGGCAAAAGACCCACCGCTCTTCTTCAGCTATGACGGGCAGTCTGCTCGGCATTGTCGCCGTGGCGGACGTCATAAAGCCCGACAGCCCGCAGGCCGTCCGGGAGCTGCAGAATATGGGCATCTATGTCGTCATGCTGACGGGCGATAACGAGCGCACGGCAAAGGCCATCGGCGCGCAGGCCGGTGTGGACGAGGTCATCGCTGGCGTCCTGCCGGACGGCAAGGAGAGCGTGATCCGCGAGCTCAGGCGGCGCAGGCAAGGTCGCCATGGTCGGCGATGGGATAAACGATGCCCCGGCGCTTACACGCGCGAACATCGGCATCGCCATCGGCGCGGGCACGGATGTCGCCATCGACGCGGCGGACGTGGTGCTGATGAAGAGCCGCCTGAGCGACGTTCCTGCGGCGATACGCCTCAGCCGCGCCACGCTGAGGAATATCCACGAAAATCTGTTCTGGGCGTTTTTCTACAACAGCATTGGCATCCCCATCGCCGCCGGCGTGTTCATTCCGCTCGGCCTAACGCTCAACCCCATGCTGGGCGCGGCGGCCATGAGCCTTTCCAGTTTTTGTGTGGTATCCAACGCCCTGCGGCTGAACCTGTTCAAGCTGTCCGCCCCCGTCGAGGACGCGGCGCTGAAGAAGGCCGTGGAGGACAAGGACTATAAGGTCACGGGGATTGAATAAGTCCCTGTCAGACAGGCAGAGCCGCCCAAGTCGGGCGGCTCTGTTTGTTTATGCAGGGATTGGTAGGCGGCCTTCGGCGACATCATCAGCCGATTCAACCACCTTGCGCCGCCCACCCCCGCATGGTATACTAAACAAAACCACACCAAAGGGGGGAGACGCCGCATGCCGTGCGCTTACGTCTACATCATCCGCTGCCGCGGGGCAGTCTCTATACCGGCATCGCGCGCTCCGTCTGCCGCCGTCTGCGCCAGCACACCGAAAAATCCCCGCCTGCGCCAAATACACCCGCAGCCATCCCGTCGAAGCGCTCGAGGGGCTGTGGCGCGCGCCGGATCTCGCATCCGCGGCGCGGATGGAGTACGCCGTCAAGCGGCTCCCGCGTGAGAAAAAAGCTGCTGCTCCTGCGCGAGCCGGAGCGGCTGGGCGCGCTGCTGCCCACTCTTGCGGCGGAGGAATACACCCATCAGCCGGGCGTCAGTCTGGAGATGTGTCTGGGGACAGTACGATGAACGATAAACAACTCTACGCCGCGCCGATGGAGGGGCTGACGGGCTGGCTCTGGCGGCGCGTCCACCACGAGCTCTTCGGCGGGGCGGACAAATACTTCACCCCTTCCTCTCGCCGAACGCGAACCACAGCTTCCAGGCGAAGGAGCGCGACGAGATCGAGCCCGCGCACAACGAGGCTCCCTGTCGTGCCGCAGATTCTGACAAACAGCAGCGAGCACTTCATCTGGTGCGCCCGCGAGCTGCACGCACGCGGCTATGGCGAGGTGAACCTCAACCTCGGCTGCCTCCGGGACGGTGACGGGCAAGCGCAAGGGCTCCGGTCTGCTCGCCTTCCCCGACGAGCTTGACCGCCTGCTCGGTGAGATTTTCACCGCCCTCCCGGAGCTGCGCATCTCCGTCAAGACCCGAATCGGCAAGCTCGACCCCGCCGAGTGGGAGCACCTGCTAGCCATCTACAACCGCTATCCCATCGCCGAGCTGATCGTCCACCCGCGCGTGCAGAAGGAGTTCTACAAGGGCCGCTCGCACCGGGACGTGTTTGCATGGACGCTCGGGCAGACGCAGCTGCCGCTGTGCGAGAGCGGCGACCTCTTCACGCCGCGGCTGCTCCTCTCCTCCCCGCCCCGGCGGCGATGGCCGGGCGCGGCCTGATCGCGGATCCCGCCCTCCTGCGCCGCACGCGCGGCGGCGCGCCCTTCGCGCGAGGAACTGCTGGCGCTCCACGACCGGCTTTTCGAGGGCTATCGCGAACGGCTGAGCGGCGACCAGCCGGTGCTCCACCGCATGCGCGAGCTGTGGAACTACCTCTCCTCTCCTTCGTCGGCGCGCAGCCCGGTCTCAAGGCCATCCGCAAGGCGAAAATCTGCACGGCCTACGCCCCGCCGCCCGCGAAATTCTCACGAACTGCCCCCTCCGCGAGGTGGTGGAGGAGGACTTTTTCTGAGCATAACATCCGGTCGCTTTCTGGTACTTGTTTTCTTTGTAAAATTTTTGTAAAATGCAGAAAACGCACCTGAAAGAGAGGCTTTTTCCAGTGAATACCGCAGCTTTCCGCAAAATCATCCCACAAAGTGGCTGACTGTCACCGCCATGCTCATGGCGATGAACGTCGCGCTCAGCTCCTTCGGTGTGCCCGTTCCGGGCGGCCACCTGTACCTCAACGACATCGTCATCGACACCGCCGCCATCCTGCTCGACCCGCTGGCCGCGTTCGCCGTCGGCGGCATCGGCGCGTTCATCGGCGACGCGCTGTTCTATCCCGCGCCCATGTTCGTCTCGCTCGTGACCCACGGCCTGCAGGCGGTGGTGATCTCCCTGCTCGCCAACCGCAAGGGCGGTAAGCACAGCGTCAACGCCCTGATCGGCGTGGTGCTTGGCGCGCTCATCATGGTCATCGGCTACACGCTCGGCCGCGCGTTTATTTACAGCACGCCCGAGTACGCCATCCTGAAGCTGCCCTTCCAGTTCCTGCAGGCCGGTGTCGGCGCGGTCGCCGCGATGATCATCTGCTTCCCCGCGCACCTGCTGCGCTTCTGGGAGAAGTTCACGAAGTAACGCGGCCTTACATTCTCGCAAAAAAGCAGCCCGGACGAGTGAAGTGACCCCCAAAAGTTAGACAATATTTTGAAGTAAAGATTGTTCAAGCAGCCGAAAGGGCTTGCTGTCTGTGAATTGCAGGCGGCAAGCCCTTCAGTTTTGCCTTGATCCTGCGGTTGTTGTAGTAATCCATTGTTTTACGCAAATCTGACAAACAGAAAAGGCTGTCCCCGAAGGGACAGCCTTTTCACAGTTTGCCTTAGTCTCGCTTAAATCTTCCCCAGATTCCCTCGAACGGGTTGGATGGGGTCTTGCCGTCATCGTCATCGTCATCTCCGCCGGATGGGTCGACGGCTCCGCCGCCGTGGACGGGGCACTCGCCCTCGCTCGCGTTTTTCAGCAGATACGCGTCGTCATCCGCCGCGATGCCGTAGGCCTCGCGCGAGTAGTCGACGAGCGCCACGTCAATCACGGAGGACGCCGGGCAGCCGGATGTTGCAATGTGCTTGCCCTCCGTGCAGTAGCTCACCATCGTATGGCGGCCGCAGAAGGCCGTCGGGCGGTATCCGCCGCGACGGTCACGGTACGCGCGCGGCTGCCGCGCACGTCATGCGTACACGCATCCGTCGCCAGCAGTCCGCTGTCGGCACAGACCGTCACGGTCGTCAGGCCGGAGGCGGACGCGAAGTCCTTGTTCTCCAGCCCCTCGTGGACGCTCTGCATCACGAGCTTCCAGAGCTTGGCGGCGGGGTTGCCGCGGCTGGTGTCGATGTTGGCGTTGCTCTTGTAGCCCGTCCAGACCGCGCAGCTGTAATACGGGGAATAGCCGACGAAGTACCGGTCGCGCCAGTCGTCGGTCGAACCGGTCTTACCGGCGATGGTCATACCGGAGAAATACGCACCGTAGCAGGTACCGCTCTGGATGACCTGCTCAAGCAGGCCGTTCATGATGTAGGCGGTCGACTCCTTCATGGCGCCGTGGGACTTGGCGCCGTTCTCGAGCACGACCTTGCCGTCGGAGTCCTCCACGCGGACAAACGTGCGCGGCTCGGTATAGACGCCCCTCGTTTGCAAATGCGGCATAGGCCGCGGCCATCTCCTCGGTCGTGACGCCCTGCTCCAGACCGCCGAGCGCCATGGCGCCGACCTGGCTGCCGTCTGTCTGCGTCAGCGTGGAAAAGCCGAGCTTGTCAGTCATAAAGCGGTAGGACTTGTTCACGCCGTACTGCATCGCGACGTCCACGGCGCAGGTATTGAGCGACTCCGTCAGCGCCGTCTGCACGCTCGTCAGGCCATAGAAGCCCGCGTGGGAGTTCTTCGGATAGGGCGAGCCGTTGAGCAGCATCGCCGGATAGTCGTCGAGCGCGCTGGCGGCGGTGATGGTGCCGTCGTCGAGCGCGGGCGCATAGACGGCGATGGGTTTGATGGCCGAGCCGCACTGCCGCGTGGCCGTGGCCCAGTTCCAGCCGCGGTCGACCTTCTTCGGCCCGATGCCGCCGACCATCGCCGCGACGCAGCCGGTCTTGGGATCGACAATCGTCACGCCGGACTGCAGCTGCTCCGTCTCGCCGTTCGTGGTGCGGGTATAGGGAAGGTTCGAGGAATCCTCATAGATCGCCTCCACCTTCTGCTGAAGCGTGATATTCTGCGCGGTATAGATCTTATAGCCGCCGCTGTAGATCATGCTGACGGCCTTGGAGTGCGCCGAGCGGCCGTTCTCCTGATCGGCGGGGTCGTCCTGCAGGTTATACAGCTCGACAAACGCATCCGCCACGTCCTCGATCACCTGATCGGTATAGAAGGAGTTGTTGGCGGTGCTGACCTTCTCCCTGCTCCTCGGGGCTGAGCGCCTCGGGGTGATCCTCGACATAGTTGCCGAGACAGGTATAGCCGTTGGTGAAGACGACCTCCTCGTTTTTCGCGGCCTCGTACTCCTCGCTGCTGATCTTGTTCTGATCGAGCATGGCCTTGAGGATCGTCAGCTGGCGATCGCGGTTGTTCTCGCGCGTCCAGTCGCTGAGCAGAGGTCATACATGGAGGGGTTATTCGTGATGCCGATCAGGCACGCGCTCTCGGCGAGCGTCAGATCGGCGGCGTCCTTGCCGAAATACGCCTGCGACGCGGTCTGCACGCCGTAGCACATCTCGCCGAGGTAGATCGTGTTGAGATAGACCTCGAGGATGTCGTCCTTGCTGTACTCCTTTTCAAGAGCGAGCGCCCGGTAGATCTCCATGATCTTACGCTTGACGTTGTCCTGGTTGTCACCGGTGATGTTCTTGATGGTCTGCTGCGTGATGGTCGAGCCGCCCTGCATGCTGCCGCCGGTCAGAGTGCGGACAATGGAGCGCATGGTACCGTACCAGTCCACGCCGTGGTGGCTCTCGAAGCGCTTGTCCTCGATGGCAATGGCCGCCTGCTGCAGGTAATCGGGGATCTGGCCGAGGTCGACCCAGATGCGGTTCTGCTCATAATAGAGCGTCTGGTACATGTACCAGTCCTCATTCTCCCCGGTTCCGGCGTTCTTGTCATAGTACATCTCCGTGGAGACAGCGGGCTTATACTCGCTCATCGGCACCTCAATCGAACCCTTCATCGTCTTGTTGACGTAGTACATGAAGATTCCGACGAAAATCGTGATCGTGAGCACACCCACCAGACAGATCGTCCCGATGACGCCCCAGACCTTTCTGCGTGTGGCCCGCTTCTGGGCCGGGGTCTTGGGCGATTTTGCCTTCCGTTCCCTGCTGGTTATGTTTTTGGCGCTCTGCTGCAGCTTCTCCCGGAAGCCCCGGCTCTTTCTCTCATGGTTTGGCTTTTCCACGACAGGGCACCTTCCTTTCTTTGGTATTTTCAGGGGCGGAAAGTTTTTCCAGAATCCCCAGTCTGCACAATACACCAGTATAAAAAAGTTATTTTACCATGCCTGTCAACTTCTTAAAATATCCATTTTTTCAAAAAAGCATCGAAACAGGAAGTTTTTTGACGGTTTACTTGCCCGTTATGGCGCAAAACCGGGCAGAAATCGCCGCAAAATGCCACACGGAACACCTTGCTTTTTCGTGACGGTTCGGTTATAATCGGTTCCAGCTAACAAAGGAGGTTTCCGCCATGCAAGACGAATTCGGCCCCAATTTCATCACGCTGACCGACGAGGACGGCAACGACATCGAGTTGGAGTATGTGGACGCACTGGAGCTCGACGGCCAGACCTATGGCGTTTTTCCCCACAGTGGAGGATGACGCCGACGAGGCCGCCGCGGAGGAGTTCGGTCTCGTCATTCTCAAGACCGTGATGGAAAACGGCGAGGAGCTGCTCAGCACGCTCGACAGCGACGAGGAGCTGAACCGGGTCTATGACCTGTTCATGGAGCAGATCCTGAGCGATGAGGAAGAAAATTCCTGATGAAATTGCCCAAAAGGTCTTTTCATCCGGTTTCATTTCTGCTATACTATGTCCGTAAGCGCGGCAGACGCCGTGCCTGCACCCTGCGCGGTGCGTGATAAGCCTTTTTATCCTCACATTTTGTTATAGGGGATGTCGGATCAGTGTGTGGATCGCAGGCCTCCCGGCTGCCGTATGCGGCTGGAAGTTGGAAGCGGAGAAGCATGCTGGAGACAACCCACCTGCTGAACCCGGTGCAGGTTATAACTTGGCTTACACGGCCGGGCGGGGCATAATCCAATGCATTGCATCGGATGCCAGCCGCCGCAGCATTTTGCTGCGGCGGGTTTTTTGTGTTTTACGGGATCGGTGGCGGAATCGGCGTGTCCATTCTATTTAAATCTTTATCCAAAAGGATTTGTAGTGGCCGATGCCCACAGCGGTCCGGGTTTTTTTGGGGGGAATTGGAGGTAAAATCGGCTGGTCCATGCCTCCGGCGGGGTACTTTCTATGCGCACAGAAAGTACCCAAAGATGCGCAAGAAACCGGATGGTTTCTTGACTTCCTTTCCGGTCGGCAAGTAGGGTTTCAGTAGGACGTGTCCTAAATTTAGTATCGTCTCTGCTCCTGCGCCACTGCCGCTGACGGTGCAAAATGTAGGAGCGTTTACGCCTATCGGCGGGCGATGTGGGCATCGCCCCCTACGGGAGGATTGGAAGAGGTTCCCCGGTTAAACGCGGTGGGGCACGCAGAACCCGCCCTACAGTCTTCAACCGGAAAACCTCTGTAGGGAGGGGCCCTGTGTGGCCCGCCGCGAAACAACCATGTACTCCCTACATTTCAAAACATCAGCGGCAGCGGCGCAGGGGGCAGAGACGATCCTACATTTAGGGCCCCTTGCAAGATTTTCCAAACGTGTGGGACGCACCAAAACAACTTCCCAATGTGCGGGCGCGCTTAGGAATCAAAACCTTGGTTTTGGCGGCGTTCTTTGGTTACTTTCTTTCGCCGAAGAAAGAAAGTAACCCGCTGGAGGCACCAAACGAATCCCCCACACAAACCACACCCCCGCAGGACAAAACGTCCCGCGGGGGTATTTTCCCGTCAGAGATTGCTGTGCCGGTGGTTCGCCCGGCGGCGCAGGTCGTGGCCGATGTTCGTCATGCACAGAAGCGTCACCACCAGAAACACGCCCGGAATCACGATGATCCACCACGCGTTTTGTCAGCAGCGCCTTCTCCGCGAGCGAGAGCATGCTGCCCCACGAGACGACCTCCAGCGGCAGGCCGAGGCCGAGAAAGCTCAGCGTCGACTCGGCCAGGATCGCGCTCTGCACGTTCATGACCACCATAAACATGATCGACGAGAGAAAATTCGGCGCCAGGTGGCGGCGGAGAATGTAGAAAAAGCTCCCGCCCATGCACTTCGCTGCGAGAATATACTCGCTTCCGCGCAGCACGCGCACCTCCCGTGCGCACGACCTTCGCGATGCTCGTCCAGCTCGTCAGGCCGATGACGAGCGAGATGCTCCAGACCGTGGCCTTGCCCAGAATCGCCTGAATCAGCACCACGAGCAGCAGGTTCGGTACGCTCAACAGAATCTCCGTCAGGCGCATCAGCAGGTTATCGAGCCACACCGGCGCGCTGCCGCTCAGCGCGCCGAGCACGACGGCGATCACCGTGGAGATGGCCGTCGCGAGCACGCCGATCGCGAGCGAGATGCGCCCGCCGTACCAGATCATGGAGAAGATGTCGCGCCCCATCGTGTCCGTCCCGAAGAGGAACTCCCTGCACGGCGCGGCGGAGACGTGCTGCAGGTCCATATACGACGGGTCGTGCGTCATCAGCAGGCCGCAGCCGAGACAGCCCGCCGCGATCACCGCCAGCACCGCGGCCGACGGCCAGCACCGCAGCCGACGCGGCCGGCGGCGCGGGGTGGGCGGCTCCTCCGTCTGCCGCGGGCCGACGAGGGTAAAGCGTTCGTCCGTCATGTGCGCTCCCCCTCCTCCCGGGCACGTCCGCGCGGATGCGCGGGTCGAGCCGTTCGTTGACTGATCTGCGCGGCGATGCTGCACAGAATGACGACCGCGCCCGGTGAGCAGGCACAGCAGCATCAGCAGGTTGTAGTCCTTGTAGCGCGCGCTTTCATAGGCCAGCGTGCCGAGGCCGGGGTAGGAAAAAACAGTCTCGACAACAGTAGGTGCCGCCGAGGATGTGCGGCACGGAGATGGCCATCAGGCTCAGATACGACGGCAGGGCATTTCTCGAAGACAGTGGCGCAGCAGGATCGTGCGCCGCGAAAGCCCCTTCGCCCGCGCAAGCAGGACATAGTCCGCGCGCACCTCCTCGAGCAGCTTGTTGCGCAGCATGTAGGCGTAGTACCACAGGTGGCTCAGCACGACGACCGTCATCGGCAGCACAAGATGGCGCAGCCGGTCGCCGAAGCCCCCGCCGCCGACGGCGTAGGCCCCCGAGCTCGGCAGCCACCGCAGCGCCACCGAGAACACGAGAATCAGCACGAGCGAGAGCCAGAACTCCGGGATGCAGCTCGTGACTGTCCCGACTTTGCAGAGGATCCGGTCGACAGGCCGTTCCTCTTTCCACGCGCACAGCACGCCCAGCGCCATCGCCAGCGTGAAGATCAGAACAAAGCCGATCCCGCCGAGGATGAGCGTGTTGCCGACGCGGCTGCCGATCACCTCGAGCACGTCCATCTTATACTTATAGGAGATGCCGAACTCCCCGTGCAGCGCGCCCGCAAGCCACCGGACGTACTGCACATAGATCGGGTCGCTCAGACCGAGCTTTTCCTCCGCCAGCGCGCTCGGCGACGCTCATCTTCTCGACCCGGTCACCGTAGTAGGAGACGAGCGGGTCGCCGGGGGCGAGACGCGCGATATAGAACACCAGCAGCGCTCAGCACCAACACGCTCACGACGAACGCGAGAAGCTTTTTGCCACCGTAATAGCGGATGCAGCGATGTCTTTTTCATCGGCTCTCCCCTCCTCCCGCAGGACAAAATGCTCCGGTGCAATCTCCGTCAAGCTCGCCCCGGTGCGGAAACTGCCCGGGCGCCAGAAGTCCCGGCAATACGCGTTTTTCTCTCGATACGCGGGTCAGGAATGGGAATCGCGCGCGAGCAGCGCCGCGTATAGGGGTGCGCGGGGGTCCGGAAGATCGCGCGCCGGGCCGACCTCCACCAGACGCCCCCGGTACAGCACGCCCACGCGGTCACAGAGGAATTCCACCATCGCAAGGTCATGCGCGATGAAGAGAAACGAAAAGCCGTGCTCGCGCTGCAAATGGCGAAACAGGTTGACGATCTGTGCCTGAATCGAGACATCCAGTGACGCGATCGGCTCGTCCGCCACCAGAAGCTGCGGCTCCATGCACAGTGCCCGCGCAATGGCGACGCGCTGGCGCTGCCCGCCAGAGAGCTCGGACGGATACTTATCGAGATACGTTTTGTCGAGGCCGACGTAGTACATCTGGAACTCGGCCTCCTTGCGGTATGTGCCGCGCGGCGGGGCGATATGGTGGATGCGCATGGGCTCGGTGATACTATCGCAGACTGTCATGTGCGGGTCAAGGCTCGAGGCCGAGTCCTGAAAGATCATCTGGCGTGTCGTCTGCAGCATTTTTTTGTTCGCGGCGGCAGGCGGCCCTGTCGCAGAGGTCGACGCCATTGTAAAAATATGCCCGCTGCTCGGCTGCAAGATGCCCATCGCGCAGCGCGCGACGGTGGACTTGCCCGACCCGGACTCGCCGACAAGGCCGAAAATCTCCCGCGGCGAATCTGAAACGAGATGTCGTCCAGCGCCTTGACGGAGACCTGCTTTGTCAGCGGAAAGACATGGCTCAGGTGCTGCACATCGAGCAGAATGTCATGTTTTGTCATCGCGCACCTCCCACCGGCGGCGTGATCTTCGGCGCGCGTTCGTCGAGCAGCCACGTTGCGGCATAGTGCGTGTCGCTGACGCGGAACATCGGCGGCGCTTCCTCGTAGTCGATGGCGAGGGCGTATTCGTTGCGGGGGCGAAGGCGTCGCCTTGCGGCGGGTCGATGAGCGTCGGCGGCATGCCGGGGATGCTCGGCAGCGTCTCCTTTCCGCGCGAGCGCGGGCAGCGAGCGCAGCAGCCCCCCACGTATAGGGGTGGCGCGGGTCGTAGAAGATCTCCTCCGCCGTGCCAGTCTCGACGATCTTGCCCGCGTACATCACGGCCACGCGGTCGGCGACGCGCGCGACGACGCCGAGGTCGTGCGTGACAAACACCGTCGCCGTGCCGAGCTTTCGCTGCACGTCGCGCAGCAGATCTAAGATCTGCGCTTGAATGGTCACGTCGAGCGCGGTCGTCGGCTCGTCGGCAAATAAAATGCGCGGGTTCCCCGCGAGCGCAATGGCCAGCACCACGCGCTGGCGCATCCCACCGGAAAAGTTGTGGGGATAGAGTGCCATGCGCTCTTGCGCGCGGTCGATGCCGACAAGCTCAAGCAGTTCGACGACGCGCGCTCGCACGGCGGTTTTTTCGAGCTTTGGTTTGTGCGCGAGCACTGCTTCGGCGATCTGTGCGCCGATCGTCATCGTCGGATCGAGCGAGGTCATGGGGTCCTGGAACACCATGGAAAAGAGCGAGCCGCGCAGCACCGCATCTCGCGCTCGCGATAAGCCGTAATGTCCGTGCCGTCTACGATGATCTTGCCGGACTTGATTTTTGCCGTCTGCGGCAGAAGGCGCAGGATGCTCTTGCACAGTACGCTCTTGCCGCAGCCCGATTCGCCGACGATGGCGAGCACCTCGCCCGCTTTCAGCGAAAAGCTCACGCCGCGCACGGACTGCACCTCGCCCGCCGGAGTGAAAAAGCTGACGGAAAGGTGCTCGACTTTCAATAGATCCGCCATGAAAAATGTCCTCTTCCCGATACGGGACAAAGGGGCTGCTGCCAGCCCCCCGTTTTTATTTGTCAACGGCTATTTACTCGCCGATCGTCCAGTCCTGAATGTTCCAGAAGATGCCGACGCCGTGGTGCCCGAGCACCGTGTCCATGTTAATGCCGTGGACGGTGGACTTGGCGACGTAGTTCGCGTCGATGTAGCAGATGAAGGCATAGGCCGGATCGGCCGCCAGCGCGTGCAGGAATTTGCCGTAATACTCTTTGCGGACGGCGTCGTCGCTGCTCTGGCGCGCGAGCGTCAGATATTCGTCCACCAGCGGCGTTCGAATAGCCGGAGTAGTTCGCGCCCTTGTCCGTGCCGAAAACCTTGTAGGTGTGGTCGTCCGCGTCAAACGGGCTGCCCCAGCCGATCAGGCAGGCCATCTGGCCGCCCCAGTCCATGACGGCCGGGATGTCCACAGTGCAGTGAATGCCGACTTCTGTCTAAGCTGCTGCGCCGCGGCCTGCGAGTCGACAATCGCCTGCCGGTCGATGGCGTAGCAGACGGGGGGATGATGTCGCGGTTTTCCGTCCAGTAGGGGTTGTTGAAGTTGAAGAGAATGCCGCGGTAGTCCGC
>VOFG01002342.1_pt1 | contig 21311 bp, 29 predicted proteins | sample 5384171 | NCBI WGS metagenome assembly VOFG01 (sample SAMN12384726, study PRJNA508395) | human gut metagenome | isolation source: healthy gut F | host: Homo sapiens
TCTGCATGATGTCCGCCAGCGTGACGGGCAGCTCGTCCGGCTTCGGGTAGCCGAGGAGAGGGTCAAAGAACTGCGCATCTGCGTCAATGAGCAGCACCCGCTTGTTCTGCTGGGCAAGCCCGATGCCGAGGTTGGCGGTGGTCGTGGTCTTGCCCACACCGCCCTTTTGGTTCGTCACCGCGATCACTTTGCAATTCGCCATATGGTTTCCTCCTTTACATAAATTTAGCCGCCTGCGGCGAAGCAGACGGCTATGTATATTAGAGGTACACATCGACGGTTATACCTTCCCATTGGTTTTTTGCGGAGATAACAGCCTATGGCTTTTCGGTATGCTTCGGCCTCATCGAACTTTATGGTAAATGACATAAACGGCGGGAAGTTATCGCTTGGGTCATGCCATGCAGTTTGATGGATATGGTGCCGTCGTCCAAAAAGTCCTACCGGAGTATCGTTCGCACAGGCTGCTATTAAAGACGAGCAGTAATAAAAACGCCCGCGCAAGGCGTAGACAGACAAAACAAACTGATATAAATACGGTCACACAGTCCGTTTGATTGTTGGACCGTTATTTTTTGCCTATTTTTGATCAGGAGCATTCGTCATAGCCCCTGTTTTCACAAGAAAGCAGGGGCTTCATTCTGCTTAGCCTCACGGAGCCGGTTCAGGTTTTTCCAGCACGAACGGGACTGTTTGCGCAGATGCGTCCCAGCGTCGGACATCCATCCATTCTGTCCGCAGTCGGCGCAGGTATCCAGCCCTTTTCCCGAACGCAGTTATGTACGAGGCAGAGTTTGTCGCAGAACGGCGTTTTTGCGCCGTTAATCCGACAGCCGGCAGTTTATCATTTCCGGTGTGATCGGCACGCCGTTGAGCTTTGGTCCACAGGGCGGCGGTTTTCTCACGCAGGGTATTATCGTTGGTAACGTTGGCGATTCTGGCATCGCACTTTTCGCAATCCGCCCGCAGCAGCCAATCAGTTGATTTGTGTATTTCATAGTTGCCTCCATAAATTCTGAATTTGCCCGTTTCCCAAATCAAAGAGAAGATTTTCATTTTGCGTTCCTCCTCGGAAATGCGTCATAACTTTATCTCCGTTGTTCTTTTCGCTTTGGCGACGGCAATTCATCATACATTGCCCTCAAACAGCTCTTGTAAGAAACTCTTTGCTGTCAACTTCATCCACCAGCAGCATTTTTCTGCTCCCTCATACGGCAGTCACAAAATTGCCGCAGGCGTAAGTTCCAGCGCGATCTTGCTTTACAACAAACTTGATCATCATAGATCCCGCTGACGATTTTGCTGCGGTAATAGAGGATAAATTCCTCCATCATAGGACGGTAAGAAACATCGTCCAGATCGGATAGTTGTTCTAAAATGAAATGAACTCTTCTTACCGGATGCCATTATTTCTCCTGTTTAACAAAGCTGCCCCCCGGCAGTTTCCCCGCTTTTCCTTCTTGGGAAGGCGGCTTCAAACTGTTCAAACGCTTTCGGATTCTTTTTCTCGCATACAAAATAGCCCTCCGGGTCTTTATAGCTGCCGGAGATGCCGTCCAAAAAGCCGGGCGTCAGCTCGCGGATTAAGAAGTAGTCCGCCTCCGGGTCATCGGCATAGCGGACGCCCTTTGTTTTGGCAGGCACAAACCGACTTTCCATAAAAATCAATATTGCCGGTGATGCGCGCTCCTGCACCCATTTCCCTTTAGCTTTTTCCATGGAATAGTCGAGCAGCTTTTTCCCAGCCCTGCCGCTTGTATGCGGGCGCAATGCCGATGGGGGCCGAAGGTCGCGATCGGCACCTTCTGTCCATCGTCGCAGTCGATTTCCGACCGCACATAGATGACCCGTCCGGATCAGCTCACCGTCCAGCTCCATGACGAAGTCCAGCTCCGGCACGAAAGCCGGGTCATCCTGGTAGCAGTGCAGCGCATGATGCTCCATGCAGCTGGGGCGATAGACATTCCAGAAGGCCTCGCGGGTCAGGTTTTTCCACGGCTCTGTAATCGTCTTTCGTTTCCAGACGAATGATAATCTTCATTTTGACATGGTGTTTCTCCCTATTATGATTTTTTGCTTGACAAACAGGTGAATGCCCAGCGCCACATTGAAGCCTGGTTGCGGCAAAACACGCTGAAACGCTCGACCACGCCGACGAACACGGCTGGAGCAGCAGCGTCCCCAACCTGTCCGGCAAGCTGCGGCGGCCACCTGCGGTACACCGGAGGCCGGAGCCGCCTGATGTGCTGGGCTATGATTTAGTTGGCAGAAGCGCCGGAGGTGAGGTAATGTCGCAGGACCTGCTTACGGCTATATCCGTGTATCAAGCAAAGATCAGAAACGAGAGGACAGGCAGCTTGTGGTTATGCGTGGAATAAAGTATATCGATAGCTAATATGACTCGCTTTTTGTCTCAAGATAACATAAAATAATTAACGATAAACATTAAAAATCTCTTTGACAAAGCATATGTATCGGTATATATACTGCAAACATAACGATAAACGTTAAATAATTTATGTTTTGCGTAGGAGGCGCTCTTATGAATTTAAAACTCTTTCAAACTTCCACAAGTTCGGCAAAGTGGGCAAGATCACAATGACCGTCTTAATGGTCATAGCAATCTTAGCGGCTGCAGCGAGTGTGTAGCTACAATTTTTGTGTCTACGCTTCCAAAGGATGCGCTAACAGTTCGTGTTACCAACCATGCCGAATTCAGGATCAACGAAAAAATTTCGATTCCTGTGGGATATTCTTGCAGATGGTTTTTTCTTATGCGGGGGACGCAAGCCCCGGAGGCAATGCTGAGCGGGGGAAATGATAAGATCATTCCTCCTGAAGATCAGGATTTCAATATGGAATTCTCATTTTTCAACCAGTCATTTTCTTCCGCCAAAATTCATTCCGAAGAAAACACAAGGTGATCGAAGCCACGTCATCGCCTGCTGAGTATCGTTCGGCAAATTTGGTGTCAGTCTTTATCTTCGCGACTTTGTTTGCGTTGCTTCCGCTGCCTCAGCTCTGTTTATGCTGAAAAGACTGTTTTGCGGTGCTTGCAAAGTGTGAATCTCCGTTCTGCGAAGAACTTGTGAAAAGATGAAAGCATTCGGTTTTTCTTCTTCCTGTTGCTCTGTTTGCCACCATTGGTGAAACGCTGTCTACCGCTTTCCTGTCTGCCGGAAGAGACACCGGATCAGCATTCAGTGGGCGTTTTAATTGCTTTCGCCGTAACAATGTGTTTGGTGACTGGTATTCAAGTACGGGATTCAGCCCTAAAAAGAATCGGATGAAACGCTGTAAGGGGGCGGACAATATTGTTTTAAGGCTGGACGGGGCGTAATGGCGGACCGGAAATGAGCCTGAATGAGTTGTCGGAGAAAGTCGGCGTTGCAAAATGTGAACCTTTCCAAGATGAAGAACGGGCATATCAGCGCCATCCGGCTTTCTTACATTGGTTGGCGATATGTGACGTGCTGCAATGTCAGCCGGTGACATATTGGAATACAGCCCTGAAGAATAAAATGAACGTGGATGAAGCATTGCCTGCCACCGCATGACGCTCGGGGATCAGCATGGTACCGTTTGGCAAATGCCGATACTGTTTCAATGGATGTCAGGTTGTCATGCTCACCGTACAGAAATGCAGGTGGGAACATTCCAGATGATCCGGTGCTGCCGCACATAGCAAAGATACTCCCATGACAGCGTTTCTCCGAAATCTGTGGCGATTTCCCGTTTCTCGGCAAGCTCCTGTTCGGTCACATTCGACCATTGCATCATATTGCAAATCGGAAGGTTTTCCATATCCACGACCGGAGATGAAATACGCCCGGTCAACCAGTGTTTCATCCAGCGAGGACAGCGCAAAAATAAGCCCCGATGCTGTTGGCTATCAGAGTGAGATGCTTGCATTGCTTTTTCTTCTATTGTTTCTTTCATATGGATGTTCCTGACTTTCCGTAGCCGGATTCGATCTTTGGCAATAAAGCGGTCAATATGTGTGCGAAGCTGTGGGGCAATATTTTTTTTTCGTCTGCACCGTCGTAAACACTGTAAAAAGTAAGAACATCGGGCCGTAAAATTCCAGTGCCAACTGCATGGCGGCCTCATCGGAACCGTCAGCTTTCGGAAGATCGCCGCCATATACTCAGTCGGGCCGGTCGCCAGATAATCGTGATAAAAGCTGCGCCAGCTTCAGATCGCGGTATTGCTCCAGCGTCAGCATCTTCCGAAAGTTGGAAGAAAAATGCTCTTTCGTCCAATGGTCAAACTGTGCCATGCTGTATGTGCGGATCTTTTCGATCGGTGTTTGCAGATAAACCTCCGCAAAAGCCATCCGGCTCCGATTCCGGCATTTCATATTCTTCGGCGCGCTCATAATCCATTTTGTTCATCCGTTCCACAATGCTGTTAAGTATCTCCTGCTTGCTCGTATAGTGCTTATACAAGGCACCCTTGGTGATTCCCAGCTCCTTGGCAATGTCGCTCATAAAGTTCCCAAATATCCGCTCTGTGCAAAAAAGTTCAAGCGCGGTTTCCAAATGCGCTCTTTGGTATCTCCGGCCATAATATCACTCCTTAAATGACGGTAACCGTTCGGTCACCATCATTATAGCAACCGAGCGGTTACCTGTCAAGGGCTTTGAAAATTTTTGCGGAAATTAGGGCTTGAGAAAATCATTGTCGAGCTTGTCTTTGCTCCCATTTAATAAAAGCAGCTTTGAGCTTACCAAGAAACTCACCGTCCGTTTTTTTCGCAAAAAATAGATATACCAAACAGTTCCGCCTTTCTTTGAAAGTCGATCAAGATCATAAGCGGACATAAGCATAAACGGAGCAATAAAGTTGACGCAGCAGCGTAGGCAAAACAACTGATATAAATACGGTCACACAGTCCCTGGATTGTGTGACCGTTATCTTTTTTTGCAAAAACACCGAAAATCAAGCCTGTTCCGAAATACCGGCTTGCTGAGGATAAGGCTGCGATCATAATACCTCATGCACATTGGGTTGGATCAAAGCGGGACGCACTTGCCCTTTTTACACAGAAAAGGGGTCAGTCCGGTTACAAAAATTGTTCATTAAGCCTCTTTTCAAATGAAGGTGCATTTGGTATAATTCAATAGATAAAGACAATGGAGAGACCCGAATAAATACAGAGAGGACGATTTAAAATGATTTCCACGGCAAAGAGATCAAGGTATTCTCCGGCAACTCCAATCCCAAGCTCGCAAATCAGATCTGCAACCAGCTTTTCAAGAACCTCGGCGACTGCACGTATGCTCGAACTTCGCTGACGGCGAGTGCTCCATATCCGTTCACGAGCCCGTGCGCGGCGCAGATGTTTTCATCGTTCAGTCGACCTGCAAGCCCGTTAATGACAACCTCATGGAGCTGCTCGTCATGATAGACGCGATGCGCAGAGCATCCGCAGGCAGAATAACCGCTGTTATCCCGTATTTCGGCTACGCCCGCCAGGACCGTAAGGCAAAAAGCCGCGATCCCATCTCCGGCTCGTTGCAAACCTCATTACGCTGCGGGCGCCGACCCGCGTTTACCTCATGGATCTCCACGCTGCTCAGATACAGGGCTTCTTTGATATTCCCGTTGACAATCTTTTCGGCGCTCCTCTTTGCAAAGCATTACATCGACGTTTTCGGCAAGGGATAATGACGATATAATGGTCGTATCCCTGACGTCGGCAGCACCGCACGTGCGCGCAACTTCTCCATGAAGCTCGGCTGCAACATGGCCATTGTCGATAAGCGGCGCGAGAAGGCAAAATCAGTCGAGGTCATGAACATCATCGGCAATGTCGAGGGCAAACCTGCATCCTGCTCGACGATATGGTGGATACCGCAGGTTTCTCGTGGGCGCGGCACAGGCCATTGCCGAGATAGGCGGCGCCAGGAGGTTTTGCCTGCGCAAGCCACGGCGTGCTCTCCGGCCCCTGCGATCGAGCGCATTGACAACAGCTGCATCAAGGGAGCTGCTGCTGCTCGACACGATCCCGTATCCCGAGAATGCACAGCCCTGCGAGAAGATAAAGTACATGTCCGTAGCTCCGGTATTTGCCGAGGCTATCCAGCGCGTTTACGAGGAGATATCCATCTCCAATCTGTTTGAGTAAAATGTTTTTTCTCAAAAGGCGGGGCGGGTGGATCGTCGCGTTCCTCGGAAACCCCGGACTTAAATACAACGGAACAAGGCATAACGCCGGCTTCATGGCGGCCGACGCAATGGAAAAAAGCTGGGCGTGAGAATAAACAAAATGCGCTTTAAAGCACTTACGCAGACGGTCGATATCGGTTTTGCACAGGTGCTGCTAATGAAGCCGCAGACCTATATGAACCATCCGGCGACGCGATAGCTCGAGGCGGCAAAAGTTTTATAAGGTGCCGCCGGAGCGCGTCATAGTCGTGTCTGACGAAACGGCGTTTTTCGATAGGCCAAAAACTTCGCATACGCCGCGGCGGCTCCGCCGGAAGAACGGCTCAGAGCATCATAGCCCGGCTCGGACGGATCGATTTCCGCACTCCGTCTGGGCGTCGGCGCTCCGCCACGGACTATGGACATGGCTGACTGAGGTGCTTGCCGCCTTCAAGGGGCAGGACGCAGCCGACATGGAGGCTGTCGCCGAAAGCGGCCGACGCCGTCGCGTGCTATATCACAGAGGGCGCGGATAAGGCGATGAATAAATTCAACACAAGGGGTTAAATCGACAGGCGTTCAAATCCTGTCAGCTTAGTATCCCTTTAATGCAATGACGGCAGGGGCTCAGGGCGCTTTGCCGTCATTGTTCAATAAACGGTCAGAAAGGACGGACTGACATGAAGAAAGCAGCTGGCATAGCAATGCTCTGCCGGAGGTCAGGGCTCAAGGCTTTACGCCCTCACTCAGGACGTGGCAAGCCCAACATGCCCTTCGGCGGAAAATACCGCATAATCGACTTCCCTCTGTCAAACTAGTGCAAACTCCGGTATAGGGTCGGCGTGCTCACGCAGTACCGTCCGCAGCTCAACAGCTACATAGGCGGCGGACAGCCGCCCTGGGATCTCGACTCTACAGACGGCGGCGTATTTATACTTCCGCCGTATCAGACGGCGGGGAGACGGGCTCGTGGTTCTCCGGCACTGCAAACGCAATTTATCAGAATATCGGCTTTATGGAGATGTATGATCCCGATAACGTGCTCATCCTTTCGGGCGACCATATCTATAAGATGGACTACTCAGGATGCTGCGCGAGCATCGAAAAAGGATGCCGCCTGCACGATAGCCGTTTTGCAGGTATCCATGGAGGAGGCCACGCGCTTCGGCATCATGAACCTCGGCGTTGACGGCTATGTTGAGCAGTTCGAGGAAAAAGCCCAGGCAGCCCAAGAGTGATCTTTGCGTCAATGGGCATATACATATTTAACTGGAAAAAAGCTCCGCAAGTATCTGATCGAGGATGAGAACGATCCCGACTCAAGCAAGGACTTCGGTAAAAATTATAATCCCAAACATGCTTCACGCCGGCGAAAAGCTCTGGCCTTACCGCTTCGACGGCTACTGGCGCGACGTCGGCACGATAACGAGCCTGTGGGACGCGAACATGGATATGCTGTCGACAACGCTCATAAACCTCTATGATCCGAGCTGGCCGATACGCTCGAGAAGCGTAGCGCAGCCGCCGCATTATGTCGGCCCGGACGCCACGGTCGTTCATTCGATCGTTACCGAGGGCCGCAGATCGAGGGGCATGTTGAAAACTCCGTTCTTCATCGTCGGCAGTTGTCGGAAAAGGGCGAGGGTATTTATTCGGTGCTCATGCCCGGCGCAAAGGCCGGTACGGCGCAACGGTGGAATATGCCATCATCGGAGCAGACCGTAATGTTAGCGTGCGCACATGTCGGCGCGGGCCCCCGACGCAGAGGCTGGGGCGTTGCGACCTTGCGGCCCGGCTCAGCATAAGAGAAAACGCCTGCGTTAAGCCGGGTGCAATGATATATAAGAGCGAGGAGGTCTGAAGATGAGCGATTTTCACGGAATAATCTTTTTGCTTACGGGCGCAGTTCCTGAATTGGGTGAGCTCGTGCCGCCGCACTGGCATCCCCTGTTCTGCGGAAGATACAGACTGATGACTTTCCCCTGTCGTCGCTCATGAATGCCGGAATACACGACGTCGGCGTCATCATGCGCCGCGACTATCAGTCACTTTAGACCATCTGGCCAGCGGCAAGGACTGGGATATGGGCCGCAGGATAGGCGGATTGCGCAGCGCCGCCCCTTCGGCCTGCCCAAGGCACCATCAGGCAATTATAACGGCACGATCGAAGCATTAAACGCCGTGTCTACCTATATAAACGACATAAGCGCGAATACATAGTCAGATGCACGCAATATGGCCGCCAATATCGATCTGCGCGAGGCGATACGCGGGCATCTTGACCCGGCGCCGAGATAACCGCGATCTGCACCGACACCGTGCCCGATAAGCAACCATCGCTACATCGTCGATGCCGACGGCTTTGCGCGGCGCAATACGATATTCAATCAGGCCGCCGGCGGAGAGGGCGCGGCATCGCTTGAAGCGTATAATATCCAAGCAGCTTCTGCTTGACATGATGAACGCCTGCGCCGCGGCAAACCGGTATCACTTCCACCGTGACGCGATGGCCGACTACCTCGACGGCGGAAAGATAAACGTATATTTCCACCGCGGCTACGGCAAGCGCATCATGAGCACCGAAGCGTTTTTTCAATGCGAATATGGATATGCTTTCATCGGCAAACAGGGCAGAGCTCTTCCGACAGAGCGTCCCGTTCACGAAAACGCACGAGATGTCAGCACATATTACGCCGAGGGCTCGAGCGCTAACAACTAGTTGCCGACGGCTGCATAATAGAGGGCGAATAGAAAACTGCATCATCTCCTCCGATGTGCGCGCACACACAAGGCGCCAGGCTCTCCGGCTGCGTCATCATGCGCGGAACGGAACTCGGCGGGCGTTATCATGAAAAACGTCATTGCCGATAAGCAGTCGAGCGTATCGCCCTTCAAACCATCATGGGCGGCGAAGCTGCCGGTAGTGCTCGAAGGGCACCAAAATCTAAGGAGTTAAGCTAAACTATGTTCACAAAGCCAGATTTCACGCGACGAGGTGCGCAGCGCAATAGAGGATAAGCTCTTTTTGCCGTGACAAAAACCGCGACCGACGATCAGGTGTTTCAGGCAAGCGCCATCGTCATCCGCGAAATAATGAGCAGACTGCTCGCTGTTGAAGAGGCAAGATGCCCCCGACCGCGAGGTGCACTATCTGTCCATGGAATTCCTCATGCGGTCGCAGCCTCATGAAAAACGCATTCAACCTCGGCATAGCCGACGCACTCACCGGGCGCTGACCGATCTCGGCCGCGATGCCTCGGATATATTCGAGTCGGAAAACGACGCCGGTCTCGGCAATGGCGGCCTCGGCAGACTGGCCGCCTGCTATATGGATTCGCTGGCCACGCTCGGTATCCCGGCGACGGGCTACTCGCTGTGCTACGAGCTGGGCATCTTCCGTCAGAAGATCGTTGACGGCAAGCAGACCGAGGTCGCCGACGACTGGCGCAGCGCGGCCGAAAGCTGGCTGGTTGCGCATAACGACGAGGCCGTTGAGGTGCGCTTCGGCGGAACGATCTCCCCGCGCTGGGACAGCTTCGGGAGATACCACGCCGAGCACACCGGATACCAGACCGTGACCGCCGTTCCGCGTGACATGCTCATCGCAGGCTACGGCGGCAACGAGGTCAATATCCTCCGCCTGTGGGACGCAAGGAGCACAAGCGCACTGGATATCACTCTTCTCCGAGGGCGAGTATGTAAAAAAGCCTCGAGCAGCGCACGATGAGCGAGGTCATAACAAAGGTGCTGTATCCTGCCGACGATCACATTGAGGGCAAGACCCTGCGCCTTAAGCAGCAGTATTTCTTTCTCTCGGCAACCGCACAGTCTATCATAAAGACACATATGCGGCGCTTTAACGACATAAGAAGCTTTTTCAAAGCACCACGCGATACAGATAAACGATACGCACCCGGCGCTCGTCATCCCGAGCTCATGCGCATCATGATGGATGAGTACGGCCTCGGCTGGGACGAGGCATGGCAGCAGGTAAGCGAATCGGTAGCGTATACCAACCATACCGTCATGAGCGAGGCGCTCGAAAAATGGCCGCAGGATCTCGTGCAGACGCTCCTGCCGCGTGTTTGGGAGATATTGTGCGAGATTAACCGCCGCTGGTGCGAGTACCTCGTATCCAAATTCGGCAGCAGCGAAAAGGTCGGCAAAAACCTCATCATCCGCGACGGACAGGTGCACATGGTAAAACCTCTGCCTTGCGGCCTGCTATAAGATAAACGGCGTTTCCGGTCTGCATGGTGAGATACTGAAAAAAAAAAGACCTCTTTAAGGATATCTGCGGGCTTCGCCCGGAGATTCACCTACGTCACAAACGGCATCGACCACCGCCGCTGGCTTGCTCAGGCAAATCCGCGCCTGCACGGGCTTGTCAGCGAACTTCTGGAGGGCGATGAATATCTCACCGAGCCCGAAAAGCTCATCGGACTTCTGGTTTGCCGGCAGAAGCGAGGTGCAGCACCGCGTAAACGAGATAAAGCGCCTCAACAAGTACGATTTTGCAAAGTTTTTAGCTAAAAAACGACGGCTTTGCCCTCGATCCCGACGCAATACTCGACGTTCAGGTTAAGCGCCTGCATGAGTATAAGCGCCAGCTTATGTGCGCGATGCTCATAACGCGCCTGCAAATGCGGATACACGAGGATCCCAACGCCGACTTCACGCCGCGAAGCTTTGTGTTCGGCGCAAAGGCCGCCGCGCGGGCTACTACACCGCAAAGCGTATCATCGAGCTTATCTGCTCGCTGGCAGACGATATAGGCCGCGATCCGCTGTGCAAGGGAAAGCTCCAGGTCTGCTTCATGGAAAACTACCGCGTATCGGCAGCCGAAGCACTCATGCCGGCGGCGCAGGTGTCCGAGCAGATATCCACAGCCGGCAAGGAGGCCTCCGGTATGGGGCAACATGAAGCTCATGCTCAACGGAGCCGTTACCATAGGTACGCTAGACGGCGCAAACGTCGAGATGTATGAGCGTCTCGGCGATAAGAACATGTTCCTGTTCGGTCTGAAGGCCGATGAGGTCACCGCACTAAAGGCATCCGGCTACGATCCGCAGCGCTATGCGCGCGAGGACGCCGAGCTCGGCGCGGTGCTTTGACAGGATAAGCTGCGGCTTTGCCGACGGCAAGAGCTACTCGGATCTTGTATCCGGCCTTTTGTATAACGGCGACCCGTATATGCTCTGCGCCGACTACCGCGATTACGTAAGTACTCACGACAGAATGTACTCGGTCATATCCGACCCGACAGAGCGTGCACGACTGTCGATCACAAACTGCCGAGGCCGGCATATTTGCCGCCGATCGCGCGATAAAAGAGTATGCGGAGGGCATATGGGGAATAAGACTGTAGTAGTTATCGGCGCCGTAAACATGGACATATGCGGCCGGCCTGACAAAGCGCCGCGCATGAAGGATTCAAATCCCGGAACGGTCAGCTTCAGCCCCGGCGGCGTGGGGCAGGAACATTGCGCACAATCTGTGTCTGCTGGATATTGACGTTAAGTTCATCGCCGCCATCGGCGACGATGTTTACGGCGACAGCGATGTATGAAAGCTGCGTAAGGCTCGGCATGGATATGCACTTGAGCCGCCGTATGAGCGGAGGCAGAACCTCGAGGCTATCTCTACGTCACCGACGAAAACGGCGATATGCTCGTCGGCGTAAAGCGATACGGACATATCCGCGAGCATAACGCCCGAGTATCTCAAAGGCGCATATAAAGGAGATAAACGCGGCCGACGCCGTCGTCATCGACGCAAAATCTCACGCGTGAGACCGTCGCGTGGATAGCCGAAAATGTTACCGCGCCCCTGTACGCCGACCCCGTGTCCGCCGCCAAGGCAGAGCGCCTCAGACCGGTTCTGCGGTAAGCTCACCGCCTGCAAGCCCGACGAGTTCGAGGCAAAAGAGCATGACGAACGAAACGACCTCGCTGTTCGCGGCGGAGGCTCTGCTGCGCGAGGGCGTGAAGAAGGTCTTCGTCTCCTCGGCAGCGACGGCATCGTCGCGGCGGAGGGCAGCGAGATAATAAAGCTTCCCCTGCGAAACGACCGAGATCGTAAACTGCACAGGCTGCGGCGACGCGGCAACGGCTGCGATAATCTGGGCCGGTGTCAACGGTCTCGGCATAGTCGAAAGCGCGTCGGCCGCAATGAAGGCCGCCGCCATGTGCGCCGCCTGTTCCGAAACCATAAACTCTGAGCTCTGCCCGGAGCTTATAAGCTGAAAAGTATAGAACGCAAGCCATGGATAGAAAGGTGAAAATGCTGACTGAATTTTATTTATTACAAAGACAGTGAACCGCATTGGCTCAACGGTCGGATATAATTATGCCAGCTATAGGATTTGGGGATAATATGAATCTATTAATGGCAATCAGGGCAATTAAGGAACTATTAATAGCAGCGGCAGTTATGGCACTCATTGCGGGCTTTTTCAACACGGCACGATCTTGTTAGAGCGGCTGATCGAACCCTTTGTAAAAGAGAGTTTAAAGAGCGTACTGTTGGGTCAGGAGTTTTATTGAATGGGTGTTCCTACTAATCTAAAAGATGTAATACCAAAGTCGATGTATGTGGTATTATACTGAATTAGCTTATGGCCGATTTTTTCCATTGCATTTTGCGTGATGGCGATTAATGGATCTGAAAAAAAAATACTTCATTATTTGAATTTATACTACACTCGTTGCATATGGACCTGTTCTTATCTATTGGTGGATTTTCATGGGGCGTGATAAGAAAAATGGACATTTTTGAGCCCACGCTTTATACCACGCCGTCATGTCGTAACACAAAAGCATACCCAACAGAAAAAGGTAAAAAAACATACCCAGCGAAAAGAATGAAAATAGCAAAATACAACAGCTGAAAAATCTGCACTGATTCAGTGCAGATTTTTTTATCGCTCCACACGATACGGCAGATTTTGCAAGACAAACAGTGTAAAGCTCTATATACCACATACTACGGTGTATAGGGAGGTACACACTTATGCAAGCGACAAAGCTGCGCCCCGGAACGCGGCGGGGGGCGTGATCTGGCTGCCGGTGGACGAGCTTGAGCCCAGCCCCGTGCAGCCGCGAAAAAGCTTTCCCGACGGAGAGCTTCAGGAGCTCTCCGAGAGCATAGCCCAGTACGGCATTTTAAATCCCCTGACCGTGAGACTGCGCGACAGCAGGTATGAGCTCGTCGCCGGCGAGCGGCGGCTGAAACCGCACGCCTTGCCGGACTGTACGACGTGCCGTGCATCCTGCTCGACGTGAACATGGAGGACGCAAGCCTCATCGCGCTCATTGAAAATTTGCAGCGGCGCGATCTTGATTTCATTGAGGAGGCAAATGGCTTAAGCCAGCTCATAAAAGCTTTTCGGCATGAGTCAGGAGGAGGCCGCACGCAGAATAGGCAAATCGCAGTCGGCTGTGGCAAACAAGCTGCGGCTTTTGAAGCTGCCGGAGGATGTGCTCGAATCGCTGCGCGATAACGGCCTTGCAGAGCGTCACGGCCGCGCTCTGCGCCTGACGGACGAGAACGCCCAGCGTATGGCGCTGGAATATGATAGAGCATGATCTGAATGTTGCCGCCGCCGATGCGTATATCGAGTCGCTTCTGCGTGCACCTGAGGAGAAGCCCGACCTTGAAGCGGACGTTTATCATGAAGGATGTGCGCGTTTTCGTAAACACCATCCTGCACGGACTCAATCTAATGAAGCAGGAGGCATTGCTGCCGGAATGAAGCGTGAGGAAACTGATAATGAACTGATACTTACCATATCTATCCCGAAAAATAAAGACTAATAGGACATACATATACCACCGTTGAGATAGAATGATAACGGTGGTATTTTAAATGTCGGAGGCGCTGAACCCCAAGATGGCCGAGTACATTTACTGCGAGCGCAACGGCATCTACATCATTGACCTGCAGAAGACCGTCAAAAAGCTCGAAGAGGCTTATGACTTCGTCCGTCAGCTGGCCGAGAACGGGCAGAGCATTCTGTTCGTCGGCACGAAGAAGCAGGCGACCGATGCCGTCAAGGAAGAGGCCTCCCGCGTCGGCATGTACTATGTCAACGCCCGCTGGCTGGGCGGCATGCTCACCAACTTCAAGACCATGCGCACCCGCGTTGACCGTCTTGCACAGCTCAAGAAGATGCAGGAGGACGGCACGTTCGATATGCTGCCCAAGAAGGAAGTCATGAAGCACCTGGGCGAGATGGAAAAGCTCGAGAAGTACCTGGGCGGCGTGAAGGACATGAAGAAGCTCCCCGGCGCGCTGTTCGTCGTTGACCCCGCAAGGAGCACAACGCCATCGCCGAGGCACGCAAGCTGCACATCCCCATCGTTGCCATCGTCGACACCAACTGCGACCCCGATGAGGTCGATTACGTCATCCCCGCAAACGATGACGCTATCCGCGCCATCCGTCTGATCTCCTCCACCATGGCCAACGCCGTGCAGGAAGGCCGTCAGGGTGTTGACGCCGAGGCCGCCGAGGGCGAGGCTGTCGAAGCCGCTGTTGCCGAGGCCGGTGCAGAGGAGTAATCCAAAACTTTAATATTTATGGATAAGGGGCGGCTATGCAGCCCCTTATCTTGAGTAATCATATTTCATTATAATAGGAGGAAAATGAACATGGCATTTACCGCTCAGGATGTTAAAACTCTCCGTGAGATGACCAACGTCGGCATGATGGACTGCAAGAAGGCCCTCACCGAGACCGACGGCGATATGGACAAGGCAGTCGAGTGGCTGCGTGAAAAGGGACTGGCAAAGGCCGCGAAGAAGGCCGGCCGCATTGCTGCCGAGGGTATGGCTTACGCCGATGTGTGCCCCAAGTGCGGCGTCGGCGCCATTGTCGAGGTCAACTGCGAGACCGACTTCTGCGCCAAGAGCGAGCTGTTCGTCGCGTTCGTCAAGGACATCTGCAAGACCGTCATCACCGAGAACCCCGCAGACGTTGACGCGCTCCTGAACTGCAAGTACGCCGGCTCTGACCTCACCGTCGCCGAGACCCTCCCGAGAAGGTCATGTCCATCGGCGAGAATCTCCAGATCCGCCGCTTCGTCCGCTTCGACAAGAACACCAGCGTCGCTTACGTCCACGCCGGCGGCAAGATCGGCGTGCTCGTGAACCTCGCTGTCGAGGGCGGCATTGACGCCACTGCTATCGGCAAGGACGTCGCAATGCAGATCGCTGCTCTGAACCCCCGCTTCTGGGATAAGAGCAACGTCACCGAGGACGTTCTCGCTGAGGAGAAGAAGATTGCACTCGCACTCATGGATCAGGACCCGAAGATGGCCTCCAAGCCGCAGCAGGTCAAGGAAAAGATCGTCATGGGCAAGATGAACAAGTTCTACGAAGAGAACTGCCTGCTCCAGCAGGAGTTTGTCAAGGACAATTCCATGACCGTCGAGAAGTATATCGCCAGCGCCGCAAAGGCTCTGGGCGGCTCCGTCAAGTTCGTCGACGCCGTCCGCTTCATGAAGGGCGAGGGCATTGAGAAGAAGCAGGGATACGGCTCGACCTGAACCATGACGGCATAGCGGATGGGCAGGCAGACGTTCCCGCCCATGAAGTTGCCGCTCGTGCGGAAATAGAATTCCTTTACATTCGGCATGACGCCCGCCGCGCCGACGCCGCGCGTCTGAAGCGGCCGGCACTGCAGAAGATTGACGCGGTAATTGCCGTCCTGGTCGAAGTTGCAGGCATACTCAATATCGACCGGGTAGCTGTACTTCTCCTCGAGCACGCGCATGACTTCCGTCATAACATCGGTGAAATCCGTGCTGCGCAGGAGCTTTCGGAAATTCAGAATATTGGGAGCGTCCGCCGTACTCAGCCCCATTTCACGCAGGTGTGATACGGTGGGATAGTCCGGCTCCATGAACAGCGACGGGTCGGCCTTGAGGTCACGCTTGTCAATGCCGTCCACGCGGATCGTTTCAAATTCGTTATCCTTCAGGCCGATTGCATCCATTTTGTGCTGAGAATACTTATACTCATCACCGTATGCGACCATCGGCGGGGCAGTCGGGTTGTCCATGTTCAGCAGCCGGGCATAATCGTCGGCCTCACGGTCGACCGCGCGCGTGCCCATGCCGAACACCAGCCGCAGCATGCCCTTGTTTTCCGCCGAAGCGTTCTGCTTGTTCAGGTACAGGTTCTTGGAATGGCCGACGCCGGCAATATGTGGATAGTAATAGTTGCCATGCACGTCACCGCAGACACGCATGACCAGCAGCGCCATCTGCTCATCGCGGTCAAGGAGCTTGCGCTCTGCGCGGTATTTGATCGCATCCGGGTTGACGGTGCTTGCATAGACCTGCTTGACGGCGCGCTCAAAGACATCATAGCGTTCCTTCAGGCTGCCCTGATTCGGGCAGAAAACACTCTCATATTTGCCGGCAAAGGCATTGCCGAAGCCATCCTCCAGGATGGAGCTGGAGCGCACAATGATCGGCGACTGGCCGAAATATTCGAGCATGGACAGAAACTGTTCCTTGATGCTTGGCATGAAGACCCCGTTGAGCAGCAGCTCGCGGATCGGTTCCGCGTATTCGAGGTAATCCGCCGCCTCGACCATCCGGATGCGGGAGGACCACAGCCCGTTTTGAACGCCGTATGTATAAAAGACGTCGGCGCCGATGTAATAGGAATCATGCGGCTCGATGCGCGTCCGATACAGCTCCGGTGCTTCATCTCGCAGGATATTGCGCGCCAGCAGCATGCCGGCCGCCTTGCCGCCGACGCAGCCCGTGCCGATCTCGCGGTTCTTGATGTACAGCAGGTCGCGCATGGAGAAATATTTCCGGCACAGCGCAAGACGCGTCGGCTCATTACCGAGCAGGCAACGCAGGATATTCTCCTTGAGCCGCTGTCCATCCTCGTCTGTCGGCTCCCTGCCGTCAGAGACAGAATCAAACATGCTGTCCCAGCAGTCGCGCCGCTCGCCGGTCTGGGTAAAGCGTTCAAAAATCGCATAAGTATCTGCACTGGATGTCAACGTGCGCCACCTGGTTCCGGTGATTTTCAGCGGGAAGTACGTCGTTGGCGTGCTGCGGCCACGTACTTTGACCGCATGGATATAAACACTGCCGTCAAGCGTGCGGATATTGGCAAGCAGCGGCGTCTCTTTCCGGATGCGCGAAATGGTCTCATAGGTGTGCTTTTCATAATCGATCGGCTGATATGCGACCGCCTGACGCCGGATCAGGAAGGGATTGATGAGCAGAAAAAAGTTCGAGATCATCAAATCGGAAAACCAGTATTTCTGCAGATCCGACAGACAGTCGAACACAAAAAACGTGCCAAGCGGCTCCTTGTCAATGATGCGGTGCACCTGCACGGCAAAGGTCTCAAAGCCCACACGCGGATCAAGCTCGTATTTTTCAACGTTGGCGCCACGCTCACGCAGCGCCGCTGTGTCCATGATCTCCTCATGATCGGCAAAGCGTATATAGACGATGCGGTTGCCCTGCCGGGCAACATTGGTCACAAATCGCGTTGCGACATACGATCCCGCGCGTCATGGTAAGGCGAAGGTCGGAGACAGAGGATTTCCTATGGCGGCGACACTGTCACCGACGCTGAGCGTCGAGCTGGAGGCAAATCCGCCGCCGCCTTGAGTCCTGTGGCCTCAATTTTTTATAACTGCGATGTCGCTTGCCGCGTCGAAGCCTATGAGCTTAGCCTCATACTCGCTGCCGTCGCTGAGCACGACCTTTGCCGATAGCGCCGTTATTGATAACATGGGTGTTCGTTATGATGTATCCGTCCGAGGACGCGATAACGCCGCTGCCCCAGGCGTAGTAGTCCTCTCTGTCATCCTCGCTGAAAACCTTGATGCCGACGACGGAGGGGCTGCATTTTGCGTAGATATCACTGAATTCGAGGTCAGCGCCCGCAACGCCGTTTTTTTATGCTCAGGCTGCCGCGCTCCTCGGCAAAGGGGGATATTTACGCTTGCCGACACTGCCGACGGAGCTTCGGTGCCGTAGAGCTTATCGAAGTACGCATGCCAGTCCGAGGGGGGCCTGCCGTCGGAGTTATAGTCGACCGAGCTCACGCCGAAGCCGCTTATGACATAGGCTATAACGATGATCAGCAGCACCAGACACGCGGCAATGGCGGCATAGCGCGTTTTCCTGCTGCCGTTCGGCAGCTTTGATGCCGCCTGCGCATTACCCGCACCGGGGCGTGCGTTCGTTTTGTACCAGTCATTGCTGTTTGCGTCATACCAGCCCATATGTTTTCTCCAATCTGCCGCGGCGGTCTATTTGCGCTCGGCCTTTTCTTTCTTTTTGCTTTGCCGGGGCAAGTGGGAGGGTGAACACGAATACCGTGACACCGTCGCGGCTGGACACCGTGACCTCCTCGCCGTGGCTGTTGATTATCTTCTTTACGAGATACAGACCGAGTCCCACGCCGTCCTTATCCATGCTGCGTGAGCGGTCGGATTTATGGAAGCGGTCGAAAATATAGGGCAGATCGTCCTCGGGTATGGGCTCGCCGACGTTTTTTATCGAAACATAAGCCTTTACGCCTTTTTTTATAAAGTCTTATGGTTATCGTGCTTCCGGGCGCGCTGCGAATTTCATCGCGTTGTCGGTGAGATTATATATGACCTGCGTTATCGAGTCGCGTTCGGCAAATACCTCGATAGGGTCCTCAGGAAGCTGCGGATCGACGTCGAGGTTTTTATCCTTTGCTCTGCTCTCAAAGCTCAAAAAGACATTGCAGAAGAAGCTCGGACAGGTCAAAGCGGCTGCGCTTTGACAGATCGACGGCATCGCTCTCAGCCTGACTGAGGTTCAGCATGCTGCGCACAAGGCGCGATAAGCGGCGCGTTTCGTCAGCAATTTTGTGCAGATACTCATCCGCCTGCTCACGGGGATCGTGCCGTCGAGTATGCCATCGGCAAAGCCGGCGATGGTCGTCATCGGCGTTCGCAGCTCGTGCGAGACATTTGCAATGAATTCCTGACGCTTGTTGTCGCTCTGCTCGAGTGAATCGGCCATGCTGTTGAAAGACTCGATAAGAGTGCCTATTTCATCATCGCGAGCTTCCTTCGTTTTGACGCGTACCGAGAAGTCGCCGAGCGCAAATTTTCGCGCCGCTAGCGTAAGCTCATCAAGCGGCTCGGCCATTTTCTTCAGTACACAAGGCTCATTAGTATCGCAATGAGCACGACCGCTATCGCAACGGCCAGCACGACACCGGAGAAAGCCTGCCAGTTATCCATAATGTTCATTCCGTCAGACGCAACAAAGGTAACCAAGCGTCTCGTCGCCCGAGACTATGGGCTTTGCCACGACATACTGCTGCTCGGAATAAAGCCCATGAGCGTCGTCATGCCGTCAAATTCGCTGCCTGAGCTCACGGCCTGGGCGACCGAGGAATCAAGCTGTTTGCCCTGATGCTTTGTGCAATACAGAGCCAAATGAACAGGAACAAGACCGTCCTGATCACAGATGAATATATGGCTCGATGTGACATTTGCGATCGGACTTATCAAACTTATAGCCGACGCCCCAAACGGTCTTGAGGCTCCACTGATCGCTGACGCCTTCCAGCTTTTCGCGCAGGCGCTTGATGTGGACATCGACGGTGCGGCTGTCGCCGTAGTACTCGAAGCCCCAGACCTCATCCAGCAGCTGATCGCGGGTGAATACGCGGTTGGGGTGGCTGGCCAGGTGGAACAGGAGCTCCAGCTCCTTGGGCGGGGCATCCACGACCTTGCCATCCACCTTGAGCTCGTAGCGGGTCATATTGACGGAGCTCCGTCGGCAGCGAGCTTGAGTGCGTCGTCACGGGCGTGCCCGCCGGTGTCGGCGGGCTGCTCTTCGGCGGCATGGAGAGCCGCATCGCCGGCATGCTCTATGCCATCCCCGGCGTGAAGGGCGTGGAGTTCGGCCGCGGCTTCGCCCTCGCCGAAATGCGCGGCAGCGAGGCAAACGACCCCATCCGCCTGAAAAACGGGCGCATCACCATGGCGTCCAACAATGCCGGCGGCATCAACGGCGGCATCACCAACGGCATGCCGCTCGTTGTGCGCATGGCCCTGCGGCCCACGCCGTCGATCGCGTGCGAGCAGCCGTCGGTCGACCTCGTGACCATGGAGGAGACGCCGCTGCGCATCAACGGCCGGCACGACCCGTGCCTCGCCCCGCGGGCGATCCCGGTCATGGAGGCCGCGCTCGCCTGCTGCGTGCTCGACGCCATACTCGACACCGCCGCCACGATCTGAGAAAGGAGCCCATCATGGACGAACACAAGACCCCCGAAGAAATCATCAACGACAACGCCGCGCCGGACGCCCCGGAGACCGATGCGCCCGAAGCGTGCGCGCAGCCGGAAGAAGTCACGGCCGGCGAGCCCGCCGCCGGCGAAGCCGATACTGCCGAAGTCCCCGCTCCGGCGGAGAAAAAGCCCATGAGCGTCCGCGCGCGTCACGCGTTCCGGCGCGGTGTGGCCGGTCTGCTGGCGGCCATCGTGCTGCTGGCGGTGTCCGGCTTCGGCGTGTTCCGCATCGCCCGCGGCGCGCAGGAGATCGCCGGCACGTTCGATGCCGACCCCGGCACGTTCGTGCAGCATGACATTGCTTTTATCCTCAACACGTTTTCCGACCCCAACGGCGGCAGCGCGCAGTACGGCATTGTGCCCATCGGCGGCAAGCTCGTGGCCTTCCGCTTCCCCGCGCGCTGGAACGCCTCGGTCAAGACCATCTCCGATGCGACGACAAGCGTTCTCTCCGGCCAGAGCTACTCGGTCGACAGCTTCATCCGCGTCACCGGTACGGTCAAGACCATGCCGGAGGCCGTCTCGTCCGCGCTCTACGACTGGTACACGGAAAACAACGCCTACCTGCAGCAGATCGGCGCGATCGGCGACAGCGAGGACGCTGCCGACTACCTGCCCGACGAGATCGTGTGCGTGGACACCGTCGGCAGCATCCCGCAGGGCTGGGTCGAGGGGCTGACGGTCGCGGCCGTTGCCTGCCTGATCTACGCCATCGTGGTGCTCATCCGCATCCTCTGCGGCAAGTACGAGCAGGAAAAGCTGCCGGACATCACCTTCGAGCTTGTGGACATGACGCCCGAGACGGAAGCAAAGCCCGAGACCGCACCGGAGGCAGACAGCGC
>VOFG01004791.1_pt1 | contig 21294 bp, 27 predicted proteins | sample 5384171 | NCBI WGS metagenome assembly VOFG01 (sample SAMN12384726, study PRJNA508395) | human gut metagenome | isolation source: healthy gut F | host: Homo sapiens
TGTGTCGCCTGAAAGCTTGGCGCGCTGAGCGTTCCAGGCCACGCCGAGCGTTGTCGCATTATGCAGAACGGCTCCGGTCGCCGGCATAATCAATCCGGCCAGCCCTCCGACTAAATACGCTGTATTCAGTCCGATCGTAGTTCTGAAATTCGTTTTGATTCTTGCGTAGGTTCTTCTTCCGAGCTCCAGCGCCAGCGGCAAATGCGTTAAATCAGAACCTAATAGAACAACGGAGGCGACTTCCTTTGCAAGATCGGCGCCGTCGGACAACGAGACGCCGACCGAAGCAGCAGACAGCGCAGGCGTGTCGTTGATGCCGTCACCGATCATCAAAACGCGCCTGCCCTCTTTTCTAAACGCGACACAATGGCGGACTTTCCGTCGGGAAGCACTTGAGAGTAGAACTCGGTAATTCCTGAGACGAGCCGCCACATTGGCCGCGGTTTTTTCTCCGTCACCGGTGATCATCACAATGTGCGGAATGCCCATTTGGCGAAGGCGAGCTATGACATACTTCGATTCGTCTCTTTAAAGGATCTTCAATGCCGATCAAGCCTTCCAGAGCTTCTGGCCCATCGCCAGATAGAGAACAGAATGACCTTTGGACGCAATGGCTTCAATTTGGTTTTGCGCAAAAGCACATGACACGCCTTCATCTTCTTCTACGAAATGACGGGAACCGATCACCAAATGCTGACCGCGCGTAATTTCGAGGCAATACCGTGGCCGACAATATATTCAACCTCTGCATGCTCTTCTTCATGCGCCAAATTCTTTTGCTCTGCGGCTTTGACCACAGCGCGGGCAACCGGATGCGGGAAATGTTCTTCCAAACAAGCAGAAATCTTCAGAACCTCGTCTTCCGTCCAATCAGGATCCAACGAAACGACCTCTGCAACCTTTGGCGAGGAAACAGTTAACGTGCCGGTCTTATCAAAAACGACGGTATCAACTTTGGCTAACGCCTCCAAATATTTACCGCCTTTAATAAGGATCTTGTGGTTAGCAGCTTCCTTCATCGCACTTAAAATGCGATCGGTGTCAAGCTTTAAAGCGCAAGAATAGTCAACCATTAAACAGCGGCTACTTTTGCCCAAGTTCCGGGTAGCCAAGCCCACAACACCTGCTAATAAAAAGCTGTACGGAACGATTCGGTCGGCAAGACGAACGGCCTGACCCTCGATACTCGCCTTTGCTTTTTCGCTGCTTTCAATGAAGCTGACGATCTTATTCAGTCGGGTTTCGATCCGATTCCTGTCGGACGAATCAGAAGTTTGCCTTCTTCCAGCGTTGTTCCTGCAAAAACCGTACTGGCGCAATAACGGTGTACGGGAAGCGGCTCGCCGGTCATTGAAACCTGGTTGACCATTCCTTCGCCGCCGATGACCCTCTCCGTCGACGGAATTGCAGAACCGGCTCTAACGATGACTGTGTCTTTTTTCCGTTAAGGAGCCAAACGGAACTTCAAGCTCAATGCCGTCCTTCTCAATCCAAACAGTGTCTACATTAACTGCCAGAGATTCCGTCAAAATTGTCCATGGTCTTTCTGCGGGTCCACTCTTCCAGGCGTTCCCCGAGGCCGAGCAGAGAGTGCGGTCGTGCTCGCCGTTTTGAAGTCCCCATGATGAGCGCCAGAAGGATAGAACTCATGTCCAGAACCTCGACACTCAGCTTTCCTTTTAAACAAACCACCGAAACCGTCATAGAAAATATCTTTGACGCTATTGATGAAAAGCCCCAGACGCAGCGGGAACGGAATCAAATTTCTGGCGACCAAGCGCACGGCCGGCCAGAAAGCAACGTCAGAAACCAGACTGCTGCCTTTCGGTATAGTTTTAGGCATTGAGTTAAGCGTTTCGATTTTCTTCCCCGAGCAAGGATAGTGTTTTTTCAAAAGCGCCCTCCACCTTGTACACGATCAGCACACTTCCGGTTCGGGCGTTCACCTCACGCCTTATGCCGGAAATCAATTCGATTTTGTCCAACTGCTCAGCGGCTTCAAATCAAATTTGAAATCAGAGCGAAAGCGCGCACGATGGCGCGTTTTCGATACCACTCGAAAATCCATACCTACCTCGACAGCTAAATTTCTGAAACTAATGTCAGAAAGTCCGACTTATTCTTTTTTCGAATCTTCAGGGACAACAGTCGGAGCGGGCGTCACAGCCGGTTTCTGTTCTTCGGCTTACGATCTTCGTATTTTTCTTTGGCTTCGGCAGCTAAATCTTCACATGTTTCTTTGAGCGTTTCAGCCTGCTCAATGATTGCATCCTTAATGTCGTATCCGTACGAAAGGACTTTGGCGGCATGAGGACGAAGATTTCCGCGTTTGACGACAGCGGCACCAAAAGCACCGAGTAAGACGCCGCTGAGGACACCAAGCAATACCTTTGTTGTTTTCACCCATGATAAGTAACCTTCGCTTTTGTTTGAAATGAGAATTATTCTAGTTTACGGAAGATTTTTTTGAGCCCTAAGCACGCAAAATGAGCAAAGCAACGGGTCTCACAACCTCCGGCACCTTCAGCAAAAGCAGAGAAAATTTTGTGGTCTTTTTCTCATAGTTGCCGTCCAAACTATCGCGCCATTTTCCTCCTTGATCAGGCGCACATTCTTCCTTAACGTTGATTCTCGGTATACTTTTTAAGGTTGTGGTCTTTTTACATAATTAATTATTTTCGGAGTCCCAATGAGCTTACATCTGCGAACTGCGGCAAAGAAACACCCACTTCAACCTTTCACAACGCCTGCGAATGCGGCGGTCTGTTTTCCCTTCCTCAGGATCACCTTCCTCTTTGGCAGGAATCCTTAATTGATAAATCGGTTTGGTCTCAATTCCGTTACCACGCTTTTATGAATTTGGACGGTGATGTTTGGCGCAGAGTTTCCATGGGAGAAGGCATGACGCCCATCGTTTCCTATAACGGAAGCGTCTTCCTCAAGATGGATTTCATGATGCCGACGCTCTCCTTTAAGGACCGCGGAGCAGCTACCTTGGTAAGCCATATGAAAGCCATCGGCGTTAAAAAATGCGTTCAGGACTCCAGCGGCAACGCCGGCGTGGCTGTTGCCGCCTACTGCGCCAGAAGCGGTATCGCCTGCGAAATTTACGTTCCCGAAGGCACCAGCCCGAATAAGATCGCCATGATTGAAGGCTTCGGAGCCAAAGCAGTTGTCGTCCCCGGAACTAGAGACCATTGCGCCGAAGTCTGCCGCTCTAAGGTCAAAAAGAAGGGGCTTACTACGCCAACCACGTTTACAACCCTTACTTCTACGAAGGCACAAAAGCCTATATTTATGAAACCTTCGAGCAGCTCAAAAGAATCCCTCGTCATATCTTCATTGAACTCGGCAACGGAACGCTCTTCATTGGCGCCGTCCTCGCTTTAGAGCATCTCATGCGTTCCGGAGTTATCGACGAATTCCCGCAGCTCATCGCCGTTCAAAGCGAAAACTGCGCTCCGTTCTATGAAACCGAAGAACAGGGTCTTCTTCTTTAGTCGAAGTCACACCGAAACCAACATTGGCAGAAGGCATTGCGATCGGCAAACCGGCTCGCGCCGATGAAGTACTCGACATGATCCGCCGCCACAACGTCAAAGTAATCACCGCTCCGGAAGACAGAATTCTTCCGTGCCGCGAGGAAATGGCAAAACGCGGTTTCTATGTTGAACACACCACAGCCGCCGCGCTTGCCGCCTACTATCGCTACTGCGAAAAATTCGGTCCGACCGAGGACGCCCTCTCTCTCTTTGCGGCGCAGGCCTTAAGAGCGAACATTAATAAGCAGTTTTGTCGGGAGGAAGTTGCATTTTGTGCACATTGACTACTTCCTTTCGGCATAAGATTGCTAGAATTTGGTCAACTTCTTTTATGGTGAGACCGGTCCATGGATAAATACGACAAAGAGATTCTTTCCGTTCTTTTAGAGAATGGAAAAATCCAACTTTCCGAACTTTCAAAAAAGACCAATCTCAGCGTATCTTCCTGCCAGCGAAGAGTTAAGAATCTTGAGGAATCCGGCGTCATTGAAAGCTATCAAGCCGTTGTCAATCCCAAGCTTGTCGGCATGGGTTTCCAGGCACTGGTATTCATCACCTTGTCGCAAGCTGCCGGTGAAAAAATCACAGAATTTGAAAAAGCTCTGGAAAAGATTCCTGCATCATCGAAGCGCATCGGATCTTCGGCGAGCAGGACTACGTCCTTCTGGTCGCCACCCCGGATTTGACCGCCTATCAGGAAGCCTACGACACGCAGCTCTCTTCACTGCCTAATATTAAGAAGGTTGAGACCACGCTTTTGATGAAAGAAATCATCCCTCACCGCATTATTCTTTGACCTGAGTAATCTCTTTCTAACGCGCTAACGGGCTGCCTCTTCGCAGTCCGTTTGTTCATAGAATCTTCCCAAGAACAAATTCACCATCTCCCAATAGAAAAAAAATGAGAAAAAGACCACAAATTACGACTTCCGAAGCGATCAGAACCGATCTACATCTCAGAAAAGAGGCTTCCTTGTGGAGGGGCGCTGACACTCGGTTCATGGAATAACCGTTTGGTCGTTGCAGATTGGATTGACGGCTGGCACCACTCCACCATCATGAACCGCCTGCAAAAGTACACCAAGGCATCTGTGGTCAAAAGCACATCGAAAGTTATCGAAGCGGCTTCCGATTGGCTCGATGCGTATTTCGAGGGCAGCAAAGAACCTCCGGACTTTGATCTCCTTTTCCTCGGCACGGATTTCCAAAAACGCGTTTGGCAGCTCTTGCTGGAAATTCCATACGGCGAGACGATCACTTACGGGGAGCTCGCTCAAGAAGCCGGAACTCCAAAAGCCGCTCGAGCAGTCGGTGTTGCCGTCGGAGATAATCCTTTCTCCATCATCGTTCCCTGCCACCGCGTCATCGGCAAAGATAAGTCACTCACCGGTTACGGCGGCGGTTTTGATGTCAAAAAATATCTGCTCGCACACGAACTCGGCACCGATATCGAAAATCTACCTTTTAGCGACTGCTCAAGGCGCACTGTTGGATAGACACAACAAAAACTTCCGAAGTTGCAACGGAACGTAAGTGAATAAGCCGACAGGGCCAACCCCATCCCTATTTTGCGTCAAAGCTCGGTTATCCTTCCACAATTCTCAATATATTGAGCGGTTATAACCCATCGATCGCCCGACGAGTTCTCCGGCAGCACGCAGTTCTCCTTCAGATCGATTTGCGAAAGTTCCCAGAAGGATAGTTATGGAAGATAAAGAAGCGCCAATTCTGCCTTCACCATGAGCATTAAAGGCATGGCCATGCTCACTGTGTGCTCCGTTTTCTCGCTGAGAAATCTGCCGGTATGGCTGAATACGGCTGGAACATTATTTTTCTTCCTCTCAGCCGCAGCTGCCTGTTTCTTCATTCCCTCTGCTTTAGTATCCGCAGAACTTGCCAGTACTTATCCTCAGCGCGGCGGCGTCTTTATTTGGGTCAAAGAAGCGTTCGGCCCCAAGCTCGGGTTCCTCGCGATCTTTATGGAATGGTTCCAAAACATGCCGTGGTATCCGGCCGCGGTCACCTTTGTTGCCACCTGCATCGCATACATTTTTAATCGAGTTAGCCTCAAATCGGTGGTACATCTTCTTTACGGCCATCTTTTGCTGTGGCTCTCCACCTTTCTAAACTTCCGCGGCATGCGGTTATCGGTTTTCTTATCAAATTCCGGTGTGGTTGTCGGAACCATTATTCCCGGCTTTTTTCTGATTGTCTGTGCGCTCACCTATGTTTGGCTCGGCAAACCGGTTCAAATCAATTTGGACGGCGGAAAAGCGCTTATTCCCGACCTGTCCACTGCAAGACAATGGATGCTGCTTGCCGGCATGATGGTGTCGCTCGCCGGTATGGAAATGAGCTCCGTGCACGTCACCTCGATGAAGAATCCGCGCTCATCTTTCCCGAAATCCATTTACCTGGCAACGGCCATTATTTTGATCCTTTCCGTCTTAGGTGCGCTCTCGATTTCTCTTGTTGTTCCGATCGGCGATCTGTCTAAGTCCGCAGGTGTCTGCCAAAGTTTTGAATTGATGCTGAATGCCCTCGGAGTCGGCTGGCTCACACCGATTCTCGCCTGTCTTTTAGCCTACGGCGCTTTAGCATCTGTCGTGACATGGATGAACGGTCCTTCCCGCGGTTTGCTCGAAGTTGCTAAAGAAGGCTATCTTCCGCAGTATTGGCAATACCGAAACAGTTACGGCATGCAGACAAGAATTTTTTTATTCTGCAGGCCTCCCTAGCGTCTTTCCTGAGCCTGAGTGTGCTCATCATGCCCAGCGTGTCGGATGCCTTCTGGCTGTTCCTTGCTTTGTGCTCTCAGCTTTTACATGATCATGTACCTACTGATGTTTGCCGCGGCAATTCGTCTCAAAATTGAAAACCCCGACAGCCCGGGAGAATACAAAGTTCCGGGCGGAAGGGTAGAATGATCTTAATGTCGGGCGTGGCCTTCTGTACCCCTCTTTAATTGCGCTGCTCTGCGGTTTTATTCCGCCGGAAGAAGTCATCAATGAAGGCCTTGCGGCATCCCTCGGATACGTTGGGTTCCTCGCGGGAGGCTTGATCATCTTCACTATCATCCCTCTGAAATTCTTCGACAAATTTCAGCATCAGCACCTGACAGAAGTAAAGGATTCTGCTGCCTAATCGCACGAACGCTTCTTGGAAGACTCTGATTTTACCGAGCCGGATTGTCAAAGGATAGGTCCTATCCTAAAATCTGCGCGTCTCTTCTTGAGACGACGAACGATCGGAGGATTAGGCTCGAATCGAGACCGGCCGGTCGCTACTTGTTGTTCCAAATATGTCATTCCAAGAAGCCATTCAGTACAGAACTGAACTGCACAAACTGGCAGAACTTTCCGGCCAGGAAATCAAAACTGCTCAATACATCCAAAACAAACTCGAAGAAATGGGTTTTAACGTCCGCTCAGGCGTGGGCGGTCATGGCCTAGTTGTTGATATTGACAGCGGCGTTGCTGGTCCCATGGTCATGCTTCGCGCCGACATCGATGCTTTGCCCTATGCAGATCCCAACGATCCTGAAAGAATAAAGCCATTCACGCCTGCGGCCATGATGCTCATGCGGCAATTCTTCTTGCCGCAGCTCCCGAAATCCGCAAAAAAACCTTAAAAGGGAAAAAGTTCGTCTGGCGTTTCAGCCGGCTGAAGAAAGCCTCCAGGGCGCGCTCGCCATGATCAAAGACGGCGTCTAGACGGCGTTGATATCGTTGTTGGTTCTCACATCCGGCCCGTTCAGGACCTTCCGTTCGGAAAATACTGTGCGTCCGTGAATCATGTTGCTTGTGCAACCGTTGAAGTTCGCATTGACGGCAAACAGGCTCATGCCGCAAGACCGCATCTCGGCATCAATCCGATCGAAGCCGCCTCTCAGTACATTGCTTCAGTCGGGCTGATCAAAATCGATCCGAACAAGTCTTGGTCCGTCAAACCGACTCCAGATTCATTCTGAAGTCGGTGCAACCAATTCCATCCCGAGCTTTGTGAAGATCGCCTACGACCTCCGTGCTCAGGACAATGCCGCACTCGAAGCGATCATCGGAAGAATGAAACTCGCAGCCGCAGGCTTAGAAGGCTGCTTCGGGGCCAAGGCTTCCTGCGAAGTCACAGAGTATTGCCCGGGTCCTGAATACGATGAAGCACTCGGTGAGCTATTCAAAGAAACCGTTGCAGGGACTTTCGGAAAAGAAACTTTGGGTACTAACTGCGGAGGCGGGGAAGATTTCCACTTCTACAAGAAAGCCAAACGGAGCTCCGAGTTCTGTATTACGGCATCCGGAAGCGGCGCCGCACCGGGACTGCATGACCGAAACATGAACTTTAATGAAGCTATCCTCCTCAGGCTTCTCAGCTGCTTGTTAACGTCGTCGGCAAAATTCTGGCCTGATTAGCGAGAATCGAATTTACGTTTCCTGTTTCCTACGCTAAATCTGCGCTTGAGCTCATACTGAGTGCAGATTTCTATTTTTTGTCTCCAAGAGAATTTTTTCTGCAAAATAACAGGTTAGCGTGATTAGAACTTCTACTTAGTTGCATACTAAAAACATGGTAATAAAACCTATTTTGAGGATTGACTAGGGGTACTTTCGGTACGCCTCTCTAATAATTTTTGCTATCACTAAAAGAGAGGAGAAATCAATAACCGATTGAATTTTCTATAAATTCATCCGAACGGATTAAGACTATAGCTAATTCACGGTATAAATTAAAACAAACTTAAATTACTAACAAGTGGAAACACTTTAGGGTATACTCTACCCGTAACGAAATCCAACACCTTTACACCCCACTGAATTTCGTTCGCAAGGAGACAGCAATGCTTTTACACAACTTTATTAGCTTTGCGCTTTCGGATGTAAGCAAAGAAGAAAATCTGTTCATCGCCAATCAGGCTGAGCAGCTCCTTCCCTTCCATTTCTTCTTTCCGCCCTCACTCGACAAATAAGTCTTCTTCACCGCTGACCGGACACTCCTAAATTAAATACTGAAGCGCTCCTTCGTCAGTCTTCAAATTAATTTGAAAAGACCCCCTGCATAATTGTTTCACCCTGATTATGCGGATTCTATCTTTGCGACCACAGGAGTCAAAATGCTAGATCTCAAAGGACTGTTGTCCAAGGCAAGATTGCCGATGGATATCACCCGACGCGGCTTCTTAGAAGTATCAACCGTCGCTGCCGCCGTGGCTGCGATGAACGCCGCCCGCGCACAAACTGGTGCACAGCCGTACATCATTCTCTCCGCTCCGAAAGGCATCCTGATTGCGGATCCGAGTTTATGTGTCAGCTGCCAGCGCTGCGAATTAGCTTGCACGGAATTCAATGACGGTAAAGCAGATCCGCGCCTTGCTCGAATCAAAATTAATCGCGGAATGTTCTACGGTACGGAAGGCACCCTCTCACCTCTCCGCACAACGGCGCATACGGCTCTGATCCGGTATGCGTTCAAGACACCTGCCGCCAGTGCGACCACCCGGTTCCCTGCGCCAACGCCTGCCCGAAAGGCGCCATCCGCGTCAATCCGAAGACCGGTGCCCGTTATGTCGATGAAGAAACCTGCATCGGCTGCGGCCTTTGCCAAAAAGCCTGCCCCTGGAACATGATGAGCTTCGACGTTGAAAAAGAACGTCGCCAGCAAGTGCTTCCTTTGCGACGGCGAACCGAAATGCGTGAAAGCCTGCCCGACCGAAGCCATCCGCTACGTACCCTGGATGGATCGTTCCAAAGAACCGACCGCGGCGTTCCTCACGGCTATATGCCTCAGAACAACAACGACCAGTGCGGTATTTGTCACGGCTGATTTTCTCTATAGGTTATCCAAATGTCAGAAGCAAAGAAATACGGTTGGACCGGACAAGGTCTTCGAATCAACCTCACTACCGGTGAAATCACAAAGGTTCCGACACAGAAAGATTGGATCGGCGGAACAGCTTTGGGCTACAAAATCTTTTGGGATGAAGTCCTCCGAAAACACAGAGCTTTCGATGAAGCCAACAAAATCGTTATCGCTCCCGGCCCTCTGACCGGTACGGGCGCCGTCTGCTCCGGCAGAACTTCCGGGGTTACCACTCATGTATCCGACCACCTATCCGATCCATGAAATCGGAAGTGCTCACTGGGCGGAGACCTCGGTGCCAAAATGAAATACGCCGGCTACGACTTCATCGTCATTGAAGGCAAAGCCAAAGAACCGGTATACGTTTACGTCAATAACGACGATGTTCAGATCAGAAAAGCCAATCATATTTGGGGTGAAGGAACACGCCGTGCAGCGGCCTTAATCAATCAGGAAACTTCTCCTACCAAGCCCGTCACAGTCATCGGACCGGCAGGCGAAAATCTTCTTCCGATGTCCGTCATCATCAATGCCAAGAGCCATACCGGCGGCGGCATCGGCGGGGTCTGGGGTTCTAAGAATCTGAAAGGTTTGGCAATCGACGGCGACCAGCCGATCCATATCGCAGCAGACAAAGAAGAATGGGAAAAAACTCGTCAACCGCAATAAAGAACTCCTGGGCGCTTTGACTCAGACGGTGGTTCCCGCTATCCCGCATCCGCTCTTTGAATACCATTCTCTGCCGCTGGTCGGTATGCGGAAAACAATGGGGTGCAGCCAATCCTCCGATCAACGTCCCGCTCGACACAAAGGCGTCTATCTAAGATGGCCTTCCGCACCAACGCCGGCGAATTCTTCTTAGGCGACCGCGAATGGGCTCGCCGTCCGCAAACAACGGAGGTGCTGCCTGCCCGATCCGCTGCTATCCGGTCATTAAAGATACCGCAACAGCCGCCAAGTACAACGTTCATCCGATTACCGAACAGACCTGCGGCGGCCTGCTCCCGATCTTCTTCTATCCGAATCTGAAGAATCATCCGGAAAGGAACATCGAAATCGCAATCGTTGGAAGCCAGCTGATGGACGACTTGGGTCTGTGGTGCAACTACGGGTCAGCTGCAGCGCGACATGATCGTCATGTATCAGGACGGATATTGGAAAAACTCCTCTCCAAGGAGGAGTACGACTCTCTGCCCTGGAAGAAGATCGACGATGTGGACGCATCTGCTATGCAGGACTTCCTTCCGAGAATCGCTTATCGCAAAGGCGAATTCGGCAAGTGGCTCGGCGAAACAACGCCTGTCATGCTCGACCACTTCGGTATTCCGGTTAAAAACCTGGAGTGACGACCACCGTACGCTTTATTGGTCCAACGGTCACCCGAAGCATCACACCAATGAAGACGACGGACAATTAGGCTGCGTGCTTAACTGCATGTGGAACCGCGACCCGATGGCGCACGCTCATGTGAACTTCACCCGCAGCGGTCTGCCGATCAAAGAAATGAAGCACATCGCCAAAGTCACCTGGGGCGACGAAGTGCTGTCGACCAAATCGGCGACTACACACCGACCAATACTTATAAGATGAAACGCCTTCAGTGGGTTATCGCCAGAACGGAACTGCACAACATGCTGGGTCTGTGCTCCTGGATGGCTCCGTGGGAATACTGCCCCGACGAAAAAAATCAGTACGTCGGCGACCCCCAACATGGAAGCCAAGATCTTCTCCGCTGTCACCGGCGTCAATAAGACCGGCGACGATCTGGATAAAAGACGGTATCCGCGCCTGGATGCTGCAGCGCGTCTACACGATGCGCCAGCTGGGTTCCTCCAACATGAGAAAGGACCATGACTTGGTTCGGGATGGATTTACACCGATCCGAAGGATAGGAAGCCCTTCACGAAAGGTACCGTCCGCATGGATCCGGATGACATTAACAAGAGCTTTGACATCTTCTTTGAGCAGGTTGGCTGCGATAAAGAAACCGGTGTTCCGACAACGGATACTTTGAAGGCCTACCGTCTGGACTTTGTCATCCCTGTTCTGCAGAAAGAAGGTCTCATTAAATAACACGGGTCTTCCATCATGAGTCAACAGGAAAATATCTACGAACTGCCGCTCGTTAAAGCGCACGTACTGCTTTTAGCCGACATCGTGGCCGACTTCAGCGGAAGAACGGAATTGGCCGAAAAAGGTAAAGTAAAAGAGCTTTTCCTTCGTCAGGTCAAAACCGCTCCCGTGCCCGATGCAGCCGAGCTGCAGGCAGCCGCTGAAACCTCTACCGATGCGGTTTTAGAGCGTGCATTAAAGCGCAAAAGAGCAGCAGGAATTTGAGGTCCAGCTCACGCCGCAGGGTAAGGTTGATCTCTACGAGGCCGAGCATCCGAATCTGCGTCCTAGCCGCAAGGCTTTAAGCCGCAGAGAAATGCTTCGTTCTCTCGTCCGCGGAAAATATTCATCCGAGCGACCTGCAGACCGAAGAAGAGCTGGAAGAGGAACTCCCTGAGGATTATTTCGAAACCGTCTGCAAAGCGACCGAAGAAGGCGACTTAGGCGTCTTCTCGATCACCGCACCGGGCGGAACAGAGTACCTCTACTTCAAACCGCTCATGTCGCACTCTACGCCAGAATTTGGCGGTCAAAGACAACGCCGAAGCGCTGGTGTGCGATCAAATTAGGAGAAAAACTCCCGAATTTATCCAGCGGCCGGTTCCTCTCAGATGTTCCTTGAGGCTCCGTTTGATTTTGATGTTCCGACGCTGGAATGTTTACTTCAATCCATCGGACGGAAAGGGAGAAAACAAGGACATCAAGTTCACGCAGACCTCCTCCCGGGACGATTTTTCTGTACTCAGACAAATATTTGACGACGACTTAGCGTTCCTCGCAGAAGAGTGCAGGAAATGCGTCCGCTTAACCCCGTAACCCACAAAGCATTCAAAGGCATAAAATGTCAACTCTCAAAACAACCATTCTCCCTGTCCGCACTGGCGTGCTTAGCGATGTTCTCTACCGCCTTTGCACAAGACATAACGTTCCCGTTAAAGCTCCGGAAAGCCCAAGAACGTTCCCTTTAAATCGAAGGCGTAGAGGGGTTCCTTCATTCACTCGGAATCGACCCAAAAACTGAGATCAAGCTCTCTAAGAAAGAACTACGGTCTCTCGCCGAATCCAACTACAACGACAAGACGGCCCAACATTTCATGAGCGTGCATGCCCGTCACGGCGTGGGCTGCCTCTCTTGCCACGATCAATCGAAGTTAAAGGTACGGCTTGGATGGCCTACGTCAGCAATCCTCCGATGAAGCAGGACTGCAAGACTGCCACACGGTCCAGGCCGACGTATTCAAACACGGATACGCACAGCAACTTAGACTGCATTGCCTGCCATATGCCCAATATGCCGAAACCGGCCGAATACAGCGAAGATCAGGCCAAGGTCGCAGGCACCGCGTTGTACCGTACCCATATGTATAAGATCAATCCGTCGCCCGACAAGACTTCCTATGTTAAAAAGGAAGTCAAAGTCGACGGCAAGACCGTATCTCAGTACGAACTGGCTAAAGATGAAAAAGGCCGCGACTTTGTTGATCTGATGTGAGCTGCGCACGCAATGCTCCTGCTGACCGGACGGTGTTTGAAGGCAAAGGCTGCCACAGCCAATACACCTCTAAACTTGAAGAAGGTCTTGTCTACAAAGATCAGAAGCAGGTTTACGGCGAACTCGTGAAATGGCAGAACCCGGTTAAAGAAGGCTACAAAGAAATTCGCGGTGCAACCGAACGCATCAATAAGCTTCTTGAAGTTACACGACTCGATCGCGATCAAAGAACCCAGGTCCTCTCCTATGTGGATTTGGCCACACAGATTGCCGACATGATCGAAAAAAGACGGTTCCTGGGGTGCCCACGCTCATAACTATATGACCCAGCGCCTGGCTGCCGCTCAGAATTATGTCCGCAAAGCTCAAGAAATCTTGGACGCAGGAAAGTTCTCCAAGAGTAGATCCGCTTAAGTAACTCGTTCCGAGAGGCCCGGGATCGGGCCTCGGAGAGAAATCATGACAATAGACCGTAGAAAATTCCTAGCCGGCACGGCCCTCGGAGCCGTCACTGCTGTTCTGCTGAATAAGCAGGAAGCAAAGGCCGGTAATGTCAGCGGATATAAGCCTCGGTTTGCGATGATCTTCGACCAGAACAAATGTCGGCTGCGGAGCCTGCAAAGAAGCCTGCTCCGAAACCAATCACGTTCCTGCCGGTCAGCTTCGCATGACGCTGGAGCGCCAGTCGCCGCTCGACGGAACGCCTGGCAACCGCAAGTATGTCCGCGTATCCTGCCAGCAGTGTTCCGAGCCGCCCTGCGTGAGAGTTTGTCCGACAGGCGCTGCGCACATAGATCCGGCCACCAACATCGTGACCATGGACAATTCCCGCTGCGTTGGCTGTAAGTACTGCATTGCCGGCTGTCCCTACAATGTTCGTTTCATTAACGAAGAAACGAAGGCCGCAGAGAACTGTGACTTCTGTCTGCACACCAAGCTTGCTATCGGCGAGCAGCCGGCTTGTGTCCAAGCCTGCCGCTACGATGCGCTTGTCTTCGGTGACACGAACGATCCGAATTCTTACATCAGTAAGATGCTGGCCGTTAAGAACTCCGTGCGTGTACGCGCAGTTCTCGGAACCCATCCGAACCTGCATTACATCCCGAAACTGAAAGAAGAGGTTTGATATGCAGACCACAGATATCGTCATTGACTTTACGACCGGTTTATCCGGAAGCGTGGCGTGGCCCTGGCCGATTGCCGTCTACCTATTCTTAGCCGGTATTTCCGGCGGTGCGGTGGCGCTTGCATCATCATCAATGGCCCCTCTATAAAGGACGCACGCCGACAATCCTCAGATGAAAGCTGCCACCATGGTGGCCTCGTCACCATCCTTTTGGGTATGGTGTTTAGTGCTTGACCTGACGGATCCTTTCAACTTCTGGCGCATTCTGATCTTCTACAACCCGACCTCGGTGATGAGTATCGGTGTTGCGGCTTTGCTCTTCTATATCCCGCTGCTTTGTTTTGACGCTTTTAGTCTTCAGAGATTTGCCGATATTGAAGTTTCTAAAACCGCTCACAGACTTCCTCGCTCATTTCCGAGTTGTGCTGGACTGGGTGGTCATGATTCTAGCCGTCGTGATTTGCGCTTACACCGGCTTCCCTGACGCGCGCTGATTCGTTTCCCGCTCATCAACACGGCAGTTCTCCCGGCCCTGTTCGTCGCTTCTGGGCTTTTCCGGCTGCGCCGCCATTCGTCTCTTTGCGATTTGCTTCGGTGCAGAGCGTGAAGACTCCTCCATGCATATCCTGCATGTAGCCGAGTACCCGATCATCCTGGTCGAAGCGATGTGCATCTTCATGGCGATCGCAGTCTCTTTGATCACCGGCACGGAAGTGGCAAAGATCGCATTCAGCGCCTTTACAACCGAGTTTGGGCCTGGTCTTCTGGCTCGGCGCCATCTTCGTCGGCATGATTGTTCCAATTACATTGAGCTTCTTCCGCTCTGCAGCCTGCTTTTACCTCAGCTGCATTTCGGCAATCGCCGGCGGATGATGTGCCTGCGCGTCTGTTCATTCTTTTACGCGGGACAGCTGAACGGATTGAATTAAACAAAAACAACTGAAACCTTCAATTTCTCCTGGGCGGCTACTGATTACTTGGTGCCGCCTCTTTTTGTCGAAAGCATCTGGAAATCCTTCTCTGACTCTAACGAATTGCCCTTGGGGGAGGTTTTAATTTAGTCACAGTTTTTAGGCGGAGATCCCTTTATAACTATCATTTGGTACGTGAAGCAATCCTTTCCTCTTTGGAATGGTCTTTCAACTTCCTTGCGTTAAGTTAAGTAAGCGACTACTTATTAGTGTTGATAAAATTAAAACAAACTGGAGGCTTTATGGAAACAATTTTGGCGCCGCTCCCACTCGGAATTCGGACTTCTCTGCATTGCGCAAAGCGGCCAAATTTGTTGATAAGACCAGGCTGATCTACACCTTGGCCTCTAAGCGCCAAAAGTTTTTTCTTTCGAGACCCAGACGCTTTGGAAAATCCCTGCTGCTATCTACATTCGAATCCCTCTTCAAATATGGATTAAGGGACTTTCATGGCCTAGAAATAGAATCCTTATGGAAAGACGAAAATACTTATCAAGTCATACGATTGGATTTCTCGAATCTGAAAGACTTTTCCTCCGTAGAAGAATTTAGTGAACTTCTAGACCAGTACCTTGATACCTTAACTGTCAACCGACTTGTTAGTCCTATCAAGACTGATAAGGAAAGGTCTTCGTGCATTTATCGGCTGGTTAGCCCTTCAGGCGACAACCCGTAGTACTGCTTCTCGATGAGTACGACACTCCGCTCACATCTTGTCTAAATAAAACCAGAGCTGTTCGATGAAGTCAGAAAGAAACTCTGGAGGCTCTACGCTGGTTTTAAACAATGGGATGAGCAATAAGATTTTTTTCATGACTGGATTGCAAAATTCAGCCAAACCAGCATCTTTTCCGAACTTAACCCACTTTACAGACATTTCTCTTTAATGTCCGAATTCGGTTCTTTTGCTCGGCTATTCTCACCAAGAAGTACCAAAAAGTATTTCTCTCGGATTATCTTGAACAAGCCTCACTCCAGCTAGGCATAGAAAAAGATAAACTGTTGGAGGAACTAACATTAAATTACGATGGCTTTTGTTTTGAAAAACCGCCTCTCAACATGTCTTTTTCTCCTTGGTCTTTACTGAAATTCTTTAACTTCCCTTCAAAATGGTTTTGACTAACTACTGGTACGAGAGCGGAGGCCAACCTGGAATCCTGCTTGAATATTTAGAATCTCACTCTACTCTAAAGCCTGAAGAATATGAAAACGAAAACAACCAACTTGACGATTTGGCACTATCTGCAAAAATTTTCTATTTTGGATGACAAAGTGTTGTTCTTGCGCAGACTGGATACCTGACAATTAAAGCCGTAGGCACCACTGTAACACTAGGTTATCCTAATCGAGAAGTTAGCGTTTCCATGGCACGTCTTTATGCTGAGGCGATCTTGATACAAAAAATGCGATAAATCGAGCGGGGGAAGGTTATCTTGCCGACTATTTGGAAGACGGAAATCTCAGTGCATTCGTAAAAGAAGTGAACCGGATTGTCCTAGGGGAATTGACTCCAGGCGTTCCCCTTTCAAGTGAGGCGAGCTGCCGCGCTGCTGTATTCATCAAGTGGTAAGTAGCTCCAGCACCTTTTTTAAATAACTGCGGATGCGAGGCTCACAATGCTCATGGCAGAAGCGATCTCGAAATTCAAACTGACAAAACTATTGGGTACTGGAATTCAAATATTGTCGAAAAGGCGATTCTCCCTGGAAGCTCTCCTTCAAGAAGCCGTTCGTCAAATAAAAAAGGCTCGGCAGTATGGAAGTCAGCTGCCACAGAGCAACTGATAAGAGCAGCGTTGGTCTTCTCCCAAAAAAGGGAGGAAATTCACTCATTGGGCTGAGGTTTGGGACTGATCTAATTTATTCTCAGTAAATTTTTTTGCCTATACGATGTCCACTTAATTTCCGCCAAGTCCACAAAAGTACAATTACACAAAAAAAGGAACTAAACGGCAAGTTTTACAAATTCGGGAGCGCGAACAATATGTTCATATTTTCTCAACAGACAATCCGAGAACTCTACTCGAAAGAGCAATACAAAAACTTTCCTGCATAAGTAAAAATACACCGCCCTGAAGAAATAACGTAATCCTTCAGGGCTGACCAGCATTAAAAAATTACTTCTAGTTTTCCAAAGCAGCCGCGTTCTTTCCCGCGACTCTTCCGAAAACCATTGCGTCAGCATTTGCGCAGGCGCCTTGGTAAGTCAGGCCCCAAGTAGAACCAAGCTCACCGGCAACATAAAGCCGCGGGATCGGCTCACCGAAAGGATCTAAAACTTCCGCCTTCACGGACTTCTTCGGGCCTCCCATCGTATGGTATGTAACAGGAACCAGTTTCACGGCGTAGAAAGGTCCTTCTTCAATCGGAGCTGACCAGCTCTTGACGTCACGTCCCACAAAGACTGCCTTCATATTCGGATCTGCTGTCGCGTACGACCGTATTCTGTGTCAATTCCTTTTTCTCTCTAAGTCGCTGTTCCAGCGCTTCACTCAGTTGCAGCGGAAGCACTGCCGGGTCGGCAATGCCGTTTCTTTGCCAGCTCTTCAACCGTATCGGCTTTGATGATGACGCCGGAATCAATTTCTTTTTGATTGTCCTTGCTCCATTTTAGCATCCTTCACGGTTGTAGCCCAGCCTGAACCGCCGTTGGAATCGCGGATAAACTTTCAGATAAGCTCGATCCATGATGATGCTAGCATGGAATTCTCGGATAACGATGATTAATCGTCGAAATTATTGACCCAGCCATCCAGAGCAGTAGGTAATCCAATTTCTTCTCATTTACGAAGCGTTTGCCGTCTTGGTCGACCCAAATGAAGGCCGGCTGCCTTGTAACTGGCATGGCAATACCTGCGCCTTAACTCCTGGTACCTGAATGCCTAAAAGTGCAGAAACCGAATTCATATGCCACAAGTCGCACCCCATGGTTTTGCGCCATCAAAGTCATCGCCAGTATAGGCCAGGACTCGAGGTAAACCGTCAGGTTGCCGTAAATGAAATGTCAGTTCTGGATTAGATTGGAAGCCATACGGTACCAAATCACAACAGCGGCTTTGTGACTTTTACAAAACAAGGCTTTTGCCTGTATATAGCTTCGACACCAAGACCTCGTTTCCTCTTCTAACCAACCTTCTGGCAGGACAATTAACAAGAACTGGGATATTTCTCGCCTTGACCGCGCGATCAAAGATTCCGAAGAGTCGGTCTCCGCCTTTCGCGCCGGGAACGTTTCTCATTGACATCTTGTTTACATTGAATCGGCACCCGGCTTGAGTTTTGATAACCTCATGACCGTAAACACTGATCTTTTCCTTCCGGAGCCAACGAAAGAAACATAGTCGCCCAAATGAAGAACTCTTCCAGAAAAGAAGATCCAGAAGGTCCTTGTCACTCAGAGCGAGACAAATTTCATACAACTTAACTTTGGAACTTATAATAGTCTTCCTTGTTTGTCGGAACGACAAACCCACGCGGAGGACAGATACGTTTCCTCCTCCGGCAGCTGTTTTCCAAAATAAGAACTTTTGCCCGGCATCAGCCGCTGCGATCGCAGCATTGGAACCATTGCCATAACCGAGGACAAGAACATCTGTCTCTTTCCATTGCACGGCATGTCACTCTGCGTGCGCTACTTCAAATAACTCATTCCAATAAGACCATACTTAAGCGATAAAGAAGTCTTGATTAATTCTGGTAGTCATTTGCTTCTCCTTGATGAGGTAGGTTGGGATATAAAATCAACCTATCTATATGCCAAATTTTTGGGAGTGTCAATGATTTTGTTTGCGCGCTACAAATTTATTTTAGGAAGGTCCCATATGCCATGAAATTATTCTGGTAATAGGATAGTCCGCGAAGCTCCTCACTATTCACGGGAGTACAACAGAAAGTTGCCTATCAATGATATTGATAATCGTTATCAATATGCTACTATTTCCCTCTTGTCGATTGAGTGATTTCAATCTTCTCCTTGGAAGCATAGAGATGTACTCCGTGTCAACAAGAGCAATTGGGGTGAAAAATTTTGGGCGAGAGTCGTTCTGGCGCCCCTTTTCTTATCAATCCGAAGAACAGCAGGCCGTGCAGGTTTGCTTCGGCCCGCAATTTAAGCACCACTCCCACTGATAGTGTTTTAGATTTCAGCAGATACATTTACAAACAAATGTAAATAGGAATCGTTCTCATCTAATGGTATGATCTCAATCACTAGATGTGATGTAATCTTTGAGACAGAAATCTTCTCCTTTGAACAATCCAAAGAAATGGGTAGGGGAATTAGTTTCGCGGAAGATCTTTTGATCTTCCGCTTTTTATTGTTTGAAATGCACGGTTTGAACCGGGTCAGCATTTCCTCCAAACCGCACGGGGAGTCGAGACGACTCAGCCTCCGTTGTCGGTAAAAGATCGTCCCTTTCCAATTTTATTTCTGAATTTTTTCATTGCAGAGAGTGACAGAATTGCCCCGACAGCTCTCCATGGAGATTCCGATTTCTGAAGCGCAATATCAATCGGAGCAATATGGCGCGCAGCACTATCTAAAAAGCGCTTGAGCCTCAGAATAGCCCAAGCCCGATAAGAACTCTAAGAACATCGGCAGATAATCCGGGGAACTCATCACCCTCAATGCTCAAGCCTCGTTCTTCGTAGAGCTTTTTAAGATTGAGCATCGCAGAACCTCTCACGCGAATCCGTGCATATGCTCAAAAGATTAAGGCTCGCCTTCTTCCCGATATCAAATGTCGAGACATAATCTTTTTTGCAAATCGGATAAGGAGTCTCTGCCAGGTGGTTAATAAAAATATATAGTTTGTCTTTCTGATCGTCGGAAAGGCTCGATCCGCCGACGCCTTCCTTAATTTCAGGCAGATTATCTTTAAGCGCCGCATCCGGATACAGAAGCAAGCAAGCCAATGCTTTCAAACCAAAATTCATTTCTTCCTCCCCTAACTCGCGGATTTGTATGTTAGTAAATTCCGCCGAAAGAACCCATTCAAGTCCTGCTCAATTCGAACAAACAAAGGGTTACAAATTCAAGGGAACCCATAGAATAAGAACAAACCCGAATATTAGTTCGAGTCAAATTTAGCATTGAATAAGGAAATAATATGCGTCCAGATATTAAGGTTTGAATCCTGAAATCCGGCCCAATGGAATAAGACGCTGGCATGGACGACTGTATGGCTTAGTCTTCAGCCGACCTTGGCTTCTGCGCTTGGTTCTTGGTCCCTTCTCTTGCCCCTCGGTTAAATGAAATCGGCTTTTCTTTAACACACAGTCAGCTTTACTGGCTGGTGGCTATGGTTGGTCTGTCTGCAGGTACACTGCGCATTCTGTGGACCCTTCTTGGCACCGCCGATATTAGGGAACCCGAGTACTCGTGACGTTTTCAACCGGCCTCTTGCTTATCCCGCTCTTCTGCTGGGTGTACGCCGTTCAGCACGTCGATACCCCTTATTGGGTCCTTCTCGGTTTTGCTTTGTTAAGCGGCATCGGCGGCGGAACCTTTTCCGGCTTGATGGCCTCTACTAACTACTTTTTCCCGAAACATGAAAGAGGTTTCGCCCTCGGTGTACAAGGCGGACTCTCTGATTTTGGTACCGGTCTGGTCCATTCGTCACACCGCTGGTTATCGGCTTTTCTGCTTTAGCCTGCTTTAGGATCCGGTCAGGTTGCGCATCTTCCCGACGGTAAGACGATTACTTACTGGCTGCAGAACGCCGCCTGGGTGTGGATTCCGCTCGTTGCTCGTCACTATCCTCTCTTGGCTCTTCCTGCGCTCTGTTCCTGTCACCGCAAATATCAAGCAGCAATGGGCCATTTTGGGAACAAGCACACTTGGTTCATGACCCTTTTCTATTACGGGACTTTTCGCTACCTTCGCTGGTCTCGGTGCTCAGCTGGCTCTGTTAGGCAACCATACCTTTGCCGGCATTGAAGGAGCGCCTAGGCGCTGTCGCTCTCGCTTGGTTGGGACCGGTCATCGGAGCCCTATCCAGAGTCGGAGCGGGTCAGGTTTCCGATAAGATCCGCGGAGGGCAGGTTACTACGATTATGGCCATCTGCAACATTATCGGTTTACTTGCGCTTTGGTGGTACAAACCGACGAGTGTCGCAGGCTGCTGGATTTTTGGCGATCATTATGTTCTGGATTTTCTTCTGGACTGGCGTCGGCAATGCATCTACTACTGAACAAATGG
>VOFG01002535.1_pt1 | contig 21290 bp, 31 predicted proteins | sample 5384171 | NCBI WGS metagenome assembly VOFG01 (sample SAMN12384726, study PRJNA508395) | human gut metagenome | isolation source: healthy gut F | host: Homo sapiens
TGCCATCTATATAAAGAAAGGAGAAACATATGAGGACGAGACGCTCCGCATCGATGCTTTCGGTTCGACGGATGTGGGCAGTTCATTCTTGATTCACCTGCAAGATTGGAGTGTTTTTCCATGCCGGCGATTTAAACAACTGGCACTGGAGCGAAGAATCTACCGAAGAAGAGATACGAAAAGCAAACGGAGATTTCCCTTGCAGAAGTTAAATATTTAAAAGAAAAAGCGCCGGACATTGATTTAGTGCTGTTTCCGGTGGACCGGAGAATGGGAAAAGATTATATGAAAGGGCAAAACAGTTCATCGAACAAATAAAAACTACTATATTTGTACCCATGCACTTTAGTGAAGACTACGAAGGCGGAAATGCCCTCCGTGATTTTGCCGAAAATGCAGGATGCCGGTTTGTCAGCATCACCCATCGGGGGCGAAAGTTTTGAAATAACCAAATAAACACATAATAATTATGAATAAATTTACAATCCTGTTTCTTACCCTGTTCCTCGCATTGCCGATAGCAATGAAGGCAGATTCAGCAAAAGAAAAAAAAGACGACAGCAGGTATCTCGTGGAGCTGTCCCCGAAGTAGACGGCAAAGTTATATTCTCTAAGGAATTTCAGATTCCCGGAATGAGTCAGGCACAAATCTATGACACGGTCATGAAGTGGATGACCGAACGTCTGAAAGAAAACCAAAATGTTGATAGCCGCGTTGTCTATGCCGATGAAGACAAAGGAACCATTGCCGGTATCGGAGAAGAGTGGATCGTATTCAGTTCCAGCGCTCTTTCATTAGACCGTACGCTAATCAACTACCAGATCACCGTTACCTGCAAACCCGGCAACTGTCTGGTGGAACTGGAAAAAATCCGTTTCACCTACCGCGATACAGAAAAGTACAAAGCGGAAGAATGGATTACCGACAAATACGCACTTAATAAAACAAAGACTAAGTTAGTCCGCGGCTTGGCTAAATGGCGTAGAAAAACGGTAGACTTTGCCGATGATATATTTATGGATGTAGCTGTAGCCTTCGGAGCTCCGGATACCCGTCCGAAAATAGAGAAAAAAGAAGAAAGAAGAAGAACAAAAGGCTCCGTCGATCGTTACAGCCACAGGGCCGATTGTTATTGGCGGTGCAGATAAGAAAACTGACATCAAAGTGACAATCGGCGAACCTGCCCAAAATGCAGTTCCTGCCGCCGATCTGACTCCTGCAACTCCTGTCGGCAAAGCTTCGGCAGATATGCCGGGTTATGTAGAAATCGACTTGAAACAGATTCCGGGTGAAGTATATGCTTTAATGGGAAGCGGCAAGTTAGTGATTTCTATCGGAAAAGACGAATTCAATATGACAAATATGACTGCCAATGCCGGTGGTGCACTGGGCTATCAGTCCGGTAAAGCCGTTGCTTACTGCACGCTTTCCCCGACCAGTCTTACGAAGCAATGGAGAAGGCAGACAGTTATGCACTGAAACTCTACGCTCCGAACCAAACAACGCCTTCGGCTGTTATTGAATGTAAGAAACTGGCCTCACAGACTACTCCGCAAGCCGGTCAACCCCGTACTTATGTCGGTGAGATCGTGAAGCTCTTAATGAAAAAATAAAGTAGATCACAACAATGGAAATAAAAAGTAGATTTGACCATTTTAATATCAACGTCACCGATCTGGAACGAAGTATTGCCTTCTACGGGAAAGCACTCGATTGAAAGAACATCATCGGAAAGAAGCTTCCGACGGCTCATTCATCCTCGTCTACCTGACAGATAACGAGACGGGATTTCTTCTGGAATTAACATGGTTGAAAGATCATACGGCTCCTTATGAGTTGGGTGAGAACGAGAGTCATCTCTGCTTTCGTGTAGCAGGTGATTATGATGCAGTCCGTGCCTATCACAAAGAAATGGGTTGCGTGTGCTTCGAGAATACCGCCATGGGACTGTATTTCATTAATGATCCGGACGATTATTGGATTGAGATACTTCCGCAGAAATAATTCATATGATAAAAAGCGGGGCAGGATGATTATCCTGCCCCGCTTTTTTATCATTGTCTATGAAAATAAATAGCATATTCCTAAAATAACTGTTCCTATATAAAAGCAAACAAAAATAATACAAATATGATTCTTATTTTTTATGTCGATTTGCTCTTTTTTTCCTGATATCAGCTTTCATCTTCGCTGCACCCGAACCATGTTGCCCACGAATATATGTTGCCTTCTTAGCCTTTGTCTTCACTTTTTCATCTTCCTGTGGCTTGTCTTTCTTACCTTTAAAGACAATTCCACCCATGATTGCTTCTTCTATACTCATATATTAAGTTATTAGTATCATATTTCCGGCAGCAAAGATAACCCTTTTCTACGGATTTATTTATCTTTGCCAACTAAAACAATCGTAACGACCAATATGGCAACAACAATTCTCATCCCGAGAAAAAGACCCAATGGGGCTGCTATCTCCGATTTTTTCAACTCCACAGAGCTGACCGCTTGCGAGTTTTTTTCTTCTCAATTCGAAGAAGATGAAATTCCTGTCAAGGAGTTGTTCCGTTCCATGCCCTCCATGCCTATGCTGGAACGTACTGCCCTACAAATGGCCACAGGACAAATACTGGACGTAGGCGCAGGAAGCGGATGTCACGCCCTGGCACTTCAGGATATGGGAAAAGAGGTTTGTGCCATTGATATTTCTCCGCTATCTGTCGAAGTAATGAAGCAACGAGGAGTTAAGGATTCCCGTCTTATCAACCTCTTTGATGAAACATTCACCGAAACATTCGACACCATTCTTATGCTTATGAACGGCTCGGGAATCATCGGCAGACTAAGCAATATGCCCGATTTTTTCCGACGAATGAAACGTATCCTCCGCCCCGGCGGATGTATATTAATGGATTCCAGCGACTTACGATATCTGTTCGAAGAAGAAGACGGCAGCATAGTTATCGACTTAGCCGGAGATTATTACGGAGAAATTGATTTCCGGATGCAATACAAGAGTATAAAGGGAGACACATTCGACTGGTTATATATAGATTTTCAGACACTTAGCCTATACGCCTTGAATGTGGCTTTAAAGCAGAACTTGTGAAAGAAGGAAAGCATTATGATTATCTGGCTAAGCTTTTAGCATTGTTTAGAATGCTCTTTATAAAATAGTGACGGGATGCTCTTTCGATAGTATCGCCATATCCTAAAAAAATAGTAACGCTATCCTGTTGTGATAGCGTTACTATTTTTATTGTACACGAAAGTTTTACGATTCTTCCTGAGATACCACCTGATGAAATGTTCTTTATCCTATTTCAGCATTTCATTAATCGTCTGCACCAGTGAAGCAAATTCTTCCTCATTGTACAAACGGGTTAGCTTTTACTATTTTTCCTTCTTTATCTATCAAAACATTCCGCGTTATGCCGGACTCACGCAATGCATATTTTGCAAAAATATCTGCACCGGGATCCAAACCCAAAGGATAAGTGACTCCGGTAGACTTTGCAAAGGCGAGCACTTTATCAAGCGGCTCGTCACGGTCAATACCAATCAGGGCAAAGTCTGCATTATCTTTATGCTTCAACCAAATGTCCTTCTCTATAAACGGCATTTCCTTCCGACAAACACCACACCAACTTGCCGTGAACTGCAACATTACCACTTTACCACGGAGAGAAGATAAAGTCACCTGCTTACCGTCAGTCAGAGTTATGGTAAAGTCTGGTGCTGCCTCACCTACCTTCACGATATATCCCGTGCTATCTGCTTGAGTAGTTATCACGTCTCCAACTACTTTCGTACTATCCGATGCCATTTCAGTGGCAGCCATTCCTTTCTTCTGACCAGAACAAGCTAATAGACTTACAGCTACAAACGCCACACCACATCACATTCATAATTTTCTTTTTCATTGTCTTATAATTATTAGTGAGAATGCAAATATAAAAAAGTATACGATGTATTTTGCATTTTTAAAAGTATTTCATACCTGTGATTTTTGCAATGTAAAAAGCCCGCAAAAAGAAAATAACGCCTCTTTAGCTCAGTTGGCCAGAGCACGTGATTTGTAATCTCGGGGTCGTTGGTTCGAATCCGACAAGTTAGGCTCACCAATAAAAAGCTGTTTATCCGTATGGTAAACAGCTTTTTTTATTGATTATATCATTCAGGGATTTTTGCCTGCGAAACACTACTAGTTCTGCTAGAATAGAACAACATTTTTCTGGAAGTATTGACTCTTAGTGAATATCGGTGGTACAATAACTTCCAATTATAATAATATCCGTTGATATTAAGAGAACATTTATTGATTATAAGTCGATTTTTTAAATGGCATTATGATTAATAGTAAAAAAAGTGATTAAAATATTTTTATATTGAATAAGTTTATTACCTTTATTATATGTTTGAAAATTACACAAACAATCTCTTTTAAAAAAATATAGACCTCTAATACATAATGATCTTATGACAATTGACTATACATAATAATATATTTCACATAAATAAATGTTTAACTATTAAATTACACAACTATGAAAATGAACACAAAGCTAGTGCTAGTCTTAACATTTATGTTGGTGGTATCATCGTGTAATGACTCTGATATCATAGTAGAAAATGCCAATAGTGGCATTTCAATTGACAAATCTAGACAATTAAATCTTACTCCTGACGAAAAGCTACATAAGGAGCAATCTAGTTTGGAAAACATGCTGATGGTTCAGATTATTTATCGTGACTCTGCTTATATACTTAATATGAGTAAAGAAGAAGCCATTGATCTTACTATCCCGGATAGCTTGTATGTCCATTATCTAAAAATAGTTGATGATCTAAACACTTTACAATGAAAAGTACAAAGTTAATGCTAATCACAATACTATGTTTAATATTATCGTCACTCAGTGGCTGTAAAAAGATATAGTAGAATCATTATTAAAAAATAACAGCTATGTTGAATGTATTATAAATGGTAAATGTGCTAGGGGGAGAAGGACTAAGAACAATGTTTGAAGCTCCGACAAGTTTTCATATGAACTATTCATATTATGACGATGGCTCTTTTACTTTCAATATAGCTAAAGGCATTAATGATAAGGAAGGTGGAAATTATAGGATATATATTTCTGTCACTCAAAAGGGACTACCGCAATTGGGAGAGAAATATTATTTCAAGGAACATATTGATAACAACGGTCCATTTGATTTTGAGGATGAATGTTATATAGCGTCCATTGAAGTAACTCCGTACCTTTATCAATGTTCAGATACAACTCTTATCCCTAAAAGTATCAGAAAAAAAGAAGATTATTCTAAAGACTGACATTGTAAACAAAGGGTATATTGAGTTTACTAATATTAATGTAGATAAAGGTGAAATCTTTGGTCTATTTAATTTTGAAACTGAGGTTACGAGTAAACGTGTTCCACAGGCTTCATATAAGGCATCAGTAACAGAAGGGAAGTTTGAGGGATATAACATTGAAAGGAATAGAACTTTCTATACATCAGATTATTTGATTATATTTTGTAAAAAGTCTACTCATCATGAAAAATATAATATTTCTGTTGTGCTGCATATTCTACATGTCGGCACTAGGGCAATCACATTTTGTTGAAGATACCCCTGAAGTCAGGAACTGGCTTGACAACATGTTCCAGCACCTTGACAAGAGTAAGATTCCTCATGGTCTTCTTCGTGACTATGCCTTTGAATTGGCTGATCTGGATATTTATAATGGCAAGGAATTGAATGATAGCAATTATGTGGATCGTGTCGCCTTCGAGAATCTTCTTCGTACCGTTCGCTCCTCCTCTGTGGGTGCCAAGCCTTTCAATGCAGAAGAGGTTCTTGCCACCCAACACTCCCTTTCTGGAAGAGGTAAGGGGATTATATAGGGGTCGTGTTGTACCAGTATTCATATATTCGTGAAGACGCATTGAGCAGTCATCTTATACGTTACGAGAATGAGCAGGTTTTCGACAACGAGGTGAACGGTGTTTGGCAGAACAGATATCTCCTGTGCTTTATAGCAACGCTGCCCGTCAGATGCTTATCAACTATGTTGATGACAATGGGAACGTAGACAACTCTATCATACTGTTTGGCAGCGTGAACTCACCAAGATGGGCTATCCAGAGGGTGATAACGGATACAAGATGCGTGTCGTCAGTATAAGTAACGGCCAGACACCGGTTATTGATTGCCGCAAACCTTATATATATGTCGATGGCAGGGCTTCGACCAAAATCCTTTCGGATATCTTGATGGAGTTTGTGGCACCCAACTTCTTTGCTTCGGTTCTTGGTATCGCTCTTCAGGACTGGCAAGTGTTCCTACTTGGTTTTCTTCCCGGCAGCTCAACATTACTTCTACATTTTGAGGCAAACCCAATAGGTTACGACGGTCGTTCAGTATGCAACATGTATCTTCGTTATGTGAAGAAGTTCCTTTGGATGATCAAGATTCGCCGGACTGTTTTTTTCTTATCAGCGGGATTACCCTTTATCAATGATTAACTATGACAAGATGCCCGGTTCCTATTATGAACTGTCCAATGCCAATGGTGCTGCCATAAGCAGTGACCAGGCCGAAAGATGGGTCCAGCTCTTTACCCGGTATAATCTTACAACTAATTTTGAGAATAAACTGATGTTTATCCCTACAGTCAGCTCTCTGGATATCGGTGAGGGTAAGGTTGAACTGACTCAAAGTGATTATGAGAAGAAGTATTTGATGAATTTTCCACCTGCTAGCCCCAAACATACCCCCGTTCGACGCATTCTATATAACCGACGGGTCTACCTACCATACTTCTTTCGAGCCTACTATGCTTGACTGGATGCTGGAGCAGATGAAGGTTACTGTGGACGGTCCAGAAGTTGCCACTGACGGTAGCCGTTACACCATACGTAATAATACGATGAATTACAATATTACATGGAATACATCTGATGAGTCTGTAGCTACTGTAGACAATACCGGTACGCTGTCGATGAAGAAGTACGGTGTTATCACTATTACCGCCAGTTGTGTTATTAATAATGTTACAACGAAGTTCCATAAGAAGATAATGGTTGGGTTTCCCCATTCGTCCTTGAATGGCGTATGGAAGTTAGCGCTTATATGGTGTCTGCCAGATGTATAGACTCAAAAGCAGAAACTTTTTGAAAAATATTCAATATGAATGGAAACTTAAAAGGGATAGTGAAAGCTCGACTTCGGATTGGTCACAAACTATTGATCCTTGGTGGGGAGTTATGCCTACACAAAAAACTAATAAAGTGACAGTCTATATGAGAGTATTTAATGCTGAGGGTATTAGGTCAAATCCAGTTTTTCTGAATATGGATGCCACAGCCCCTTTCGAGTTTGAACCACATACTCCAAATTTTGAAGTAAGTCAATATACTAACCCATTTACTGCTAGCCTTGATTTCTTTCCTAATCCGCAGTATGAAGATCAAGAAGCGTTAGTTAATAATGACGAATTTAAGATACGGAGGGTAGAATCAAGTGGTGGAAACTATTTGTATATTGATTTTAATCTTGTCACAAGTGGAACAATATTTCTTGAAGATTGCTGGTCGAGAGGTGGCTTTTCTTACTTGGTTTAATATGGTAAAGGGAGGAGGAGTAGGTTCAACTCGTGAAATTATGGCAATATTATTATTTAAAAATAATTATGGTAGAATAGTATATAGAAAAGTGTTACGAGTCAGATATTTTAGACTATAATAGATATCCTTGATATAATGCTGTAAGGATTTTCGGATAACTGATAATAGAGGAAGGTAGGCGAAGAACAGCACTTTCAAAAGCATGCGAGAATAATAAGCAGGACAACAACCACCTTTATAAGTGGACAACAACGGACTGATGTCAAGCTCATCAACAATCCGGTTGACAAGCCTGACCGGAGCATCCGAAGAAATATTTTCATCAAGACGGGAAGGAAATAAAGGAATCCATGCCTTGAGAATACTCCTTAAATTGTATATTTGTGCTATCGATTAACATGCTCTAAGATAAACATTTTAGAGCAAATGAAAAAAGAGGTTGTCTCAAAATGTGTATCTTTGGGCTATTGTACTTGATTCCTAAGATACAAAAAATTACCGGGTGGGACACGGGCAAGTTCTGGCTGAGAGAAGTTTGGGCTTGCCTGAACGCCTGATGAAGAAGATGTCCTGTTTTTTTTGACACAAAAGAGGCTGTCTCAAAATGATTTTTGAGACAGCCCCTTTTATTGATTATATCATTCAGGATTTTTGTCTGCGAAACACTACTATGCTTACTGCCAACAAGATTAGTATAATTCCAACAGCGCTATTCACAGTAAAAAGCTCTTTGAATACAAAAACTCCGATTACAACAGCCGTTAATGGTTCCATTGCACCCAAGATGGAAGTCAGTGTAGGTCCGGCATATTTAATAGCTTGTACTAAAGTTATATTGGAAATAGCCGTAGCCGGTAATGCCAGCCCAAGAATAATCAGCCAGGTATATCCATCCGACACAAGTTGAAGTCCGGAAGTACAATAGGCGCCTATGAGGTAAAAAATAGTTCCCAACCCCATAACATAACAAGTCAATGCCGTAGAGTTTATTTGTACGGCCCGCGTTGTCCGCACTCCAACAATATACCCTGCGTATGAAAAAACAGAAACACAGGCAGCAACCAAACCAACCATTGTATTTCCACTTTTCGCCTCCAACTCTCCCAATGAAAGTAAAGCTGCTCCCAGCAAAGACATCAATACTGCAAGTATCACCAAGAGGGACTTCTTCTCCCGGAAGAAAAACATCATTGCCAAAGCAACAGCCAACGGATACATAAAATGTATGGTAGAAGCCACTCCGCTAGCTATATTCTGATAAGCAATAATCAAACTAAATGAAGTAACGGCTCTCAACAAACTCAACAGAAAAACAACTCCCCAATCTTTTCCAGCCATTCGAAAATTGCAACCGGATAACCAACCAAACACAATCAATACAATCGACGCCACTCCCCAACGATAAGAAAGTACCTCGAAAGCCGAAAAACCGGCTAATAGCAAAGTGATAGAAAAAACGGAGCCAGCCCAAAAGTGGAGGAGGATACCGCTGCATAAAGTATACCTTTTATACGATTCATAGATTCAACCAATTTTCGCTACACAAATGAAAAAAACGATGCCCATTTGTTTCGTTGCTTTATAAGAATGTAAGTTCGGGATAGATGACAGCATAAACAGTATTGTTGAGGTAATTTTGGAAAGGCTGAAACGAGCAAGCGAATAACTATTCTATCTCCTTGATTCGCTCTATCTGGCGATTCAGAACTTCATTAGAGATTAATCCTCTTTTTAATCCTAAAAGCAAAATCCTTGCAACTTTTACTGAATTTCAGTTAGTTGCACAAGGATTTCTTGAGGTTCCTGGCGGATTCGAACCGCCGTACACGGTTTTGCAGACCGCTGACTAAGCCACTCATCCAAGGAACCATTTTTCTTGTTTGCGGTTGCAAAGGTAGTACAAATTTTGAAATTACCAACTATCCACAGCAATTTTTCTTTGTACTTTTTTTTCTTTACACCACACTCTTTACGCTTCTTCTCTAGCATATCCTTTAGTTCACAGCCACTTACACAACTGTCACAAGGATTTTTATTTTCTCGCGTATGACGAAAAAAAAGAAAGATTCCATATATAATACGAGCAATACAGAGTACTACCAGTACTCCTACTACCCATTCCTGCCAATTAATCATACAAATAATCCTCCAATCTGATAAACGGCAAAGGATACAAGCCAAGCCAATACCGTAGTATAACAAGCTGCAAACAATGCCCATTTCCAACTACCGGACTCCTGTTTTATAGCAGCCAATGCCGCAATACACGGGAAGTAAATCAGTACAAAAAGCATATAACAGAATGCGACCAACGGAGTGATCGGAATCCTTTCTGCCAAACTTACCGAATCTGCATCCGGATCATCGACATACAACACTCCCAATGTACTTACCACCAGCTCCTTTGCCCCCCACTCCTGAAATCAAGCCAATTCAAGTTTCCAGTCAAACCCCATAGGTTCTATCACCGGCTCTATCGCACGTCCTAACTGACCGATATAAGAATTTTCCTGTTGCTCGGCAACTGTCTCGTATGCATCATGATTCGGATAATATCCCAGAAACCAAATTATAACAGAAGCGACCATAATAATTCCGCCCATTTTTTTTCAAATACTGCGCTCCCTTTTCCCATGTATGGCGAAAGATCGATTTCGCAGTCGGCATACGATACGGCGGGAGTTCCATAACGAACGGAGTATCGTCACCCTTCACCAAGAACTTGCTAAACAACCGTGCTAACAGCACAGCCAGAAAAATACCAATTGCATAGATGCTTAACAATACCAAGCTCGCATTGTTCGGAAAGAAAGCTCCTACCAACAACAAGTAAATAGGTAAGCGCGCACTACATGACATAAGTGGATTAATCAACATCGTAATGAGACGACTTTTCCGGTTTTCGATAGTACGTGAAGCCATAATAGCAGGTACATTACATCCGAATCCCATAATCAGAGGTATAAACGATTTTCCGTGCAACCCCATTTTATGCATGATCTTATCCATGATAAACGCCGTACGAGCCATATAACCGGAATCCTCCATGATAGAAATACAGAAATACAAAATCAGAATATTTGGTAAAAAGACAATAACGCCTCCTACACCACCCACAATGCCGTCAACCAACATATCTTTCAACGGACCATCCGTCATATTGTTACGAATCAAATCGCCTATTTGTTCCACCAACCATTCAATCCCCATCATCGGATATTCCCCGAGCACAAAAGTACCTTCAAACATCAGATACATGAAAAGGAAGAAAATAGGATATCCCCAAATACGGTGAGTGACAATGGAATCCAACACTTTTGTAGTCTGCGCCTGTTCCAAATGATTATCAGTAAAAGTTTCTTTCAGCGCACCACTGATAAAACCATATTTCGCATCCGTAATAGCCGACTCGCAATCTTCATTCATCGTATCCTGTACGCGTTTGGCCATTTTATCACGAATACGCAGGATTTCCTCCGCATTCGGCAAAGTACGTACAAAACTCTCTATGTCCGGATCGTTCTCCAACAATTTTATTGATAGAAAACGGGTAGAGTACTTATGGCGAATGAACTCATTCTTGGAAACTTCTTCTTTACAGCCTCAATAGCTTTCTCCAAATCAGGTCCATGATTGATATGAATATGGCGGAACACACGCCCGGTCCTTTTATGTTCGCGTACATAATCTTCCAGATGTTCCTCTTCATGATTCTTACGGTCCTCCCAAGAATCATGCCATTCGGTCAGATCCTTCAATACTTCCGGATTCATATTCCCCTGTTTATCAAAGAAATCGACGCCTTCATAAAGGTTGATTACGACATGAAACAAGGTATCCAATCCACGGTTCTTCTTACTGACAGTAGGTAACATCGGTACTCCAAACAGTTTGCTCAGCAAATGATAGTCTAATGTATTCCCACTGGATTCCAATTCGTCATAAATATTCAAAGCCACCACCATACGGACATTCATGTCAATCAATTGCGTCGTAAGATATAAATTCCGTTCGAGGTTGGAGGAGTCTACTACATTAATAATCACATCCGGCGTTTCATCTATAATATGACGACGGACATAAATTTCTTCGGGCGTGTATGCAGATAACGAATATGTCCCCGGCAAATCTACAATACGAAAATGATACCCTTCAAAATCAAAATGCCCTTCTTTGGCATCCACAGTCACACCACTATAATTTCCGACATGCTCATGGGCACCGGAAGCCAGATTGAAAAAGAGAAGTCTTGCCCGAGTTCGGATTCCCGACCAAGGCAACATTAATGGTACGGCGTTTACCTAACGCCAACCGCTTCATATCTTCTTCTTTTACAGAAACATCTTCAGGCAAACCTTCGTGATAAATAGTTTCGCCGGCTTGTTTTTTGCTTCTTCTTCACTGACTACCTCAATCATCTCAGCTTCCTGACGACGCAAAGAAATTTCATAACCTAAGACTTTATATTTAATGGGATCTTTCAATGGAGCATTCAATAAAACTTCAACGGTTTTACCTTTAATAAAACCCATCTCCACGATACGTTTACGAAAACCACCGTGTCCCAGCACCTTTACGATGACACCTTTTTCGCCTGTTGTTAATTCGGACAAACGCATAACTCTCTAAATTTTCGGCAAAGATAATTCATAACTTCGAGCACGCAAATTATTTAGATTGTTTTTAAATAAGAGTCATTTCTAATCGAAAAACCTCCTCACTAAAAAAAAGATCTGGTAATCAGAAAAAGAGGAAACAGAAGGAGAAGTTCCTGAAAAATTCAAAAGACTAAGCAAGAAACTATAATCTTTGCAAACATGATACAGCATCGGATTACACAATATATAGAAAAGAATCATCTGTTTTCATCAGACAGCAAAATTCTGGTAGCATTGAGCGGCGGCGCCGACTCTGTGGCACTGCTACGTATTCTCCACACAGCAGGTTATCACTGCGAAGCCGCACATTGTAACTTTCATTTACGCGGCGAGGAATCAAACCGCGATGAATCATTTGTCCGCCAACTCTGCCTGAAATACAACATCCGATTGCATACCACTGATTTCAACACAACCCAATACGCAGCCGAAAAGCATATTTCGATAGAAATGGCAGCGCGGGAACTCCGTTATAACTGGTTTGAAGAAATTAAAAATAAATACCGGGCCGATGTCATTGCCGTTGCTCATCACCAGGACGACAGTATAGAAACAATGTTGCTCAATCTAATCCGTGGCACAGGAATCACCGGATTACTCGGAATCCGTCCTCGCAACGGAGCTATTGTACGTCCACTCCTTTGTGTCAACCGCAAAGAGATCATTCAATATTTACAAAACATTGAACAGGATTATGTAACTGATAGTACAAATCTGGAAGATGAATACACCCGCAACAAGATCCGGCTCAACCTCCTTCCACTTATGGAGGAGATTAATCCATCCGTCAAGAATAGTCTGGTGGAGACGAGTAATTATCTGAATGATGTAGCTACTATATATAATAAATGTATAGCAAAAAACAAAAGCAAGAATAGTCACACCAGAAGGAATCCGGATCAGCAGTTTATTAAAAGAAGCTGTACCCGAAACTATTTTATTCGAGACTCTGCATCCACTCGGCTTTAACTCCACACAAATCAAAGATATTGCAAACTCACTTCATGGACAATCGGGAAAACAGTTTGCCAGCAAAGAATGGAGAGTGATTAAAGACAGGGAATTTTTGCTACTGGAAGAAATCCGGTCTGAAGAAAAAGACATCCCCCCTTTTCAATTAATTAAAGAAGAGAAAGAATACACGTCAAATTTTCAGATTCCACGGGAAAAAGGAACAGCATGTTTTGACGCTGACAAGTTGAATGAAGAAATCTATCACCGTAAATGGCAAATCGGTGATACTTTTTATTCCTTTCGGAATGAAAGGCAAGAAAAAAAATAAGCGATTACCTGACCGACCGCAAATTTTCTATCAGTCAGAAAGAGCGTCAATGGGTGCTCTGTTGCGGAGAACGCATTGCATGGCTGATAGGCGAACGAATAGATAACCGCTTCCGTATTGATGAAACAACGAAACGCGTTGTTATTTACAAAATAGTCTGAGGCTGTTTCTGCTTCTTGAAACAATCCGATAATAAAGCCGCAAAAGGAGTATCATACACTTTTTGCATTCCTAGGACAGACTTTCACGCAAGCACAGCATTTGATGCATTTGGTTTCATCTACATTTAGTTCATCGCCTTTTGTAATAGCACCCGCCGGACAATGAACCACACACAACCCACAATGTGTACACAGACTCTCATCTTTTACCCACGGAGTACGAGGAAGCGGTGTGCCACTTTTACGTAACTTGATAACCTTCCTCAAAAAACGAAATAAGGGGAAGAAAGGCTGCCTCGGGCGTTTGATAGCACGGACATCTATCGGATAAAGAGTATCCGGGCCGGTAGCCGTTTTTATTTTTTCTATGATCTTTTTCCCGAACTCCGTAGCCAGAGCCAGGTCCGAATCATTCGGACGTCCGGCAGCAATCGGATGTTCATCCGTACTATATGAATGCTCACCGATAAAAGTTGCGCCGGCAATCACTTTCAATCCGCGGGGAAGGGCGAAAGCGTCCAATTCCATTAAGGCTTTTTCATAAGCACGATTGCCATAAACCACAACCAACACAGTAGGTGTATCCAAGCCACGAATATTCTGCAAACGTTCCATTGCCAAAGGAGCTACACGGCCTCCATATACGGGAACTACGATAATAGCCAATGCAGATGCAGGAATTACAGCTTCCCCGGTAGTCTGCAAAGTGACATTAACAGGAAGAATATTTTTTATTCCTGTTCCGTGAACAATCGCCTCGGCAACTTGTTTTGATGTGTGTGTAGGCGAAAAATAAATTAAATGAGCTTCATTTACTGTCATACTATTTTCTTTTTATGTAGCAAAGATACACTTTTACGTTGAAAAAAGGTTTGATTGTTTATGAAACCAAAAAAATTTATTATCTTTGCCCCGTTGAAACATTCTACGATTCAACATATACATCCCTAATTCATAATAAAAACAAAACGTATGCTCGCATATCTGTGACCGGAGAGTCATAGTAATGCTGTCCATAATTCAGCAAAAAAGAAATATTAATAACTTACCATACTATATGTATAACATTATCCAATTAAACGACAAAGATATGTCGGAACTTCAAGTTATTGCCAAAGAGTTAGGCATAAAAAAAACAGACTCATTAAAAAAGGAAGACCTTGTTTACAAAATACTCGATGAACAAGCAATCGCCGGAGCCACAAAGAAAGTTGCCGCAGACAAGCTTAAAGAAGAACGCAAAGAAGAACAAAAGAAAAAGCGTTCACGCGTAGCGCCTGCCAAGAAAGATAACAAAGTAGTTTCCGCAACCAAGGAAGGAGAAGCTGAGAAAGCCAAAGAAGCTGCTCCTGCCAAGCCACAACAGCCTTCTAAAAAAGAGGAAAGTGCAAATAAAGAAAAAGAGACTCCTGCTGTTGAAGTTAAAGCAGAAAATACCGCAGCTCCTAAACGTAAAGTAGGCCGTCCGCGTAAAAATGCCGATGCAGCAGAGCAAAAAGAAGTTGAAAGCGTGAAAACTGCAACCCGGCAACTCCTAAAGTAACGGAAGATAAAGTAGTTACTGAGAAAGCTCCTGAAGTAATAGAAAAAGCAGTCCCGGCACAAGCTCCCGAAAAGAAAACAAAAGCCAACAAACCTGCTGAAGAGAAGAAAGTAGTAGTGAAACCGCAACCGCAAAAAGAAAGCCGAACCCGTTATAGACGAAGAAAGCAATATCTTATCCGGTGCCGACGACGATGATTTTATTCCTATCGAAGATCTGCCTTCAGAAAAGATAGAACTTCCCACCGAACTTTTGGAAAATTCGAAGCCACCAAAACTGAACCGGCACAAACTGCTACCGAACAACAAGCACCACAGCCACAACAACAGGCTCATCAGCAACAACAGCAACAACGTCCACGCATTGTCCGTCCGCGTGACAACAATAATGGCAATAATAATGCTAGCAATAGTAACAATAACGCCAATAATAATAACAATAATAACTTCCAACGTAACAATAACCAAAATCAGAACCAGCAGCGTGTACCGATGCCGCGTCCTGCCCAGCCAAACAACGCGAACGAAAATCTTCCGGTACCACAACAGCAGCAGGAACGTAAAGTTATTGAGCGTGAAAAGCCTTATGAATTCGATGACATCCTTAATGGAGTAGGCGTACTGGAAATTATGCAGGATGGATACGGATTCCTCCGTTCTTCCGATTATAATTACCTTTCTTCTCCTGACGATATCTATGTATCACAGTCGCAAATCAAGTTATTTGGCCTGAAAACCGGTGACGTAGTAGAAGGAGTTATCCGCCCGCCCAAAGAAGGAGAGAAATATTTCCCGTTAGTAAAGGTATCGAAGATTAACGGACGTGACGCCGCTTTCGTTCGCGACCGTGTTCCTTTCGAACACCTGACGCCGCTTTTCCCGGATGAAAAGTTCAAACTCTGCAAAGGCGGTTATTCGGATTCCATGTCTGCCCGCGTAGTAGATCTTTTCGCTCCAATCGGTAAAGGTCAACGTGCTTTAATCGTAGCCCAGCCTAAAACCGGTAAGACAATTTTAATGAAAGACATTGCAAATGCCATTGCAGCCAATCATCCGGAAGTATACATGATTATGTTGCTTATCGATGAACGTCCGGAAGAAGTAACAGATATGGCGCGCAGCGTCAATGCCGAAGTTATCGCTTCTACCTTTGATGAACCGGCAGAGCGTCACGTGAAAATCGCAGGTATCGTATTGGAAAAAGCAAAAAGACTGGTAGAATGCGGTCATGACGTAGTTATATTCCTTGATTCTATTACTCGTCTGGCACGTGCATACAACACAGTATCTCCTGCATCGGGCAAAGTACTTTCCGGTGGTGTGGATGCAAACGCACTTCATAAGCCGAAACGTTTCTTTGGTGCAGCCCGTAACATCGAGAATGGTGGTTCACTGACAATCATCGCAACTGCATTGATTGATACCGGTTCTAAAATGGACGAAGTTATCTTCGAAGAATTCAAAGGTACAGGTAACATGGAGTTGCAACTCGACCGCAACCTGTCCAACAAACGTATCTTCCCGGCAGTCAACATTACCGCATCCAGTACTCGTCGTGACGATCTGTTACTTGATAAGACAACTCTCGACCGTATGTGGATTCTCCGTAAATATCTTGCCGACATGAATCCGATCGAAGCAATGGACTTCGTAAAAGACCGTCTGGAAAAAACCAGAGACAACGATGAATTCCTGATGAGCATGAACAGCTAATTAGCAGTAAACCATAAATAATGAACGGTGAACAGAATGCGTTATAATCGCAGTTTGTTCACCGTTTATAGTTTTATCACCCATCATTTATTCCAATTTTGTACAAAAAACTTTCACTTGCGTCCAAAACAAGTATTCCCCCTTTTTTGCTTTCCCTTTTTTCCTACTTTTGCTTCAAAATCAAGTATCACTTAATTCTAACCAAGAATGAAAACAATTTATCCTTTCATGGGATTGGCTCTTTGCGGCATAGCAGCCCAAGCACAAGAAAAGCCCAATTTTCTGATTATCCAATGCGACCATCTTACACAACGCGTCGTTGGCGCCTACGGTCATACACAAGGTTGCACCCTTCCTATCGACGAAGTAGCTTCAAGAGGAGTTATCTTTTCCAATGCTTATGTAGGCTGCCCCCTCAGCCAACCGTCACGCGCCGCTTTATGGAGTGGCATGATGCCTCATCAAACTAACGTACGCTCCAACTCCAGCGAACCGATCAATACACCTATACCGGAAAACGTTCCGACATTAGGAAGCCTTTTTCGGAAAACGGTTACGAAGCTGTACACTTCGGAAAAACGCACGATATGGGTTCATTAAGAGGATTCAAACATAAAGAACCGGTAGCAAAGCCATTTACCGACCCGGAATTTCCGGTCAATAATGATAGTTTTCTGGACGTAGGAACCTGCGAGGACGTTGTTTCCTATTTAAGCAATCCTTCGGAAAAACCTTTCATATGCATTGCCGATTTTCAGAATCCCCATAATATCTGCGGATTCGTAGGAGAAAATGAAGGAGTACATACTGACCGACCTGTCAGCGGCACACTTCCGGAACTGCCCGACAATTTCGATGTAGAAGACTGGAACAACATACCTACCCCGGTGCAATACATCTGTTGCAGCCACCGGCGTATGACGCAAAGCCTCCCATTGGAGTGAGGAAAATTACCGCCATTACATCGCCGCTTTCCAGCACTATACAAAAATGGATCCAAACAAGTAGACAGTGTTTTGAAAGCATTATACTCCACCCCCGCAGGAAAGAACACAATCGTTGTTATCCTTGCCGACCATGGTGACGGAATGACTTCACACCGTATGGTGACCAAGCACATCAGTTTCTATGATGAAATGACAAACGTACCATTTATCTTTGCAGGTCCCGGTATCAAGCATCAGAAAAAACCGGTAGACCACTTACTCACGCAGCCTACACTAGACTTATTGCCAACCCTCTGTGACCTAGCCGGCATTCCTGTTCCCGCAGAAAAGGCAGGAATCAGCCTCGCACCGACATTAAAAGGAGAAAAACAAAAGAAGACTCATCCATATGTTGTATCCGAATGGCATAGTGAATATGAATACACAGTTACTCCCGGACGTATGGTACGTGGCCCCAGATACAAGTACACCCATTATTTGGAAGGCAACGGAGAAGAACTCTATGACATGAAGAATGACCCAGGTGAACGTAAGAACCTCGCCAAGAATCCCAAATATGCCAAGGTTCTTGCAGAACATCGTGCCATGCTCGACGACTACATCACCCGGTCAAAAGATAATTACCGCAGTCTGAAAGTAGACGCCGACCCGAGATGCAGAAATCATACTCCCGGCTACCCCAACCACGAAGGCCCTAGCGCACGTGATATTATCAAAAGAAAATAAATTAGAAAAAAAAGAGCGAAGATTCTTGTCAGTCTTCGCTCTTTTTGTTTTTTTGCATAAAACCTTGCAAACAAACATCCGGTGAATAGAAACTTACACCACATAATTACTACAATTATAACGGTATTCATATCGGTAACATTGTACGCTGCACATACTAATGCAGAACGTCTGTCTTTATTACAGCCGCTTATTCAGTATGACCTTGCTTTTAACACCGGCGTCACCACAGACAGTATTATCTTATGGGAGAAGCTGTTAACACCTGAACTTGAAAAGCAGCAACGATACGACATCTTATTCCAGCTCAAAGCAATGGCGGTTCAGTCATCAATAACAGAAGGAAATATCAGCCTGGCTATTGACAACGCCAATTCAATGTATAAGAAAGCTAAAGAGATAGACTACCCGCTAGGAACAGCTCTTGCACTACGTGCAATCGGAAATACATATTTAAGCTCATCAACACCACAAGTTGCCATAGGTTCTTATGAAGAAGCAATAGAGAGTATGCAACAGATACCCGAAGCCGACATCTATTTAAAAACGCATTATCTCAAATGATACTTATTAAGCTCAATAACCGGCAAATGGCAGGAATTGAGAAAGATATCAACTACTTGGAAGCTCTTTGCGACAAAAGGCCCGATTCACCTTGCTATTTTTATCTTCCCTGTTGCCGTGCGTTTTATGAGATACAGTCAGACAAACTCCCTTCGGCATTGGAACATCTGCAAAAATGGAGCGAATCTATGCCAAACATCCGTATCCATATTTTCTTCTGTTAATCAAATACTTATATGCTTCCTACCATATCGCCGCAAAAGAATATACCCAGGCATTGCAATCGTATGATGAATTACTGCCATACGTCAAAGAATCCGGTTCGTACAAAGACATACAGATATCACAAGAACGGGCAAAAGTTCTTTCATTAATGGGACGTATCGAAGAAGCATGTGAGGAATATGAAGTGATTAACGCACGCAAAGACTCACTTGACGCCAATAGCTATCTGCGCCAGATCAATGAATTGCATACTCTCTATCAGATTGACAAGAATGAATTAAACAACATAAACAGGCAAAAGAAAATCTTATACTGGAGCTGGTTTATTATCCTGTCTGTCCTCTCTTAATTATATTCTTCATCTTCCGCATCAAAAGGAACAACAAACGTCTGATCCAATCGCAACAAGAACAAGAAAAAGTAAAGAAACAGGCAGAAAATTCGATTCGCACTAAAAAGCCTTTTTCCTCTCTAACATGAGTCATGAGATTCGTACTCCACTCAACGCCTTATCCGGCTTTTCCACCATTCTGACGGAAGAATCCATTGATGAAGAAACGAGAAAACAGTGCAATGATATTATCCAGCAAAATTCGGAACTGTTGCTAAAGTTGATTAATGACGTGATTGACTTATCCAGCCTTGAAATTGGAAAGATGACATTCAAGTTCAAAATATGCGATGCAGTAGGACTATGCAGAAACGTCATTGATATGGTGGAAAAGATAAAAGCAGACCCATGCAGACGTCCGCTTCTCCACTCCTCTCGATTCCTTGGAACTACTGACAGATAGTGCCCGCCTGCAACAAGTACTGATCAACCTGCTTATCAATGCAACTAAATTCACCTCACAAGGCTCTATCACTCTGCAACTTGAGCAACAAACGGAAGATACGGCACTTTTTCTCTGTCACCGATACCGGCACAGGAATCCCTAAAGAAAAACAGAAAAAAGATATTCAACCGTTTCGAGAAGCTCAATGAAAATGCCCAAGGTATGGGGCTCGGACTATCGATTTGCCAACTCATCATCGAACAACTGGGAGGTAGTATCTGGATCGACCCCGATTACGAAGAAGGTTCACGTTTCTTGTTTACATCCTATTGACAAAAGCGACCAAGGAAAGGAGGAAACAAGATGAAACGATTAATACTACTGCACATAGTCTGTTGCTGCTTTCTTGTCGGAAAAGCCGATTATGAAATGAACACGGACAGTTTGATACAGGTGTTTCAAAACCTGCCTCATGACTCAACCCGTCTTGTAGCTTTAAACAACATTATAAGAATAGAACAGAATAATCCTAAATGCATCCAGTTCTCGGACACTTTAATGAAAGAAGCATTGTTTTCAGAAGGATGATAAATACGCAGGACTGGCAGCCTATTATCACCTATTGTACTATTATAACCACAACAAAACAGACAGCGTAGCGAAATGGATTACACAAATGGAACCACACGTCCACAAATCCGATATATGGGATTATTTCTTCGACGCCAAACGTTTCCAGATCGACTTGTACACTTACAACGAAGAATACGAGCGTGCCATTAGCGAGGCAAACAAGATGAAGCAACAAGCTTTCGAAAAAACAATCATCGGGGACTGGTAGCCGCTCATCAGTGTCTGAGCAATGCCTACATCGGCAGTCAACGTTGGGAGGAAGGCATCAAAGCACTGGAAGAAGCCTACAAGCTACTTGCTCCGGACGCTAATCCGGTAGTTCGCATCTCGGTACTGTCGCAATTGGTATCTGTCACCAAAGAAATGAAGAATAACAGCAAGCTGTTTAAATACCTGCAAGAACTCGAAAGCACACTCTATAAACATATCAAGG